>Ga0181346_1001184_pt1 | contig 11461 bp, 21 predicted proteins | sample Su13VDMM15DN_FD_130100 | JGI IMG/M metagenome (GOLD analysis project Ga0181346, IMG submission 130100) | Freshwater viral communities from Lake Michigan, USA - Su13.VD.MM15.D.N | ecosystem: Environmental > Aquatic > Freshwater > Lake | place: USA: Michigan | collected 2013-07-15 | reverse complement strand
GTAATGACCCCCCAGCAAATGCAAACCTTGACCGGCATTGCTCAGGATTTGGGGCGTAAGGCAAACGCCGAGAACTTGGGGCGCGGTGTTGGCTCTGATACCTTCCAAAAGTTGGCTATGCAAAACATAGCGGAACAGTCTGGAATGCCTCGGCTTGTGGGGGGATTGCTTGATCTACCGGCAGTGTCAAGGGCTACCAAGTGGGTTTACAGGGATTCTGACGAAGCGGCACAGCAGGTAATCACCGAAGCCATGCTGAACCCTGCAAAGGCGGCGCAACTCATGGAGCAAGTCAATATGGGACTGCTGAACGACAGCCCTAAGCTGAAGCGCCTATTGATTCAGTCTGGCCTTCGCACGGGCGGCTTGCTTGGCAGCACGCTTGTTCCGAACGAATAGCCAGAACTTCGCTTCAAGCACTTGGACGCCTAGCCAAAAGGCTGGGCCGATAACGCACACGACCAAGATAGTGCCGATGATTCTTCCTGTTTCCATCCCCCAATCCTATCCCGCTTTACCAATTCTGACAATTCATCCCAACGCAGCGATTGCGCCGGAGAATTTATGCCGACACCGACCAATATCAACGATTTGTCCCTTGTAGCGGGTTCCAATTACCCAGCAGGCACAGATTCCCCCGCTGCTCTAGATGACGTGCAGCGTGCCCATGCGTCATTTATTGCGCTCTTACGTGATGGGAAAGCAAGCCTAGACACTCAACTAGCAAACCTCATCACCAACGGTAACGGCGCAAAAGTTGTCGTCGTTGACATGCCACCCTACAACGGCAATCTGTCCGCTGCGCTTGACGCAGCAACCGAGGGCACTGTGTTGGTGCTGGGTATGCGTGACTACAACATTGTCGGCAAGTACAAGATTTTCCCCGGCTTTATTGGTAACGAAGTCAAGAGCCTGAAACTACTCGGCGCGGGTATGCCCCGACTGTCCGCAGATCGCAAGCGTTTTGTAAGCGGTTCGGGAACGGTCATTCAGGGAACGCTACTCAACTTCGCGGACGGTTTCGAGGCGTACAACCTTGGCGTTGACGTTGGCGAGTACGTCACAACAACTTTTGATTTCTTGGGTTCGGCGCTTGAAGCGTTTATTCCGGGCACTCACAAATTCCAAGGCACTCCCGCAAACTTTGATACCTATATCAAAGACGTGGCTTTCGGAAATATTAAGGCCTTGACCGTCAACAACCTGAATCATGCAATTCTGTGTGAGTACATCAACGGCTTGACGCACGGTTACTGCGAAGCAATTGGAGGCTTCCACGGGTACGTTTGCAAATCGCGCAACGTCAAGGGCGGCGATATTGTTGCCTACGGGCAAAGCTCGGATGCCTACATCATCAAGTCGGACGAAAACACTTGGGCGCAAGACGTTGAATTTGCCAGTATTTCTGTGGGGCGTCGTGGCTGGCCTACTCGCACGGGTGCAGGTTACATCCAGTCAACCAACGGCGGAAATATTACAAGTCGCGTGCATATCGGGCACCTGTCGGGTGTGAACTGCAAAGAGCTATTTGTGCGTGTTGGCGACCCCGAGCCAATCACTGATGTAACGATTGGCTCTGTGCATGGGGATGATGTGCAGGGTAACGGCGTCGTTGTTACTGGCGATATGCGCCGGATTCTTGTCGGTCAGCAGATCATAAATAATTGCACCGCCAGTGGCGTTTATGTGGATAGCAATCTGGGCGAAAGCATCCACATCGGAGACGGTGTTGTAACCAACTCAGGCGGCTCCGGCTATACATTCATCGGCGGCAACCACACCCACGGCCACATTAAGGCGGTGAATAACGGGGCGTATGGCGTCAATCGTGTGAGTGGTGCGCTTGATGTAAACCGCATCACAGGAACTGGCAACCCCAGCGGCTTGTTTAGCTCAGTCAATGAGCTATTGAACAACACCAACCTGCTAAACGGCTGGACAAATAACGGCGGCGGCAATTGGCCGTTTCAAGTTGTTTTGAATGGGCGCACCGTGACCGTGCGGGGGACTGTGAGAGCAGGAACAAGCGGCGTCTTTGCAACACTCCCGACAGATGCGCGACCTGTCGCAAGTCTCAGCTTTCTAACCGTTGCGATCACAGCCGGAGGCGTTCGGGCCTTCGCCCATGTTGACGTTTTCCCGAACGGCGAAATCACGGTTTCAAACTTCGCAGGCGCTGCGCCGGGGCTAGGCGGCACGAATTGCGTGGTTGCCCTGAATTTCAGCTTTGTGCTTTAAGGGGTGGCGATGAACTACCAAGACATATTCAACTTCGCGGCTGGCACTGTCTTGGCAGTTACCGGCTGGTTTGCGCGTCAACTCTGGGACGCTGTAAAGAGCCTGCAATCAGACCTCTCCGCACTTCGGGAAGAGATCGCAAAGGACTACACAAGGCGCGACGACTTCAAGGAGTTTGCCAGCGAGATTCGCCAAATGTTCCGCGAGATCTCCGACAAGCTAGACAAGAAGGCCGACAAATGATTACCGCGCTGCTTTCCTTCCTTGGCGGCAATGTGTTCCGCATGATCTTTGGGGAGGTGATTGCCTACCTCAACAAGAAGCAAGAACACGCGCAAGAGATTGACCGCCTGAAGCTGCAAAACGCGCTTGATGCTGCCCAACATGCCCGAAACCTTGAGGCTATCAAGACGCAGGCAGAGCTAGGCGTCAAGACCATCCAAGTGCAGGCAGAGGCGGCTATTGGTGAGATTGAGGCGCAGGGATGGCTAGAGGCTGTCAAGGGCACATCCTTAAAGACTGGCCTTGCATGGGTGGATGCTTGGAACGCGATCATTCGGCCTGCATTGGCTACATGGTCGATTGCCATGATTACTCTTGGCGAGTTTATGGTTGTCCACCTGAGTGACAACACGATAGCCCTAGCCGGTGTTGCCCTTGGCATCTACGTGGCAGACCGCCAACTGTTCAAGCGGGGCAAGTGATGGCAGACGCTGTGCAAGTTGCCGCAGCGTTAGCCAGAAGGTTTGAGGGCTTGCGGCTCTCTCCATACCTGTGCAGTGCGGGAGTTGCCACCATCGGCTATGGGGCGACCTATTACGACGATGGAATCTCTGTAACCCTGAAAGACCCGCCAATCACCCGCGAACGTGCCGAGGCCCTTTTGTTGTGGATGGTGCGCAGGGTGTACCTACCGGCAGTGATGAAGCTGTGCCCATCGGTGGACAAGCCCGAACGCATTGCAGCGCTGATTGACTTCACTTTCAACCTCGGGGTTGGGCGGCTGAAAGGCTCCACGCTCCGACGCAAGGTCAATGCCGGTGATTGGGAGGCCGTACCCGCAGAGCTGCGCAAGTGGACTCGGGGCGGTGGTCGTGTTCTTCGTGGTCTGGTGATTCGGCGCGAAGCTGAGATTGCCCTTATCTAGGAGGATTTATGCGCAACGTTCTCATTCTGGCTTCACTCGTAGCCTTTTCAGCTACAGCCCAGACCCCGCCCGTAGAGGTTGCGGCCTTCTGCGACAAGGGAAACATTTTGATAGCAGTCGCTGCGCATCAGGCCGGACTCTACAAGTTTGCTATCCCTCGCAACTTTTGCGGGGTGGATGTATGACCACGATCTTTGCTGACCACAAATCGGGCGTGATGGTGTGCGATTCCAGATGCACCGATAACAACACATGGCATCCAGTCACAAAGGTATTTCAAGTCGGTGATGAGCTAGTGGGCATGGCTGGTGATGTGAAAGACGGTCGCGCTTGGCTCAAGTGGTATCAATCTGGCAAGAAAGGTGTACGCCCAAAGCTGGATAACTTTATTGGCCTTTCGTTGCGCAAAGACGGTGTTTACGAACATTGCTCTGATGGCCTTGAATTATTGATTGAGCGCGGCTTCCACGGCGTTGGGTCTGGTGGCCCTATGGCTATAGCGGCTTACATGGCAGGCGCTGACGCTACCAAATCCGTCCACATCGCAGTTTCTATTGATGCTGGTTCAGGCGGCGAAATCCACACTCACAAGCTCAAAGCATGAACTACCAAGACTTAACCCAATACGCCACTGTTCGACAGCTTGAGTATTTGGAGGCGCTAGAGCAGCACGGCACGATTCGGAAAGCTGCGAAAGCTCTCGGCTGTGCAAAGGGCACCATCACTGACGGACTGAAAAGCCTCCGAAAGAAGGCAGCGCTGCAAGGCTACAGCCCCGAACACGACATGGTTCATACAGTGCCTGACGGCTTCAAGGTCAAGGGCGTATCGACCTACTACAACAACGAAGGGAAAGCGGTAGGCCAGTGGGTGAAGTCATCGGCAGACGCTGAGAGGCAAGCGGAAATGATGCGGGAAATGATCGACGCCATGTGCCGAGACGTTCCCAAATTGGGTACGGTCATACCCCCAGAGGGTACAAGTGCCAAGCTGCTGAACGTGATTCCTATGGGTGACCCGCATCACGGTCTTTACGCATGGGCGGCTGAGTCGGGCGACGATTTTGATAGCGACATTGCCCGAAAGCTGACCCTTGGCGCGGTTGATCGCTTGATGGCGGCGGCTCCCAATGCGGAAACCTGCATCATTCTCCCTCTGGGTGACGTTTTCCACGCCAACGACCAAAGCAACGTGACGCCGGGGCACAAGCACCAGTTAGACGTTGATTCGCGCTTTGTGAAGGTGTTGGGCATTGGTATTGAAACCTACCGGTACGCAGTCATCAAGGCACTGGAAAAGCACAAGAGCGTGATTGTCCGCTTTGTGTCTGGCAACCACGACCCGCAGGCAGTGTGGGCGCTGGCCTTCACCATTCAGGCGTATTTCGCGGATAACCCTCGGGTAACGGTTGACCTGTCACCGTCTAAATTCTGGTTTCACGAATTTGGAAATGTGCTGATTGGCGCAACCCACGGCGACACGGTGAAGCATGAAGCGCTCTTAGGTGTAATGGCCTGCGACAGGGCGCAAGCATGGGGGCGCACGAAACACCGCTACTGGTACACCGGGCACGTTCACCACAAGAGCGTGAAGGAATTTCCCGGCGTTGTGTGCGAGTCTTTCCGCACCCTAGCTGCAAAGGATGCCTATGCAGCAGGGCACGGCTACAGGGCAGGGCGCGATATGCAGTGCATCACGCATCACATTGAACATGGAGAGATCGAGCGGCACCGAGTGGATGTCGGGATGCTGGACGAAAACACAGCAATCTATTAAAATAGGCGGACGCAATAAGTGCTTGGAACCACTTAAAGCGCCCTAACCAGTCAACCTATTAAGGAGGTCGTATGGCTGAGTCGCATTTTACATTTCAAATCATTTCCCGCAAACAGGCCAAAGCACAAGGCCTCGTCAGATACTTCACAGGAAAGCCTTGCCCCCAAGGACATATCTGTGAACGCTTCGTAAGCTACGGCCAATGCCTAGATTGCACTGTCAAATCGCGTGATTCTTGGTACCACAGCAACAAAGACAGAGCTAGAGCGAAAAACGCTAAATGGCACGAAGAAAACAGGCCAAGAAAAAGAGCCATTAACGCCAAATACAGAGCCAACAACCCAGAGAAGGTGCGTGAGGCTACAGAGTCCCATAGGCTGGCATTTCCCGAAAAGTACATTGAATATCGGGCAAACAGAAGGGCGAGAAAGCGCAACGCTGAAGGCAATGGAATTTCTGCGGCTGACATAAAGTTTCTTTCTGAGTCGCAAAAATACAGGTGCGCCTATTGCGGAGAAAAGAAACTCCTAACCCTTGACCACATCAAGCCCCTAGCACTTGGCGGCGCTCATGATGTGTCAAACGCTCAGATGGTCTGCAAGTCTTGCAACTCAAGCAAAGGCGCAAAAGACCCCTTTGTATTTGCAAATGCAAAAGGCTTACTTTTTTGAGCGGCATCGCTGCGATGTGGGGATGATCGAGGCATGATGCAATCTCCCGCGCAGGGATTCAAATTCAAGCCTACCGCCAATCATGGCATAAATCATGGCATTTCTGAAAAACAGCATTGATTTATAAAGGTTTTTGGCTCCCTCCTTCTCCTCCAGTTATTGTTCAAGCCAGTATTGATAAGCCCCAATCCTCCCAAGGAAAGGGGCTTTTTCATTGGGGCAGTGGTTCATAATCGTTCGCTTTAGTACAGCGCGATACCATGCCAGCCAGCCGCCAAGTATGGTATTTCGCATGGTACGGACTCAAGGCGATACCATGACTCTTACCGTAAAAGCTGTTGAAGCAGCCAAACCCAAAGACAAGCCCTACAAGCTCACAGACGGAGCAGGGCTATACCTGTTCGTATCTGTGGCTGGTGGCAAGAGTTGGAGGGCGAACTACACCAAGGCAGGCAAACAGGCTACGCGCACATATGGCCGCTATCCTGAGATGAGCCTTGCCGATGCCCGTAAAGCGCATTTGGGGGCAAAGGAAGTGCAGCCGGTCAAGGTGGTGACGTTTGAAGCCGTGGCGCGTGATTGGCTTGAATTGAAGTTGCCCACGCTGTCCAACGGAAAGCATCAGATTCAGGTTGTAAATAGCTTGGAGCGCTTTGTTTTCCCGCGCATAGGCAATGCCTCGATCACAGCCCTGACGCGCTCTGAGCTTGTTTCCGTAGTGCAGGCAGTGCAGGCTACGGGCGTGAACGAAACCGCGCATAGAGTGGCGGGGCGTATTGGCATGGTCTTTGATTACGCGCTAGACGCTGGCATATTGGAAAACCATCCGGCGTCCAATCTGGTGCGGGTGCTTCAAGCCAGAAGGACGAAAGCGCCGATGGCGTCAATCCCTCCCGATGAGGCGGGAGCATTGCTCAGAGCGATCAGGGGCTATGAAGAGCCGGTGACGCGCTTGGGCTTGCAGTTCCTTGCCCATGTGTTTGTGCGACCTACTGAGCTAAGGCTTATGGAGTGGGGAGAGCTAAAAGAGGGCGGCACCGTCTGGGTGATTCCAGAAGAGCGCATGAAGATGGGTAAACCGCATGTGGTTCCCCTAAGTGACGCAGCCCAAAAGATTCTAAAAGGGCTGGAGTTGATAAACGGGGATAAGCAATTCGTGCTGGCTTCCCCGCTAAAGCCAAAAGCACCGATTAGCGAAAACACGCTACTGTTTGCCCTGTACCGCTTGGGCTACCGTGGCCGGATGACTGCGCACGGCTTTAGGGCGCTGGCGTCTACCGTCTTGAATGAGCATTCAGGGTTTGCTCATGACGTGATAGAGCGCCAGCTTTCCCACAAAGAAACGGATGAGGTTCGCGCAGCGTACAACCGTGCGCAGTACCTACCTAAGCGGCGGGAGTTGATGACGTGGTGGGCAAATTGGCTACAAACGCAAGCAGATCAGCAACCCGCCAGCGAGTAGCGCCGCCAATCTTGACGGGTGCGGGTGCTTCGCCTTTCTTGACGTTGTTCCAGAGCGTTGTTTTTCCAATGCCCAACAGCTTTGCGGCCTCAATATCGCGCATCAATACTTTCTCGGTCATTTGCTTTCCCCCTTCTGTTGCTCGTATGCCTTCTGCTGTTCATCGCTAGGCTTCTTGCCGAAGATGCGCTCAAAGGCTTTGCTGAATGCTTCGTGATTTGTCGGGCGCTGCTGCGAGCCTTTCCCTCCGTCGCTCATGTTTTCCTCCGTGGGCACTCGCGCCCCTGATTGCATCGCTGATTGCATGGTGGGCAGATTGGGATAAATGGGGTCATGACGCCTCCGGTGGAGTTGGCTCCGCTTGCTTGGGTGCTGGCTCTCGCACCAATTCGGCTGTCATGTTGTCAATCTGCGTGAGCATCCCCAAAACATCGTCTTGCGGCTCAAACTGTGCGACCTCTGGGTAAAACTTCCGCGCTAAGTGCAGGCAAAGATTGCGGGAGTATGTGAGCGTATGCTGCTCTAGCTCTTGCGCTTGTCCGTTTCCCGCTGTGATAGCCGACGCCTCGGGAGTGGCAGCGTTTCCGGTTTCTGGTGTGATAGCTTGCTTGATGGCGGTGATGGCTGAACCGATCTTGTCAAAGTCGCATTCAACATACCCTACGTCACCTTGAGAATGAAAGGTAACGCTTTCCAGTGCCTCCAGCGCCAGCGCCAGTGCTAGTGTGTCTTTGGTGGTCATTCCAGTCCTTTCAGCGCAGATTGAATGCGCGTCAATCGTTCTTTGAGCTTTGCGTTTTCTTCGGCCAGAGCATGATTCGCACGGCGCAATACCTCGGCGTCAGTCGGGGTGCAGCCGGTAGGAATTGCTGCCAACAGTGCGCGGGAGTTTGTCGGCAAGCCTCGGCGCTTGAGAGCCTTACGGACTGCGCCATGAGACACGCCAAAGAAGTCTCCAACCTCGTCCAGCGTCTTTCCCGTTAGCAGCATTCGGGTGTATTGCTCAACGTCACCCGTGCTGCGATTTCCTCGCTGTGGTGTGGTGGTCATAGCTTTTCCTTCGTAGATCGGATTGAATCAGCAACATTTGCAAGTGCCATTGCCGCTTGGTAGTTTTTAAACATGAGGTGCGCTACCCGCTCTTGATCGCACTCCACCGCAGCAGCCTCCAGCAAGTCGATCAGGGCTTGCTTGTCGTAGAGTGGTAGATCGCGCTTTGCTCCTTTGAGCATCACGATGGTTTGCGGGTAGCCCTGCTCCAGCATCGTCAAGTTGTATTGCGATAGGTAGCCCACCGGCTCAAGCATCTTCATGCTGGCCTCCCTTTGCGTGGATTCCGTGAGCGGCTTCGATGGCTCGGGTAATGCGAAATGCAAGACCGCTTGGATTTTGATTTCCGAGTCTCAGCGCTTGCTTTATCTGCTCATCCGTCAGCGGTGCCAGCGCCTTGGGTTCTGCGTAGAGCTTGGTGCCAACAGGAAGATGATTGGCTTTGTCATTCCACTTGATGTAAGTCGTATCTTCGCGGACAACTTCACACACCGCCTCCCCCTTGCCCATAGCGTCCACTCGGGCTTGCAACTCAGTGCATTGATGCTGCCAGTGCGCGGAGGATCGGATGGCGTCGCCTAGCTTGGATTGCAGCGCCTCAATAGCGTCTGCCGCTTCGTCCATTACAACGCTTTGGTCTAGTAGATCTCCTGTTGCAAAGTCGTGTGTTTGGCCTTCTCGCAGCCGTTCAATCAGCTTTGTGTAGTCGGTCATTTGCTTGCCTCCATTGCAATATCAAGTTCGTCGTGCAAGTCGCCAGAGTCGTGAACCTCAAGGCCGGTATTGAGGGTGTTGACTCGCCCGTAGAAGGTGACCCTCACTCGGTCATCGTTTATCAAGTCGCAGAGATTGCGCCACAGCTTCGCATCTTTCTCAGCGTTCTCCACCCTGTCTAGCAGCTCAAGGATTGCGGCGGGGTTTGCTGCTGCCTCAAAATCGCGCTTTGCCTTCCATGCAGCTCTGAAATCTTGCGTAAACATTTCTGCGCGCTCTTCATACGTAGTGTTTGCAGCCTCAGCCAGCTTTCGCAGTTCTTGTGTCATTTGGCTTCCCTCCGTGTGTAGAGTGCAATCGCACCTTCGTCCAATTCATCGCAAGCAACGTGACCAAAATGCCATTGGCTACTGCGCACAAATCCGAAAGGCTTCTCCCCAAGCTGTGCCGCTGCTCCCTGTGCGTAGGCTTGGCGTATGGCTTTGAAAATCCGCTCCGTGGATAGTGGAGGGTTTTTTGTCGTAATGCCGTTCGCTTCGTTGTAGATGCGGGTGCAGTCATCATCAGTCAGTAGTCGCATATCAACCCCCATTGCGTTCAATTAGTCGCATCATTCGGCGTAGCAGCACATCAAAGCGCGGCAACGACGAGCAGTGCCAGCCGTTATCAATCTGCCGCCCGCTTTCTTCGTACTCAGGCCGCTCCGTTGGGTGCTTTGCCTTGATGATTGCCATTGCCTCGGCTTTGATGGCCGCGCTCTTGCTGAAGTAGCGGCGACGACCACCGCGATAAACCGTCGCCGTTTCTTTGCGGAAGGTCATAAGTCACCTCTCATACGTCTTGCGGCCCAATGGGCGTTTTGTCTTGCTCTGTGTCGGGCCACCAGTTCATGCAGCCCCCAAGCGTCGGTCTAGCCAGTCGTGCGTGATTTGTCCGCGCCAACCGGCAGGCGGGGTAAAAGCAAACCGAGGCGGCGGCGTCGGGATGACCTGCACGGCGACATGCTCCGGCCACACGATCTTTGCGTTTACCGGCGCGGCGGGTTGCTTTGCCTTGCTGGTGATATGAATCTGCACGGGCTTCTTGTCGGTCAGCTTCTTCGCCGGTGCCGGTTTCTGTGCCTTGGCCCTCTTCTCGCGCTGAACCTCTCGGGCCTTGTTGCGGGTTTCTTCTTTCCGCTTTTGGTCGTAAGCCTTGGCGTCTTCTTCGTCAAAGAAATAGCGCGGATACTTGCGAGAACCGCCTTTAAATAGGCGTCCTGCGTTTGTCAGATTGCGGACTACGGCAATCATTCGGGAAGGGCTTTTGTTTACCTTGTGCGAGATTTCTTGCACCTTCATGCCCTCCTTTGTCTTGCAGATTTCAACCACCATCTCATCGGTTGCCAGAACCTGCGGGGCGTGAATGTCAAACCGTTTGCAGGCTTGAATCAAGCAGCTTTGGGGGCGCTTCAGAACATCACTGATTGCTCTATAGCTGTCGCCTTGTGTTCGCATGGCTCTCAATGTTTCGCGGTCTGCGTCTGACCATTCAATTAATCGCATCGTCTACTCTCAAAAAGAAAGGGCGACACATGCCGCCCCTTTTTAGTTACTTGATTTGCAAGCGGTCTTTGCGCACGATTCGCGCCCCGTGCACAGCTTCACCCGCCAGAATTGCCGCTTTTATCTTGGTCTTGCTGGGTGACGGTGGTTTCGGCTCGTTGCACAGCGATGCGGCAAACTCCGCGCCTTCGTCAATCTCCACCGTTTCGTCACGGTCACGCAAGAGCGTGACGGTCAACAATCCGTCATCGCTGGTGATCTTCTCGGTGCCTGTCATCAACATGCAGGCATGGAGGTAATCCTTTAGGCGCTCTTGGTTCTTTTCCTCGCGCTTGATGCGGTCTTGAATCTCCACCAAGTACGATTTGAGGGTTTCCAGCGTGTGGCCCTTGCCCTTGTAGACGGCCACCGTAGCCACTGCGCGTTCTTTGAATGTGCATTCAATGGCGTCTAGCTTGTCGGTGTCGATCACGCCATCTTCATCAACGCACAGAGCGATCTTGTTTTGAACGTCTTGCGATGCTTTGTAGAGTGAAATGTTCATGATTTAGCCCGTAAAAAAGGGGCCGAAGCCCCGTTACTGGTGAAGGTTTGGCCGGTTAGAAAGGGAAGTCATCCGGCATGTCATCAAAGCCCGAATCAGCGTGTGCATGGGTGCGCGTAGGCTGTGCGGCTGGGGCTTTCAGGGGGCGATGGCGAAGCGCTGCAACCATCTTTTCCAACTGTTCCGGCTTGGTCTTGCGCTCCAGAATCTCGGAGGCTGCCAGTTCGGTGTCTGCCTGAAAAACACCTTTAAGCACCATGCGCGAGCCGATGGAGTTATCGCGCTTCAGGTATTCCTCAGTCTCCAGCAACACGC
>Ga0181346_1001181_pt1 | contig 11488 bp, 9 predicted proteins | sample Su13VDMM15DN_FD_130100 | JGI IMG/M metagenome (GOLD analysis project Ga0181346, IMG submission 130100) | Freshwater viral communities from Lake Michigan, USA - Su13.VD.MM15.D.N | ecosystem: Environmental > Aquatic > Freshwater > Lake | place: USA: Michigan | collected 2013-07-15 | reverse complement strand
TTCCCGGCGTCGAGCACGCGGACAACATCATCCCGATCAGCGGGAGCAGCGGCCCGAACATCCACCAGCCGCTCAGCGGTTTCGGCCTGGGCTGCAACGGCACGCGCGTGAACTTCCGCCGCCCCCGCCTGGCGCCCGAAAAAATACGCCACCAACCACGCCAGAAGTGTGCGCACGGCACCTCAACACTTCCACGCTCGGAGGGATTTATTGATGCGGCTGTTCGGATCGTTGGCGGTCTTCGCCGACGTCAGCTTCGCCTTCATGCCGCTCATCCGGGCGCAGAAGGAGTCCTTGCGCGGCCCGCCCCCCGGCTGCGGCGCCTTCAACCCTGGCTTGCCGGGGTTGGCTTGGTTGTAGGAGGCGCGCCCCTTAGCGTTAAGGCCACCCGCCTCCGACTTACCTTCCTTGCGTGTCCAGGCCGGGGTCTTTGCCATGCTGCACTCCGATTGGTTATTGACCGCGCTGGCCGCGGCTATTTCTTTTTCGCGGTTTTAACAGACGCCTTGAACGCCGCAGCAGTTGGCGCGCCCTTGGATCCAACCTTTCGCATCGTCTCGCCGCTGCCTTCAGAGATGCGCTTTTTCTTAGCGTTGATGTTAGCGTATAGGCCCTTCATTTCTCGCGTCCTCTTCCGTTATGTTCTGCACCGCCGCGCCGCGCAGCCCCCGTCTGGGGCTGGTCTACTTCTTTGCTTTGGGTGGCGTGTGGGTGACCTTCTTACTCTTGGCGGTGTGCGCGGCTCCAGTGTGTAGGGTTTTCCCCATCTTGTGAACGGGGCCCGTGTATGCGGTGCCGGTGGCCAAGTAGTGTTTAGATGTCTTGCTCATACCGAGTGCCTCCTGTTGGTCTTCTTACCGGCGCCGCGCCCTTCAGGCCGGACGGTCTCCGGCGAGCGCGGCGCCCAGTCCCGCCAGGGCCATCCCCGTGGTGGAGAGGGTGGCCCACAGACCCGGATCGATGTTGATCCGCACGGCGCCCAGGATGGCGGCAACGCCCGCCCAGGTAGACGGCTCACGCAGGCGTTTGAGAATATAGCCCATATCAAAACCTCCATGTATGGCGGAACTTCACCGCCCCGGCAGATGGCGAGCACTCTGCCACCGGCGCTCGGGACTCGCAACCGGAAAACATTTGCGCGTTCGAATGCGCGGGGACAACCAACGCAATGTCCGCGCAGGCGGCGAGCGCCAGCACCAGCAGGCTTGCCATCCGCACAGTCCAAATACCGGCGCCGCGCCTCACCTCATGATACAATCTATGACCCGCCCCGATTAAAGTAGCGTTTCGATTTTTACCCTGGCCGGCAGCGTAGCGGCAAGCTATATCGTCGGGGGTAGCCCAGCCGAATATACCTGAGTCTTAACTGAAAGCACCCCCACCTATGGCCAAACCCTTAACCCCTCCGGGAACCGTGCCGGATGATCCGCCAGCCTCGGATGTGGAGCCGGATACGATCCTCATTGAGCGTGGCATCCCTGTCCCGACGAAAGAAGACCTCAACCTAACCGCCACCAGCCGGCTGCTCCTCGACACGATGCTGATGATGAAGGTTGGGGACAGCTTCTTCTGGCCCATGCCGCACCACACGCTGAGTTCGTTCGTCAGCAAGCAAGCCCGCAAGCGCAACCTGCACTTCATCGTCAACCGCCGCCCGACCGGCACGCGGGTCTGGCGCACGGGGTGAAGGTCACACCCCGGCGGCGCGCAACGCGGTCATCGTATCGCGCGCTATGCTATGCCTCGCGGTCATAAGTTCGCGCAGCATGTCGTCTTTCTCCTGCGTGGATAGCGTCGGGTGCCGGCGGACAACGTCGATGCGGCTGTTCAGCTCGGATAGCTGTTCGGCACGGCGGTTTATGGCCGCCTGCGCGCCGAGTATCGGGCCATGCTCCGCGTACACTTGCTGCACTCGCTCGGCATCCCCGATCTTTTTCGCGTCGTTGATGGTCCTGACGGCCTGTTGCAGTTCGCGCGACATTTCGTAGAAATCCGTCACGAACTTATCTCCCTTCTGGGTGTCCGTCTTTACAAAGCGATGGAACCCCGCGAGGGTGGCGGCTAACCCAAGCCCCGACTCCGGGCTACCGAACGCCCCCGACGGCCGATGCACGGGCGAGCCGACTTTACTCCCGAGGTCGCTCAGGAGGTTGATGGCTATGGTGCCGGTCGTGCCGAGATAACCCTTCAGCCACTCCTCCACGTTGATCGGGCTGAATCCGATAGACCCCGCGCCAGGTATGCTCCCGATGAGTTTGGCGATCCCGCTGGTGGTGGGTGTGGAGCGGTCCTCCGGGGCCTTCGCCATCTGGTTCGCGTTTGTGAGCGGCGCAAAACGAAGGAAGTCGAAGTTGGTTATGGTCGAAGCCAGCGGCGCGATTGCGGCTGGGATGGGAAGCGCCGAGAACCCGAACGTGTTCAGCATCCCCATACCGAACGCCTTCGCAAGCCCCTCCGACGAACCTTTCCTGAGCGCGTCGTAGATCATCACCGGCACGGCGCCGAACACGAAGCCCACCTCGAACGCGCGGGGTAGGTAGAGCGTCAGGTCGCCAGGTAGATAGAAAATGTCGTTGTTCGTCTTGCTTAGGGTTGTCTCCGCGTCCCACTTCTTTGGATCCTCGCTTTGCGCGAACATGGCCGCGGCCATGGAGAACACACCCAGCATCGCCCCTCGCATGGCGACGGCGGTGATGGCTCTGGAGGTAAGCATACCCAAAGCCTTTTGGCCGCCGCCGGGTTCGGCGGCTATCTGACCCAGCCGGGTGAGGCCCTGCACTTTCGCGTTCAGGAAGGGGATGTAGGGCATGGCGCCTACAAGGATGCTGCCCACCAAACCCCCACCGGCACCGCCGCGCGAGAACGGCGCCATCAGATATGCTTGCCAGGCGGCGTCCTTCGCGGTTTTACCCTGGGCCATTTGATGTTCGCGCAGCAGCAGACGCTCGGCGAGTTCGGTCGCCGCGCTCACCTTCTGCACATGTTCCCAGGCGTTTTTGATATTATCCCCAAAGGAACTTGTGCCGTCGGCGCGGCGTAGCTGCCGGGCCAAGTATTTCCCGACATCCGCGTTAGAGGCCCCATACATTTCCGTGCCGAAGCCCGTGCTGATCTTGAACGCCTGCGCAGAGGCGCTGTTCATATACGCCTCTTTAACCCCGCGAAGGGTGTTGCCTAGGAAGGGCGCGCCTTCCTGGACGTAGGCGATATGCTTGCCTTTCCACAAGTTGGCCATCAGGAACGACGGCGCTGCGGTGATGGACCCCCGCGTGAACCGCGCGATATTCGCGGCATAGACCGCCATGCCGGTGCGGATTTTTGCTGGCGCGCTGGCGATGGACGCCCACAGCACCGGATCGGATATGAAGTAGTGTTCCTGCACGCCGTTCCGGTAGAACGATATGGTGCGCTCATCTAGATTTGTAGATCCTGTTTTCTCGCGGCGGGCTAAATCCCCCGCGAGCATAGCGTCGGTCGCGGCTTGCATCGCGATGTTCTTACTGGCCGCCCGCAGAAGGCTACTCGCGTTCTTCGTGAGGCTGGCATACAGCGGCTCCACCGCGGCGACACCACCCTTTATCGGTTGCGCGAACGCCTCGGGGTTGTTGATGGCGTGGGTCATTGTAGCCCCGATAGCTTGACCAGGGACTTTCTGGGCGTCCGTCTCCATCTGACGATAAAACGGCGTGTAGAACATCGACTTAAGGTTAGCCGCCTGAGCGCGCGTTATCAGCCCGGAGTCCACCATCAAATCCATCAGAGAATCGTTATACGTTTGCAGATCGGCGGCTACCGCTTTCCATCCCGGATGGGCGCGTTCCGACTCTCGGATAACGGTTGCTATCTCGGAGTCGGTGAGGTTAAAGAAATTTGGTTTTCTCGACGCCCGATGATCGCGCTCGCGCAGCGCGACGGAGTAGGTTTGGAACTCATCCTGCGCCGCCTGGGAAGTCCCCACGGGCGTAAGTATTTCTATAACCCCTTTGGTGTCGGCAACAGGAACGAAATCTCGTGTGGCCTTATCATACCGGATATGGCCCGTAGTGAGGAGGTGCTCCAAATGCGTGGCCGTCATCGTGGCTTGTTCGATGGCCCGGCCTACATCTGGGCCGCCGATAAACTTGCCGGCACGGTTCAGCGTGTTCTGAAGGATATAGAAAGGCTGGGCTATGTTCGACGCATTGCGGATGAGAGCGTCCCAAAACTTCTCCGGCTGCACAGGGCCGCCGTAGATGCTGGTCTCCTGCGCCGCGCCACTGATCGTCCTGCCCATACGCGCGAGTATGCTATCGCGCGGGGCCGCGGTTTGATTCCCCACAACCTTGGCAATGGTGGCGGCGTGCGCGGGGGATACCCCCGCCCGCGTCGAGGCTTGCGTTGCGCCGGTGCCGAGGGGCACGGCGCGGGCGTCGAAGCGGCGCGCGCTCCCTTCGCCGAGCAAGTTCAGCATATCGGCGGTGTTGGTGAACCCGTCGGCGCGCAGCACGCCGCCGAGTCTCTGGAAGAACTGCCGGAGCGCCAGGACCAGCCGCGTGTAGGACGGCTTGAGGCCGGTCATGGGGACGCCCCGGCGGTTGGCGTCTGCCAGCGCGCCGAAGATGACGGCCTGCATCTCCCCCGACGAGAAGGTTCTATCCGTGTAGGATTTCTGCAACGCGGACCAGTAGGACTCGCCGGGTTTAGGCGTGCTCGCCAGCTCTAGCTTGCGTCGCAAGGTCCCGTCCACATCCGCCAGCGACATCCCGTCACGGAAGTCGCGTTTAATTTGGCGCACCGCCGACGGATCGTAGCTGGCGATGTAGTCCTGCACCACATGGAACGCTTCGTGCGCCGCGCTCTCTTGCATGAAGCTGGCGAACTGGGGTTCCAGGGAGAGCTTTATCAAACCCCGCGCCGATTTTGTCGGGGCTGTCCGCGTCGCGGGTATGGTCGCCTCGTCCGTCCCGCCACTAGCGGCTAAGGCCTCCGGGCTAACCTCGGACTTGAGTATGCTCGGGACGAACATGATGTCGTGGTTAGCCCCGGCGGGCAACTGGATCGCCAGCATACTGCTGGCCTGGAAGGCCATGTATAGCTCCGCCGGCGTCAGCACGCCGCGCTTCAGTTCTGCTTCCAGGTAGTCTGCAAGGATGGTGCCCTGCGCGCCGCGCGCCCGCATCTTTTCAAGCCGGTCGTTGATGATCGCGAGCGCCTTGTCCCGTCGGGCGGTGAGCGCCGCTGCGTCTGCGGTGCCGGTCGTGGTTTGGGCGGTGCCCGCGCCGGGGGGCGCGGTGCCGGGGCGCGTCGAGGCTTGAGCGCCGCGCGCGGCGCGGAGCATGGCTAAAAGATTGGCCTCCGCAGCAATCCTTTTTCGCTCTGCGTTGGCCACCTCTTGGTCCGCCGCGGCCTCGATGTCTCGAAGCCTGTTGGCTTCTGTGTTTGCCGCGAATTGTTCTTCCTGCGATAGCACCGCCGGCGCCTCCGAGACGGAGGTACGCCTCGCCGCTTCTAGTAAGGCGGCGTCGCCGCGAGTTTTTTCTTCCGCAGCCAGGATACGCGCAGCGTCTGCCGCGGCCTTGTCTATTTTCGCCTGTGCCTCCTCTTCGCGGGCAAGGTTTACCGCCGTCTCGGCGTCGGCGATATTCTTGTTCTTCTGATCCGTCGCGGCCTCACTCTCTTGGGTTAGGAGGGTCTCCTTGGCGACGCGCACTGCGCGCTCCGTCGCCAACCTGGCGTCCTCGGCGGCGATGCCAGCGTCGACCTCAAGGTTCTCCTTCTTGTTCGCCTTCATCTGCTCCGCTAGGGTTAGGGGCGGGGTGGCCGTCACCTCGTCGGCAAACCCCCTGCCTGCGCTGCGTTCTGCGGTGGTGCTAACGGGGAGGTCTTTGTTAGCCGCGTTAGCTTCCGCACCACGCGCATATATTGAATCCATATCTTGTGGGGGACCCACAGGCGTAGCGGCGGTGAGCGCAGCATTGAATTTATTCAGCGCGTCCGCCGTTGGCCCCCCCACGGCCTCAACGCGCTTGGCCTCCGCCGCATCCTCGTGTATCTTGGGCTGCGCCGTCTGGTAGTCGGCCTCCTTTTGCGTCGCGAGTTCGGCGGCAGCCTTCCTTTTCTCCGTGAGTTCGGCGGCAGCCGTGAGCTTGGCGTCGAAAGCGGCTTTCGCAGCGACGGCGGTGTTCAAATTCGCTTCGGCCTCATTTATGGCGTTGAAGCGTTTCATCTGCACATCGATAGACCCCGTTGCGGGGGTAGCCTTTAGGACGTCCAGTGCTTTCTGCGCCTTATCTACGGCCGCCCCAGGCGCCGCCGCCGCCGCCGTCGCCATCTGCCCCTCAGCAATTTTAACCGCAGTGGCTTCATGGACGATCCGTAGCGCCTCGGGAGAAAGAACAGCGTTGGGGTCGCCCGTCGTCTCCCTATGCGCGGTGAGCGCGGCGTCCACTGCGGTCGTCATCTCGCCGGAGAATTTTAGAACTGCGTAGTTCGTGAATAGCCTGAGTGGGACGGAGGCGGTGTTAAACCCCCCGCCCGTATCAACGCCCGGCTCATTGACGGTTGAGGCGGGGACGGTTACCGTGGGTTCCGGAAGCGCCAGAAGCGCCCGGGGTTCCGGAGGCGGCGGGGGCGGCGGAGGCTCGGTGGCCCGGTAGTCCTCCACCGCGCCGCGTATCCCCGCGTCTTCGCCGCGGGATCCTGGCGCGGCGGGGCGCTTGCCGAATGCGGCGGCGGCGCCGCCGCCTGTGACACCACCTACAGCCGCCGCCGCCATAGCCGACTCTTTATAGGCGGCCATAGCGTCGGGCGACAGCAACGCTTGCCCCGACTGCGCGCGGTCCAACACTTCTTGGAATACTTCCGCCGGTACCTCGGACACCGTGCCGACGCCGATACCTTTAGCCACACGGGGCAACAGCGTCGCGCCAACCTCGGCGGCGGAGATTCCGACGGCTTTACCAATGCCGAACATGGCCCGGTTCACAACTGCGTCCGCCGCCGCGGCTGGGACCGCAGCAAGAAACGCCGCGCCCTCGTCTACTGGCTGGCCGGGGTTCGCTTCTTTCTGCGTCTCCCGATGCTGACCGTAGGTAAGCGGCAGCGCGGCGGCCGTGCCCCCGGCTACCGCCCCCGCCAGGGCGCCCGCCGGGCCGGCGAGGGATCCGCCTATAAGACCGCCACCGATACCTACGGCTGTCGGTAAAGCGGTAGCGGAAAACGCTTGCCCCGCGGCCTTCAGATAATCCGTCACAGAGTTTGCGTCGGTGAACGTCTGCTGCTGCTCCGGCGACAACCCTTTCGCGGCGGCCGCGAGGTTGGCCTCCACACCCCCCCTAGCCCAGTCAGCCATACCCTCCAAACCCGTCGCGCGGCCGATGCCTTCAAGGGCGGAGTAGCCGAGCGCCTGCGTTCGATCTATGCCTGCGCCAAAGGCGAAGTATGGCTTCCCAACCGGTGGAGGTGGAGGGGCAGGGTTATTGTAATCCCACACTTTCGCAATCGCGGCCGCGCGCGGCACGTTATCCTCGAACGAACCCCAACTTCCGTCCGCAAGGGGGAGGTAGTAAGTCATCGAAACTCGCGCACCGTGGCGCCTGCCGGCGGCGTCCCGCCGGTGTTTTGAGACAACACCGCGCGGTAACTATCGTTCAGTTTGTCCTGATCGATCCCCCATTGCCTCGCGAAGGCCTTTCTATCATCCCCCACCGTGCCTTCAATCCGTTTACCCCATGAGTCATTCAACGCGGTTAGGCGTTGAAAGTACTGGTTGCGCTCCGCTAGCAGGTTCCGGTCGCGCGCTAACTCTATCCGCGTGTCGCGGGCGTCAGCTGCGATCAGCTCCCGCGATGCGCGGGCGTCCGCTGCGGTCTGCACCCGCGAGCGCGCGCTCTCGGCGGTGCTGGCGCTGTGCGCCCCGGTGGCCGCTAGACTAGCCGCGTTTTTTAGCTCGGCCTCCATCTGCTGCTGGGTTATGGCCCCCGCATAATAGAGACCCTTTATTTCAGCCTCCTTGCTTTTCAGCCAGTTCTCCCCGTCGGCTCGCTGCTCGCGTCGCATTTCCGTTCTAGCCGCCTGCATTCCCGCAAGCGCAGGGCCGGCGGCCGCGCCGACCGCATCTATAAACCCCCGGCTCTTGTTAGCCGCCAGGTCGGCAAAAAACTTGTTGAGGGCGTCGTCTCTCCGTTCCTTAGCTCGCGCCTGGGGATCGACCTTAGGCCCCATCGCGTCTGCATACTCTGTGGGCATTTTACCTATCGCGGTCCTTAATTCATCAAGCGCCGAAGGCGTAGAGCCGGGGGCTGAAGGCGCGCCGCCGTAGCCACCAGAGCCGCCGCCGTAGCCACCAGCACCGCCACCAGCACCGCCGCCACCACCACCGCCTCCAGCAGGGGCGCCACTAACAGTGGTTACCGCCCTACGCGCCGCTGCTGCTACAGCTTGTGGTTGTTCCCGCTCAGCATAGGTTTGCGCACCTGCGTCAACGGGCGCAGCGGATGTAACAGCGGGTGCAGTGGATGTAACAGCGGGTGCAGTGGTGGCGGGCGGTGGGGGTGGGGGTTGGTTCCCCGGGACAATACTACCCGGATCCCCCTGCGGGGGGAATTGGCGATTCGTTAGTTCTCGCCGCATTTGCGCCGTTCCCGCGGCGCGGGTTGCGGCGTCCTGAGATTTGGCAACGTCGCGCTGACGCGCGGCGTCGCTTGCCGCATCTTCCTCCTGCGCTTCAATGACTTGGGTCCGGAGCAATCGGTTCTCCTGGTTTAGTTGCGGCTCGGACCCCGGCGGAAAATTCCCGGTTATTATATTCCACCAAGTTACGGGCGGCGACCCCGTAGTGGTCGGAGCACCCCCCGTTTGCATCCGCACCACGCCACCTTTACGGAGTGTCGCGATACCCTGCGACGCAGGTGACGGGGCGCCGGCCATCATTTGCGCAGACGGCTCGACGAGCTCGTCAGTCACAGATTTACTTGGTGGCTTCTGGCTCTCTTTCTCCATAGCTCTGTAGCGTTCTAGCTGTGCCAGCACCAAATAAGAGGGTACTGCCCCCGTTGGGCGCGCCAACATACCTTCGAGGTCGGCGATAGAATAATGCTTTAGCATGTCTTGCATCTTGACTAAGCTAACCATGGGTCACCACCCCTTTCAAATTAACCATCTGCTAAGACGTCCGCGACATGTTGTACGCCAATCCGCCTAGCCCGACCGCCTGCGCCAGCGGGTTTGAGCTGGTGTTCTGCTGCACCGTGGTATTCGCCGACACCGGAACGCCGCGCAGCAAGCCACTGTATTGTTGCAACCGTTGAGCCTCGAAGTCCCGCTGGACCAAGAAGTTATTATACGCGATATCCATATCCTTCTGCGCGAACTCTTGCTGCGCGGAGCCTTGCGCAGCCATCGCTGCGATGCGCGCCTGCTCAAGTTTCTGCGACGACTCCGCCAGCCCCGCGCTCATCTGCGCCTGGTTCAACGCCATCGCGCCGCCCTGCTGTTGGACACCCGCAGCGGCTATGCGGGAGGCGTCCGTAGCCTGAGCCGCCCGCAAATCTTCGGTGCTTTCGAACTGCGCCTGTTGGCTTCCAAGGGTGGTGCCGTATTGCCGCGACGCTTCCGCAGCCTTCTGCGCCTCCATACCCGCCTGCTGGTTGGCGGCTTGAGCGGCCATATTGTAGCCTGCGGTCGTCGTCCCCGCCTGTAGTTGACGGGCTTGATCGGCGTTGAACTGAGCTTGAGCTTGCTGGAAACCCGCCTGGGACCCCGCCGCTTGGATGTCACCCATCTGCGTCTGCAACCCACGCCGCGCGACGCCCTCCTGGATAGCGTTTCGGTAGCCGCCGAACGCGCCCTTGCTAATGGCGGTCTGGTCCCGAGCGCCTTGGCCCTCGTCGAAGGCTTGTTGCGCGGCGCCCTTCTGCCGCTCCACAACTTGCTGCATGTAGGGGGACATGTAGCGCGCCGCGTCCGCGCCCGTGAATGGATTCGTTGAAACCGACGCCGCTTCAATTTGGCTGGGGGCAAACTGCGCGCCGGCATAGGCGGCGGTGGGGGCGTTATATGTGCTTTGGATATTGGCGCCTTGGAACTGGCCCAGCTTTTGCGATACGTCGCCAGCCTGCCCCGCCGCCAGGCGCGCGGCGTCTATGTCGGGGTCGCCGCCTGCGAACGCGGTGCGGGTAGCCGCCTGCGCGGCAGACGTATCCGCGACAGCATTCGCCGTTCTGTCGTCTGCGTATATAAAATCATCCTTGTTCCGCTGGCTTTCTTTCTCCGCCCGGCCCATCAAGGAGTGGAAGTAAGGCTCAGCATACTCCGGCAGGTTTGAAGTGTACGTCGTGCCAGTGCTGGTTGTGCTGCCTCCGCCGCCCATATCACAAGTCCTTTTCGTATGAGATAAGGCGTTGCTTAACGCCGTATCGCTCAAGCAGTTTCACCCAGCCCGCGCGGCCTTCGCCTTCAATCCCCACGCATTGGTTCGCCCGCGCCCAGTCTTCCAGCCGCGCCATCATTAGATCACGCCACCCTCTGACAGCAGACCCGCCCGTAAACATGCTGGTCAGCATCCGCTTGGACGGGTAGTCCGTGATCTGCGTGATCTGCGCGCCGACGATGGTCTGGTCCTCCCGGACGGCTATCCATAACTGCATTCTGGACTGCTGCACGGCGGTATACACATCGTAGACTGTGTAGCGCCCGGTGGTTACGCGAACCGCGCCCTCAAGCAAGGGCGCGACGGCGCTCCAAACAGCATTGACATACTCGATTGGAACGTAGGTTACAATCAAACAATCAGCGCCCCCGCCCGCAGCCGCTTGGGCTGTGTCCGCTTGCCGGTGCGTTCTTCCCGCACGTTGGTCATCATCTCGTGCAGCTTCCGCACCCCGTGATCGGTAGAGCCGTCACCGATCCCCGACACAACATCCGCCGGCACCACGAACTCACCGTCCGCCAGGCGGACTCGTTGCTTCCCTTCGATATCGCCGGGGATCAAGTCGTCCAGACCGCCACCCGCGCCGCTGATGCGCCCGCCCCCCACCTTATCGCGGAGAACTTGCAGCGCCTCCCCTCCGAACACGGCCTCGAACCGCGCCAGCGCGCGGCGGGGGTCGTCGTGCTGCCCTAAGAGCGCGGCGCGGGCCTCCGCCATTAAGCCGGCGGTCATGCCGTAGTTGTCGGGTTTGCCGGCCGCGCGGCCGCCGGCTGCTTTTCGCAGGGTGATGAGGCCACCCTTCGCTGAACCCGCCATCGCCTCGCCGCTCGGGTCGCCAGCGGGGCCTTGCGGGTCGCCGACGGAGGACATGTCGCCGCCATGGCCTTCACTGGTAAGGTTGCCGCCAAGAGAGCTGCCGCTCAACCCGTCGTGATTAAAACCGCGGCCAAAGTGGCTGCCGGACTCTAACCCCATCCCCAGAACCCCACTGCCGGTTGAGGGCGTCACGTAACTCGGGGTGTAGTCCGCCATCGGCTCGTAAAACGACTCGCCGTATGGGCGACGGAGCGCGGCGAGCGA
>Ga0181346_1001176_pt1 | contig 11505 bp, 19 predicted proteins | sample Su13VDMM15DN_FD_130100 | JGI IMG/M metagenome (GOLD analysis project Ga0181346, IMG submission 130100) | Freshwater viral communities from Lake Michigan, USA - Su13.VD.MM15.D.N | ecosystem: Environmental > Aquatic > Freshwater > Lake | place: USA: Michigan | collected 2013-07-15 | reverse complement strand
TTCTATGATTATAATATTTTGGGACTTTATGCTGGTGAACAAAATGCGGTTTTCCTTGACCAAGGATTAGAGCCCTTTAAAAATAACAATGATGAGTGGGAATATAGAACTAACTAATTTAGAAAAAAAAATATGATAGAGACGCAAAGAATTATTAATGGTGAATGTATAAATGAGATGAGTAAGTTTCCTGAAAACTCTATTGATTTAGTGGTGACTAGTCCTCCTTATAATGTTGGAATTGAATATGATTCACATAATGATAGAATGACTATGGACGAATATTGGGAGTTCACTAAACAATGGTTAACTGAATCTTATAGAACTTTAAAAGTTGGAGGTAGAATTTGTGTCAATATACCTTACGAAGTTAACGTACAGGATAGAGGTGGCCGTATTTTATTTATGGCGGAGTTTTGGATGATTATGAAAGAAGTAGGGTTTAAATTCTTTGGGCTTGTTGATTTAGATGAACAGTCACCACATAGAAGTAAAACAACCGCTTGGGGTTCTTGGATGTCACCATCATCACCGTACATTTATAATCCAAAGGAGTGTGTAATATTGGGTTACAAAATTAATTCAAAGAAACAGGAAAAAGGAATCCCCCAATGGGTTGGAGAATCTGTTGATATGGAACAAGCCGATGGTACATTCAAGAAAAAGATGATGTACCCTGATGAATCTAAAAAAGAATTTATGAGTTTAGTATATGGTCAATGGGAATACTTTGCAGATACTAAACAAATGACTAAAGCCACCTTCTCTATGGATATTCCAGGAAAGGCGATAAAGATTTTGACATATCGAAATGATGTTGTTCTTGACCCATTTGCGGGTTCAGGGACTAGTTTAGTCGCCGCTGAGATTAACGATAGAAGATGGATAGGTATTGAGTTATCCGAATCGTATTGTGAAGTTGCTAAAAAACGAGTACAAGGATTTGTGGATGAAAAGAAACAATTGAAGTTAGAATTAAAAGAGGTGTAACAACCTCTTTTTTTATTAAAAAAAAGGGGGTTAAACCCCCTTTCTTAATTTAAGTCTTTCCAAAGAACTTTATATTGTAATGTATCGACATTAGACACTTTAGTTGAGTCTATTACTCGATAAAAATTGTATTGATACTCATACTGTAATGTTTGAGTTTGACCATTCTTGTAAGTCACAAAGTATGTGTTATACAAGTTAGTGTCAACCTCTACAGGTGTAACAACACTAATACTAGTTTGAGTGTTATATTTACTTGGTGATGGTTTGAATAACACACAAGATGTTAACACTAAGAAAGTAGAGATAACTCCGAATACTGTTAAGAATGTTTTTTTCATAGCCTTTATCGTTTAGAATACAAAGATACATATTTATTTTGTATTTCCAAAGTATTTATAAATAAAAATATAATGGGGTATAAAAGATTTATATTAAGCGAATTAGAAAAGAAAGAAATTTTAGGTCAGTATGATATATTAATCGAACAAGTTAATCCTGAACCTGTATCAACATTGAGTGTAGACAAAAATGTTCAGTTTCCTGGAGGATATTGGAGTGAAAAACATTTACCCGCGACTTTAGGTCCTGAGGTTGAAAAAGTAAAAACTTACTTAAAAAGTGGTAAGGGTAAAATATATTTAGTTAGTGTTACTATTGAATCAGGGGAATCACAACTGCCAAATGTTGATGCTGAGGCTGGTAGTAAAGCGGTTGAACCACTATATTTGGCGACCAAAAGAAATGAGTCAATTCAAAAATATATTACAACTCAATTACAATCATTTGTTGATGCTAAACTATTAATGTCGTTACCTAAGTTTAAAGTTGCGGCGCCTAAAATAGGTGCAACACCATTTGTTGGAACCGAGTTTTGTCCTAAAGACTCAACCGATGCACAACAGAGAGGTGAATGTGTTAAAAAATATAGAGCGGGTAAAACAACAACATATAAATCTTATGCTGAAAAATACCTTTCAGAACAGTATGTTAGAGTAACATTAAAATTGGAAGAACTAACAGGTATGAAAAAGTGTTTAGATAATATGATTATCCAAGTTAACTACACTGATTTATCTAAAAAACATACTTGTAATAGTGCTATTTACGAAATATATTTAAACGACATTAAATTGTTAAGAAATGATGGTAAAGGGTACGCTAGTTTAAATAACGCATATAAAATATCGGGGGATTATCCTGGTATTGGCGCGTACGATAATGACCCTAAGTCTCAAGGAGGAACAAGAACAAATACCTTTGTTATTACACCTGATATTGCGACTGATATATTGACACAAAGTATTGCTAAATCAAATGGATTACAAAAACCATCATTTACTTTAAAGGCAAAATGTCTTAACCCGTTTAATAATAGAGATTGGTCGGGAGGATGCCACGAAGGAGTTGGTAATATTGTTGTTACTAATGGTCAAAAACAAACATTTAGGTATGATTCGTCAACTCCTAACGCTAAAAACGAAGTTAAAAGATTAGCAACATTCAACGCTTGTGGTAGTGGTAAAGCAGGATAAAAATTTATAAATAATTAAAATGGGACAAAGATTAATAGTTTCTGAATCAGAAAAAAATTCAATTCTTAATATGCACAATGAGTTTAAAAACAACTCAACACTTTTAGAACAAAAAAGAAAAGGTAAATTATTTTTCGCCTTTGATAACGACACTACGGACTTCCAAGGTTTTATATGTTCCGATGGTTACTTGTATCCATATGCTGAAGATTTTACTACTTGGAAAGTTGGGCCAATTGCGAAAGTACCTTACACAGGTTCTGTTCTTGTGACAATAGATAAGAGAAATGGGAAGGAAGTTATTATGGTTGGTAATAAAGGATTATCTAATTTAGGTAAATTAGAGATGGACCCTAATTATACCGTTAAAACTGTGGATTATAAAAGTATTCCTAAAAAATGAGAAAATTAATTAAAGAAAGTGGTATCCGAGATATCAATAAATTAGCCAAGAGATATCCTAAAGCTGAAATATATTTTCACCAAGATTTGGATGGAGTTACTACCGCATTGGCGATGAAGAAATATCTACAAGATAACGGAATCAAAGTTGTTGGAGCTCATATTATTCAATATGGAGATAAAGAATTTGCGGTTAAGAAGAACGATGCTCAGGGAGATATAATGCCAGTGTTAGTAGATTTTGCTCACGGAAAACCAATGTTTGTTATTCACACTGACCATCACGATAGACAGGCAGGGGCTGAAGATACAAAATCAACGTCATTTAAATCTTCGAGGTCTAACGTTGAAACAATTTCACAAACAGTATCCCCTGGAGATATATTCCCAAATAAAGATATTGCGTTGATTTCTATGGTCGATAGTGCTGACTATGCTAAGAATGAGATTACTCCTGAAATGGTTATGAATTATATATACAGATTCGATAAAGACGCGGGATTACAAAAAAATAAAACGGTTATTGGGTTATTAACTAATAAGTTATTGTTAGCCTTTAAAAACAAACCAGGGTTCTTAGAACAATTGGTTATGAAATGTGAACCATCATTAATGAGTATCTTTAATGAGATTAAACGTATTATGATTGAAAAAGGGTTCCCTAAAGAATTTGAATTAGAAAAAAATAAAGAATCCTATGTTGGTCAAATGAAGGACCATAAAAATGTTAATGTAGATGGGAATATTATAGTTCAATATGGAGGAGGTTCAATGATGAAACCTGGTTCATATGATAGATATACACCATTTAGAAATAATCCTGATGCTGATTTCTTGGTTATTGCTTGGCCATTAGGGTTGGTTCAAGCCTCTTGTAATCCTTTTAAGAAGGAGAGAGAACTAAAAGGTGTTAACCTTGGTGAAATTGCTCAGGAAGTTTTATCAAAATGGGAAACCCAATTAAAAGAAAAGAAAGTTTCTTTATCTACGATTAAATGGATATCTGAATCGGGTAAAGATTTTAATCCTGAGTCTGTTGGGTTTACCTTTAAAGACTTTACCGCACTATATGGTGATAAGTTTAAACAAATGAATGGTGGTCCTGAGTTATTACTTAAGGCCAGAGAGTTAATGACTAAACCATTTACAGATTTGAGTGAAGACGAAATGGAGATATTAGATTCTCTTGGTGTTTCTACTTGGGATTTAATCCAAGCTAATAGTGGTGGACATAAATGTATTACGAATATTTCAGGGTTAAATTATCTTGGAAGGTCAAATAGACCTCCACAAGGTAAATACAAATACAACGCGGAGTCAGACGACTCCCCTTATATTAAGTTTACCAAGATGATACAAAATGAATTTGTTAGAAAATTAAAAGAAAAAATTGGATAATATAAACCCCTCACTCGAGGGGTTTTTTATTTAATAATAATTCCAATTTTTGGTGTAGTCTTTATTTGAGACACAGAAAGAAGCATAGTCATTAATTTTTGGGTATCCCGTATTGTAGTATCCACAGGTTAACCCCCAATCATTATATCTGTCGTGAAGTTTTTTAAGTAACTTCATACTTGTTGAGATGTTTAAATCTAAGGAGTTTTTTAATTCTGTTTTGGTTGTTTCCTCTTTATTAATATATTCTGCGGTTTTAACCATTACCTGCATAGGACCCACTGCTCCTGCTGATGAAACTAAAAAAGGGTTGTAGTTCCAATCAAAAGGTCCTTGATATGTTGTCTCTAAAAATGCGACATTATAAGCTATGTGCTTAGGAATTGAATATTCTTCCGAATACTTTTCAATTAGATAATAGGTTTGTAATGATACTGGTGAGTTTGGTTGTGATGATGCTTGTTTCAATCTTTTAGTTGGAGACAATGAATCATTATTGAAAATCATCAACCAACTAGAAATTAGAATTAAAACACATACAATGACATACCAAACTTTAATCAAGTTCGATACTTTCATAGTTTTATTTTTTAGTTATTGTATTATGTTCGCCCCATATATTCTTAGCGTAGAAGTTAAAGATAGTGTATCCAATACTGTCTTGATATACTACATAGGTACCATCTTTTTTATTAATGACAATCATATTGTTAGATTCATCAATGGCCAAAGTAATATCTTTTTTCATAATTACATCAGGGTTGTAAATGTTTTTATTATATGATTTAAGAGTATTGTAATAATAGCCCACAGAAAACCCAACGGTTAGTGATAATACAAATATTACATAGAATAAGAAATGTTTTACAAATACTTTAAGTTTTGCGAATAATGTTTTAAAATCGATATTTTTCATAATGTTTTTTCTTTAAGTATAGGAGAATATTTTAGTATTGACAACTTAAAAATTATTTGAATAGTTATTGATTCGTAAATAGTTTTTTAATATATTTGATAAAAAGAAATCAAATTGGTGAAGAAAAGATATTCAGGAATTATTGTTAAAGCAAATAACAAAGTTCTATTATGTAAAAGAAATAATGATGGTTCGTTACCTGGTGAGTGGTCAATCCCTGGTGGTAAATTAGAAGATAATGAAACACCTATCGATGGTGCCGTTAGAGAATTCTATGAGGAAACAAATCTAAAAGTTAATTCTCCTTTGAATTTATGTGGTATGCTTAAAAGATATACTCGAGACGGTAAAAACGTTAAAGGTTTAATGTATACTTTTCTAATGGAAGTTGATGAGGAGATGACACCTGATTTAGAAAACGCTTATGATGGTTCAGAACATACAGAATGTGGATATTTTTCTTATGATGAATTACCTAAACCTATTGGGGTTGAATTGAAAAGATTGTTAAAAGGTATCTTAAAAGAAAAAAATGTTGATTAAGGTGTTGACAGAACCAAAAAAGTTATTATCTTTGTAGGACTTTACAAAATAAGGACATATTTATAGAACACACAAAAATTTTTAAAAAAAGATTTGGAAGTTCCAAAAAAGTTTATTACCTTTGTAAAACAATTCAGGGAAACGGTTTCCTAACCTTGAAAAAAAAAATAAAAAAAAATTTGGTAAATCGAAAAACTTTACCTACCTTTGTAAAACAAATCGGAAGAGTCCGAAACGTTCTTTGAAAAATATTATTTATCCGTCAGGATGTTGATGATGAGACCTTCGGGTTGATTCTGAGATAACTGAGAAAGATAATCGGCCGTATATGGTCGTTAAATAAACCTCGAAAGGGGGATAAAGTGGAATCATCTGTGTTAGTGGTTCTGCGGTTTGGGAAACCGAACTCGAGTATACAAGTGGGATATCAGTGAGCCTGTAGTACCGAGGATGACTTCGTAGGGAAATGGAAAACTGAATGGGCAATGTGGATTGTCTGTTTGAGGTGGGAACACCAATAAGAATAACCCATAGGAATCAAGTGAGAAGTGTACCTCCAAATACACAATTGCGGGTTCCAATATAATAGGTGACTTAAAACCGAAGGGGTAATACCTGAAGGTAAGATATAGAACGAGTGGTGTCGCTAATATCCTTACCAAAGACCCACCAAGGTCTTGGTACGAAGTAATCTTGAAATATTAGAGTGGGGACACTCTACCGAGTAGAAAAGTATCTTGTTGTTCAAAAGATGACGAGGCTTAAGACGGACCTCTACTTGGAATCATCCACAACACTAAAAACTTATATGCTATTTAAGTAAAACTAAAAAACAGATAAGCAAAAGTGTTCGTCAGGGTTTGATGAAAGTCGCCTACACAGTCACGGGTTGTCCGTGGCATACAGAGACCGCAAGTTAATGTATATTTTTACCAAAAACCTCCAGGGAATCGAATCCCGAGTTAGTCCGCAAGACTGAGGAGAGTAGAGTAGTAAAAGAGTAGTTGAACCCTTTAGGAGTGATTGGTCTAACCAATCGGCGATGAGGATTACCATTCAAAAGATGGTGGAAATGAAGGGAAACAATAATCCTTCTAAAGATTCTCACAAGATGGTGTATTCTCAGCCTTTTTTTTAAATTACCCAATCTATAGAATACGATTTTTAATTAACCTCCAATCTTTTGGGGGTTTTTTAATTTAAAGAGGTCTGAAAAAGAAATCTTTAATTCCGTCTGTTTGGTATAATTGATATCCGTGTTTTTTGTATAAGTTTTGAGCAACAGTATTATCACGATTTGTTATTAATGTTATATAGTCAACACCTGAGTCTTTTGCGATTCTATGACACTCATCCATTAAAGTATGACTAAGACCTTTTCCTTTAAAATCGTCAAAAACTTTTAAATCGTGTAGATATAAATTATTATTATTATGGAAGAAATTTTCAGAACACTCTGAATGACAATATTCCTTATGGTTATTCATAAATTTTGGAACATCGTAGTCATAGACGTTAGCATCATCAAAATTAATTAAATTTGAATGTCCCATTTTAATATCACCATCGTGAATTGAGATGTGTAATCCTGGCGCGTTATTGAGGTTACCTGACGTTGAAATAGTATAAGGGTTGGAGTTCTCCAACATTAAAACTTTTATTCTTCTAATTTCTTCATTAAGGTTCATACTAATAAATATATCAAACTTAAGTAGTTTTTGCAAATCTAATTTTTTTTACTATCTTTGCTAACGATGAAAACAAATATTAATATCATAAATAAGAAAGCTCGTTTTGAGTATGAATTTATTCGTACTGAAATTACGGGTATTAAACTTATGGGCTCAGAAGTTAAATCTATCCGTGACGGTAAGATTTCAATATCTGAGGCGTATTGTGTTTTTATTGGAGGTGAGTTATTTATTAAGAATGCTAACATAACTGAAACCGAAGTTGCGTATAGTCATAAGTCAAATCAGGATAGAAAGTTATTACTTAAGAAGGTTGAATTAAACAGACTTCAAAAAGAGTTAATTAAGGGACTTACAATCGTTCCTTACCGAATCTTTATCAACGATAGAGGATTAGTAAAGGTTGAGGTTGTTCTTGCTCGTGGTAAGAAGTTACACGATAAGAGGGAGACTATTAAAGCCCGAGACGTTCAAAAAGAAATTCAAAGAAATTTGAAATAGTTTTTGGATATTAGAAAATATTTTGTATCTTTGTATTCTAAAATGGTAACAATATGAATATGTCAACTAAGTCAATCAAGATTCAACACGAGAAATTCGGTGTTCTTTTAAACGAAACATTTGTTAACGCTACTCAATTCAAGTTATTCTTGAAAATGATTAACGGTTGTCTTAACTCTGATGAGTCATTGACTTTCTTCAACGGTGAGGACTTCTTAGTTAACATTCCAAACAAGACGTTAAAAGATTGTATCATAACCACTACGGTTGATGCTTACACTTTGACTGACCATATTATGTCTAAATCTAAAATCGAACAACCAGCGTAATGAAACCACTAACTATTGAATATATTATCAAAAACTCTAAACCACACTCAATGTCGTTAATGGGTGGTGAGTATAAAAGTGCTCGTCAATACGTTGAACAAGTTGGAGATTACACTTTATCTATTGTTGGAGGAGGACAAGGGTTGTATGGTAACTTTAAAAACTCCTTTGAGGTTGCGTTAATTGACAATACTAATGGGAATTTTGTAACTGGAAAGTACTCTTCAAAAGGAGAGGACGTTTTGGGGTGGGCAGGTATTGACGATATCAATGAGATATATTTCAATATCCCAAGAAAGTATTAGTTTTCTCGTTTATCTATAAAATGAGATGGTGGAACCTGACACAAATCCTGTCGGCCCTAAGTGGAGGATTAATTTCCTCCACTTTTTTTAATAACAAAGTATTTATATTAAAATACTTTTATGGGAAAAAATATTATTGTTACTGAGGAACAATTAAAAAATATAGTTAATAGAGTTAAACCTGTTAATGAGTCTGAACTTGAAGAAGGTAAAGATGGAAATTATATGGCGAAACAACAACTTTTCACTATTGCAACTTTGGCCTACAAAATGTGGGAAATGTTGGAAGAAGGGGAAGAATTAGACGATTGGATGGTGACTAAGATTGCTCAGGCAGACCAGTCAGTTACATCAGTTGTTAAAGCGTTTATGTATGATGAAGTTAATGATTCCCAGAAGGGAAGAAACGGAGTCAACTACGATGATTTAGTTATTGGAACTTAATACTTTATATAAAATGACAAACGAAGAATTCACAGAAGAAATATTATGGGAGGCTCACAAAAACGGAACTTATAAAGAGGTTACTGACCTTGCCCAAAAATTAAGAAACGAAGATAAAACTCTAAGTTTTACGGATTCTATTTATCGTGCTCATATATCATTAGAACTTGCAGAATAACAAAAATTAAATTTTACTTATCAAATCCTTTTTCTTATTATTAGATAAAGGATTTTTTATTATGACAAAATTTAAATTACAATTCAATACAAATGATATGATTCTTTATCATTTGATTCAAAGGTTTGTGTATCAATACCATTCCCTATTCTCAATTAATAAAACACACCCTAGTTTAGATGACCTAACACAACTATGGTATTTAAAAATATTTTACGACAATCCTTATTTTCAAAATATGCCAAATTCTGTTTTGGTGAATTATGAAGTTAAGGAGAATAAAGATTTATTAATTGTTGTTAGGGCTCCTTTGTATTACAAAAGTTTTTTAGTATCTTTGGACAAAGGAATTAAAAGTTGTGTAACTTACGTTGATAACGAAGGAACAACTCCTGAACTTGATATTTTTTCACTTGAATACAATATGTGATATGAAAAAGAAATGGTTTGTAGATACTAATAAGTTTGTTAAACATAAAGGTTACTTTATGTTAATACCGTGTATTTCAATATGGTATGATAAGTACAGATTCCTTGAGACAGGTGTATACTCACCAGCGTTTGGAATTCAAATAGGGTGGATAAATTTTAGTTATGGGTTAACAATTCAAAATGGATATTAATATGAAAAAAATCATCTCAATTTTATTAATTATGGTTATGTTTTCTTCTTGTGAGAAGGTAGAGATACAACCAAACAATCAAACAATTGTGGTACCACCTTATACAGGGCCAACAGTTACTCCACAAAGTATGGTTGGGACTACTTGGGTTATTACAGGTTACCGTGTCGGACAGTTAGGTACTCCTATCACTATAAGTGACACCTTAAAGTTTGAGACAATTACCAACTACAAATATAATAACATACCTTACACATATAGTTTCTATGTTACAGGTTCGGTTTATAATTTAACAATGAATTACACACCTTGGGGCAATCTAACAGGAAGTGTTAATGATAATAATATGACTTCAGGATTGATTCAGGGAACTAAGTTCGTTGACATATCTTTGGGGTCTTCAAACAACACGGAGTATTATCTGTGGATTAAAAAAATATAATATGTTTTCAGGGTTAATTTATTACGGAATTATTTCCGTAAAGAAAAGAGTGTTTTGGGAAACACAACTATTTGCTCGTATTAGAGATTGGGAAGATGGTATAACGTTATTTAATTTCAAAGTTAATTGGGATAGATATGAGGATGACCATACACCGTCATTCCAAATTGAATTTACAATTTTTAACTTATATAACCATTTGTGGATATATCAAAACAACTATAAAAAAGACGATGAGTCAAACTAAGATTGAGGTTGATAAGGATAAAGATTCTAAATTAATTAAGGAAATTGAAGATGAATTATGGGACCACTATAGCGGATTACCAAATCCAATGTGGTATCAACGAGTTAAAGAATTAGAAGATGAGGAAGATAATACAAGTAATAGCTCTGATAATAGAGTTACTACTGAATAAAATAAAACAAAAAAGAAAAAGTATTTGGGATTTATGAATAACATCGATAAGAGATACCAAGAGTTACTCCAAGATATTTTGGATAATGGTGTGGAAAAAAAAGATAGAACAGGTACTGGTACAATTTCAGTATTTGGTAGACAAATCCGTCATAAAATGAATGAGGGATTTCCACTATTAACCACCAAGAAAATGGCATTTAAGACGATGACAACCGAGTTGTTATGGTTCCTTCAAGGAAGTACTAACATCAAATACCTTGTTGATAATGGATGCCATATTTGGGACGGGGACGCTTACCAAGCGTACCTCAAAGAATGTGAAAAATTAAAAAAAGATAATAAAAATGATTTACACGAAAGTGGTAGACCACTTACTCAAGAAGAATTCATCAACAAAATCAAAACAAATGATGAGTTTGCTAAGAGGTGGGGTGAGTTAGGTCCAATTTATGGTAAGCAATGGAGAAGTTGGGGAAGAAAGAATGTAACAAATTATGATTTAGAAAATGTAAAAAGTTCTGACAAAGTTAAGGTTATGGACTTAATTCATAATGGTGGCGATTATAGTAAATATGATGTTAAAGTAACATACCAAAATAATTCAATAGACCAAATCCAAAACCTAATCAACGACCTTAAAACAAACCCTGATTCAAGACGGTTGATGGTTAATGCTTGGAATGTAGGTGAATTGGATAAAATGACTTTACCACCCTGTCATTATGGATTTCAAGTTTATACAAGAGAGTTGAGTTTGGAAGAAAGGTTATGTATTGCGGATAAGTTT
>Ga0181346_1001174_pt1 | contig 11510 bp, 11 predicted proteins | sample Su13VDMM15DN_FD_130100 | JGI IMG/M metagenome (GOLD analysis project Ga0181346, IMG submission 130100) | Freshwater viral communities from Lake Michigan, USA - Su13.VD.MM15.D.N | ecosystem: Environmental > Aquatic > Freshwater > Lake | place: USA: Michigan | collected 2013-07-15 | reverse complement strand
TATTATATTCAACATACTGTTCCAAGATTCAATAACCCATCTGGTGTTTTTGATAATGATCAATATGTTTACCAAATATATGTAAAATGTTCTGATACAACTGCTAATACAAATACATTAGCTTTAGTTAACAAAGTTGTTGCTTTAGCAAATGCTGCTGGTAATAACATTGCATTAGAAACTAATTCATACTGGTAGAATATATACCTGATAAAGGTTATTCTATTTAAAAATTTAGAGTAGGGGTGTAAAAACTCCTACTCTTTTTTTTATTTAGACTATTTTTTTGTATATTGTATATATAAGTGTACTAAAACAAATATAAAAATGGCTGACAAACATATATTAAGCTTAGAAATACCAACAGTATCTAACTGTAATCTTTTATGTATTAAAGATACCAGTCAGTATTCTTCAGAAATTGCTGTTGATTGTGAAGAATTATTAATTACACTTCCAGGATTTACTGTTCCTGTTTTATTAAAAGTAACAAAAGGATTTGACATGTGTTTAACAGCATGTGCTCTTGCAATACAAAATCTTAATTGTGGAACAATACAACAAGAAATTCCTGATGGAATATATATTGTTAGATATAGCGTTTCTCCAAATTCAAAAGTTTATGTTGAATATAATCATTTAAGAATAACTAAATTAATGACAAAATACTATGAGGTATTATGTGATTTAAATATTCAAGCTTGTCAACCGGAAACATACAAACAAGAATTATTAAATGAAATGAGTTATATTAGAATTATGATTGATGCTGCTGTATCTAATGTTGAATACTGTCAATCACCAGCTCAAGGTATGCAATTATATAATTATGCAAAAGATAGATTAAATAAAGTAGCTTGTCCATCTGGAAATTGTGGTAGTAAAACATATCTATACTAAAAGTATATTATAAAGATTTAAATAAACCAAAACTAAATTAATATGAATTGTGCAAATTGTAACAAAACATTTACTTGCGGATGTCAAAAGGCATTTGATGATCAAGGAACAGCCATATGTAAAACATGTGTAACTGAATGGGCCAATAAAAGATTAAGTGGTCAAGCACCTACTCAAGTATTACCTACAAGAGATTTAAATTTAGAGTTAGCTGCTCAACAAATAAGAGATTTAAGAAACAATTAGAAATGGAGCAAACACTTATTAAAAGAATTAAGACAGAACAAAATTTTGCAGCACAGGCATATACAAATTTTAAAGAATTTAAATTTGGTATTGAACCTTGTTGTTATATTGATTTTGAAAGTGCTACTTTAAATAAGTATTTATGTGATTGGCAAAACAGTGCTTCTAATAAAATAATTATTGATAGCACTATAACAGGTATATTTATTGAACCATTGATGACAATTAATCATTCAGCAAGCATGTCATGTCCAGATGTTCCAAGTAATGTTTGTACAATAATAGATTTAGAACAGTTACTTTGTAATAATGGAACTTATATACATACGCAAGATGTACCATTAGTAGTTTGGGTTATTAATCATAACTTAGGAAAGTTTCCTTCAGTGACTATTGTTGATACTTTAAATCATGTTGTTGTTGGGGATATTGCTTATAATAGTTCAAATACAATAACATTAACATTTACTACTCCTTTTGCAGGATATGCATATTTAAATTAAAAATAATTAAATATAAAATATAATGAAACATTTTAGTAATATAAACCTGAACCTGAATGAATTGCAAAATGCAGTAATTCAGAATTTAAATATGGTTCCTATTACTTCTTCTGATGGGCAAATTTATTATGATACAAGCATAAATAAATTAAAATTAAAAACACCATCTGGATGGGTTATTATTACTTCTGGTGGATCAGGTGGTCCAGAAACATTAGATCAAGTGTTAACAAATGGTAACGTATCTCAAATTAATGCTTTTGTTGGAGATATAGGTATATATAATAATCATGTTCCATCAGGTAACGGATATGTATATATTACGGGAAGTAAAAATATTTTTCACTTTTATAATAATATAGGAACAGAATATGCTCAGATCTTACAAGATGCTATACTTTTAAAGGACTTTGGTTCAATATTTTTTATGCAAATTAAAAAGCCTACATCTATAACAGCTGCAAGAACTGCTACTTTTCAAGATGCGTCAGGTACTGTAGCTTATCTTTCTGATATACCTTCATTAACTGGATTTGTTCCATATATAGGTGCAACTCAGGCTGTAAACTTAGGGGCTTATGATTTAACAGTTAATGGATTAACAGTTGGTAGAGGAGGAGGATCTTATTATGCTAATACTGCATTTGGTGTAGCAGCAGGTAGCGTTAATACTTCAGGTATTAATAATTCTTTTATTGGATTTGGTGCTGGAGGAGACAATACAACTGGAAGTTACAATACTACTGTTGGTGTTCAAACGTTATATCTAAATCAAGTAGGAGATAATAATACTGCTATTGGAGCAAATGCTTTATATTTTAATACAGTTAGTAACATCACTGCTATTGGTCATAATTCTTTATCTTCAAGTACAACTGGTTCATTTAATACGGCTGTAGGAGTTTCAAGTGGAACAGCACTTACAACTGGTAGTGTTAATACATTTTTAGGTCATTTTGCAGGTAGTGGTGTAACCACGGCATCTTATAATACTTTTATAGGAAACTATGTTGGGTTTAGTAATAATACAGGAAGCTATAATACTGGTGGCGGTTCAAACACTCTTCAGTTCAATACTACAGGTACTTACAATGCTGCATTTGGATTAGCTTCAAATAGATCCAACACTACTGGTATTGGTAATGCAACGTTTGGAGCGTACTCTGCTTATTCAAATATTACAGGAAGTTATAATGCTCATTTAGGGTATGGTACAGCGTACTTTATGACTTCTGGTAGCAATAATGTTTTTTTAGGATTATATGCTGGTAGACTTATAAGTGGTGGCGCAAACAATTTAACTTCAAATAACTCTATATTTTTAGGAGCTAATACTAATGCATTAGCAGACAACCAAACAAATCAAATAGTTATAGGTAACGGAGTTACAGGAGCCGGATCAAATACTGTTACAATAGGTGATACAAGTATAATAACTACTCGGTTAAGAGGTAATATTCAAGGAGGTGCTTTTGTAAAAGATGGTGGAACTTCTTCTCAGTTCTTAAAAGCAGATGGATCTGTTGATTCGTCAACATACTTAAACGGTAGTGGTACAGTTGGTTATATACCTAAATTCTCAAGTGCTTCTGGAATTACTAATAGTGTATTACAAGATAGCGGAACTGGAACTATAACTTTAGACGCAACGCCTACAAATCTTGCTGCATTAGCTTTAAAATCAGGAAGTGGGCAAGCAAGTTTAGTTCAATATTTCTTTAATAATACTGTAAGGTTTCAAACTGGTTCAGATGCAAGTGGAAATTATAGAATTAATGTTTATGATGCTGGAGGATCATTTGTTAATTGTGCACTTTATGTACCTTCTGCAACTACTAGAGTTTTAATTAACAGTGTAACAGATGACGGTGTTAATAACTTACAAGTCAATGGTTCATTAATTGCAACCTCAATTAAGAAAACAGGAGGTACTAATCTTCAATACTTGTTAGCGGATGGCTCAGTAAGTACAGGTCCTTCATTAACTGGATTTGTTCCATATACCGGAGCTACACAAGCGGTAGACTTAGGAGCATATAATCTTACTGTTAATAGCATATCAGTTGGTAAGGGCGCTGGTACAGGCATAAATAATACAGCTATAGGAAATTCAGTTTTAGTTTCTAATACAACTGGAACATACAATGTTGCTATTGGATTTGAAGCTTTAAAAGTTAATACCACAGGCGGCACCAATATTGCAATTGGTCGGGGCACCATGCCATTTAATACTACGGGAGGTGGTAATACCGCTTTAGGATATAATTCTATGTTTAGTAATACAAGCGGAGGTAATAATGTTTCAATTGGAAACGGAGTAATGACGGGTAACACTACTGGTTCAGGTAATGTTGCTATTGGTTATAATACTTTAACTGTACAAAGCACAGTTTCTAATACCGTAGCTATTGGTCAAGGGGCGTTACAATTCAATAATGGTGGGACACTTAATACCGCTGTAGGATATGCTTCTTTGACCGCTAACACTAGTGGTTCTAACAATACTGCGTTAGGCGCAAGTGCACTTCAAAATAATAATACAGGATCTGATAACACAGCTTTAGGTATGTATGTATTATTAAATAATAACAGTGGTACTGGTAACACTGGGGTTGGTAAAGAATCTTTAAGAGCTAATACCACTGGAGGTTATAATGTAGGATTAGGTAGATTTTCACTTTACAGTAATACAACGGGTGAGCAGAATACAGCAACAGGAGCTAGCGCGTTATCAAGCATAACAACAGGATCTTTTAATGTTGGCGTTGGGGTAAATTCTATGTCTAATAGTACTACTGGTTCTAACAATGTTGCCGTTGGATATAACTCTATTCAAGGAACTTTTGGAGCATCCAATACTGGATATAATAATGTTGGAATTGGATATTACGGATTAAGAAATAATACGAGTGGATTTGAAAATATTGGAATTGGATATAATAGTTTATTATCAAATCCTACAGATAATAATTGTATAGTTATCGGTAGTAATGCGACTGGAGCAGGATCAAACACTGTTACTTTAGGTAATACATCTATAACCACTACTAGATTAAGAGGTGCGGTACAGGGTGGATCATTTGTAAAAGACGGAGGAACAGCTTCTCAATACTTAATGGCTGATGGGTCTGTAACAACAGGATATAAATATAATTTTTCAGGAAGTGTAACTTTAACTGGTACTTTAACAACTACAAACTTACTAACAATAACAATACCGGCAAACTCATTAAGTGATTATTTAGATCTTAGAAGTTTAATGGTTCAACAATCTGGACCCGCCTTAGCCGGTTTTCAAATAAGAGTTTGGCACAATAGTGTTAATGATTTTAATACAGCTACAAGAATAGCAAATTATGCTTTTGGAGCAGGGGGCGCTGATCTATTTGCTCAGATGACAAGAAGATTTTCAATACAAAGCGGAACATTATTTGGATTTCCATCAACACCTTCAAATGCCACAGGGGAAGGTTCAAATAGCAATGCGGCATTATCAATAGCTTTTGATCCAACTGTAATAAATTATTTATTTGTGTCTGTACAATTAAACAATGTAACAGATACTGCAACATTAAGAAACGTAAACATAACAAATTAAAATTATGGAAAACTTGACACAAGAAGAAATTCAAAACTCAGTAAATGCTGCTTATGATTCAGTAAATTTAATCAATGAATTAAACTTACTTGAAGAATTATCTATTGAAGAAAAAGACACTTTAGATAGAAACAAAGAACATATTAAAATTATGCTAGCAAAAGAATGGTTTTTTAATGCTTTAACAGAAGAACAAAAAGTTGAACTATCTAGTATTTAAAAAATAAATAAAAACAATCAGATATATTATTAAATAAATTATATATTTGTAAATTAATTTAAAAATCAAAAAAAATGGCAGAAACAATTAAACTTACAAAAGAAGAATTGCAGAACTTAGTTGAAGTTCAACAAAAACTAAACAACATTACTTTAAATTTAGGTAATGCTGAATTAGCTAAACAAGTAATGTTTACTGAATATTCTAAAGTTAAAGTAGACTTTGATGCAGTAGCAAAAGAATTAGAAGAAAAGTATGGTCAGGTTAATGTTAACTTAGCTGATGGTTCAATCTCACCAATAGATTCTTCTGAAAACCCACTAGGGTAATATTTCAAAACATAAATATTTTTATAAAAAATTTTATAACTGAACTTTTCTTGTTTGGTTATAAAATTTTTTGTATATTATAATTGTATAGATTGCAATAGAATATTACATTATAGTAAAAAAAATATTTATGATACCAACAAATTCAAGTAGTTCAACAAATGGCTGTGATAGCATTTCATCTAACTGTGTCATTTGGCAAGGTCCAGATATCAGTTGTATAAATCTTTGTAATGGAGATACAATTAGTGATGTAGTAGCTAACTTAGCTGAGTTAGTATGTAACTTAATTGAAGATGGAGTTACTGCTAATCCAAACTTAACCGGATTAGATATATCATGTCTTAATGTTCCTGGTGTTACACCTACTACATTAGTTCCTGTTTTACAGGCAATGGTCAATGCAATATGTGCAGAAAATGTAGGACCAAATGCATATACATTACCTATAATGACTTTACCTGCATGTCTAGTCTATAATGATGCATCAGGTAATCCGGTAACACAATTACCTTTAGATCAATTTACAACTCTTATTGCTAATAGAGTTTGTAATATACTTACTTCAATAGCAACTATTAATACAACCTTAAATAATTATAATACTAGAATAACAGTTTTAGAAGCATGCGTTTTACCATGTACCGGAGCTACAGCAGAAACACAAGTTGTTCCAACATGTATAATTAATGTTGGAGTATTAACACCTATATCTGTTTTATTACTTGCTTTGGAAGTAAGATTTTGTGCATTAGAAACAGCAGTGGGTTTACCTGCGGCAATTAATGCTGCTATTGCTCAAGGATCATGTATATTATCAACTACACCTACACTAGCTAATCCAGCAGTATCATATGGTTCAATACCTGGATGGAATAATACTCCAGTAAATTTAGCTCAAAGTACACAAAATATATGGGCTGTGCTATGTGATTTATATTCTGCTGTACAAAGCATTCAAACTAACTGTTGTCCATCAGGTTGTGAAAGCGTATCCTTTGGTTATAATGTAACAAATGTATTAAGTGGTGTAGGTACAATATCTAGTCTTAACTTTAATTTCCAAAATACAACTGGAAATGGTTCTGTTATACCAGCAACATTTAATGATTGTGCTGGTAGTACAGTTATTACTATTACAGATAGTAATGGCGTTACAATTACAAATACTGTTAGTGTTGCTGCATTACAAAATTCAGCATCAGGTGTTTCTATATCATTACCAGGTTTAAATATTTATAATACCTTAACTACTAGTGTAGCATTTTGTGTTACAGATGGTAGAGATACATGTAATAATACAATAGTTAAAACAGTTGCAGGAGTTATTCCTTGTCCAACACTAGTTGTTAGTGGAGTTACAGAAACAGATGCTACTATTACATTTACAAATACATTAGGTATAACAGCAACTTATACTATAAACATACTTAATACTTTAACAAATGTTGTTGTTGCAACATATACACAAAGTAGTCCGGGACCATCAGTAACACATACTTTTACAAGTTTAGCTGCAGGTACAGATTATACAGCAAGTGTAACTATTGTAATTGGTGGTGTAACTAAAGTATGTACAGGAACTGTTAACTTTACAACAACATCAAGTACTCCGATTATTACTAATGTTACAGAAATAAATATATGGTTTGATAATTCAGGATCAATGAATAGTACATTAATACCATTACAAACTATGGCTACTACTTTATTAAAAGATTGTATAGGTCCTATTTATGGATATGACCCATTAGTACCAGGTAGTGATGCATTATATAATACTAGAGTACGAGTTTTAAATATGGATGAAGTTCCTGGTCTTGGTTGGGATTTTAATGAAAGATTTATACAATGTCTTTCTATACCAAGAAACTTTGATAGACCTGCAGACGCTACAGTAAATCAAGTACTTAATCTTACTTTTGCAGATGAGTCTGATCCTTATGGATATGGTGGTGGTGCCGCATTTAATAATACAATAATAGCTTCTCAATATGCTACTGATATTGCTACATTAAGAACAAGTGTTGCTTCAAATCTTGGTATAAAAGGCGTTGCTTATAGAGTAAATACTTTAGATGTTATTGGTAATCCTGCTTACCCTGGATTTAGAGGTTTAACACAAGCAACTTTTGTAAATACAGGTATCTATACACCTAATGCTAATATTAGTGATTTAACTCAGTTTACTTATGAACTAGATGTAGTTGCTGGATCAACTGCAGCATACTATTTAACTCAAGTTACTAATGGATTAACTACTTTAGGATTTGCTGTTTCATGTTAATTATTAAGAAATAAAAAAATATAAAAATATGGCTTGTAATTGTTCAAAATGTAGTAGTAGTTGTGGATGTTCTGATACAGCATTAACTAATCCATGCACATACACTGATTGTAGTGTTGGTAGTGAAAGATGTGATGATATTCAATGTGCAGAATGTGTAAGTTATTGTGGAACATCTTTTCAAATAGGTGCTCCTGGAACTTTATTACAAATAACAAAAGGTGAAAGACTTGATTCTATTATACAAAAATTTGCTATGATACTATCTAATGGTTTAGGTGCTTGTACTTCTAATGATATACAACATGATCCATTTAATGTATATGCAGGTGTTATTACAAGTGGTACAGCATCAATATTATGGAATGGAACTTGGAGTGGAAGCACAGGTGTTAATATTTATTATAATACACAAATTGCTCCTGGCTCATGGGTTTTAGCTAATCCAGTACCAATTGTACCAACTATATTTAATTATACAATAACAAATCTTTTAGCTAGTACAGCATATAAAGTAAAAGTAGTAGATGCTGGTAATTCACCATCATGTAAACCAATAGAAATATTATTTTCTACACTAGCAGTATAATATAAAAAAACAACAAGAGTGATAGTTTGTTGGTTTTCTGTCACAGGAGTTGAGAGAGGCTGGGGTAACTCAGCCTCTTTTTTTTAAAAAAAGCCTTAAGTTTATAAAAAAAATTTTACTTTTACATAATTAATTTTAAAAAAGATTCTATGAGTTATTTAAAAAATAAAATACTTGAGTCATTAAAATGGAAAAAATCACCAGCTTATTGTGCATCAAGATTAGGAATATCAGAAGAAGAATACGTTAAGATTAAAGGGCAAGTTCTAAATAAATTTAAACAAGTACACAACCAAGATTCTAAAATAACTGAGTCTGTAGATTTAGAAAAGGGTCAATCAACAATTTCAGGTTCATTTACATATGAACCAAAAACAGCAGAAGAGATAATTAAACTTTTAAAAATTGATACAAAAGTTTGGAAATTATCCCAATATTGGAATAAACAAATGGGAGACCATTGGAGAGTATCTGCCTTAATAACTAAACTTAAAGAAAATACTAAAGAAGATTTATTAGTTAATCTTTTAAACAATTGGAAACCAAAGGTTTATAAACCAATTACTACAAATAAAATCCATGACATTTATAAAGATGATGTATGTGGAATAATATCTTTACAAGATATTCATTTTGGAAAACAAGGAAATGAAACTGTTGATAAAGATTTTGAAAATACTATAAAAAATTTATTGACAAGAGGTGTAGCATCACATAACATTAAAGTATTATACTTTGTGGTAGGCGGTGACTTAATCAATATGGATACTTTTGCTGGTACAACAACAAGTGGAACACCTCTTGATAATTGTATGTCTGCAACAGATGCATACATGCAGGCCTTTGATGCAATGCATTGGGCTATAGGTTATATAAAAGAATACTGTGAAAAACTTGTTGTAGTATATGTACCCGGTAATCATGATAGACTATCTTCCCACCACTTAGTACACGCCCTATCTAAATCTATTTATAATGAAGGAGATATAGTCTGGGATATAAAATATGAAGAAAGAAAAGTACATGTATGGGGTAATAACTTTAATGCATTTGAGCATGGAGATAAAACAAGTAAAAACAATCCTTTGATATATGCATCAGAATACCCTAAAGAATGGGGTAATACATTAAATAGAACTTTATATAAAGGTCACATTCACACAGATAGAAAAGTAGAATATATGACATCTAATGAGACAGCAGGTTTTATTGAAAAGACACTTCCTAGTTTAGGTAAAACTGATTATTATCATTATAGCAATAAATATGTTGGTAATAGAAGATCTGGAAAATTAGAATTGCAAGATCCAATTTTAGGAAATATTTGTGAATTAACCTATCAATCAATATAAAGAGGCAACTTAATTTCATTAAGTGGTCTTTTTTTTGTAAATTATAAATGTAACCATATGATAAATAATTTTAAAAAACCAGATTTAAAAGCACCAAGATATAGAGAAAGAAGATTAGGTATATTAAATGAAGAAACAATAAGAGAGTTTAAAGAAAAAAAACCTTTGTATTCTAGTATTGATAATGATAAATTAAAAAAAATAATAAAGCTTTATAATATAAATTTATGGCAGGCAGTAATTAAAAATAGAGATGGTGTAGAGTTACCTGATTCATTAGGTTATTTATTTATTGGAACATGTCCTTCCTCTAAAACAGTAAATACAAACTATGCATTATCTCAACAATATGGTAAAGTATTACAAAATAAAAATTGGGAAACTGATGGTAATTTAGGTAAGATATTTTATACTAACTGGTCAACAAAATATAGATTTAAAAATAGAGAGTTATGGCGGTTTGTAGCATGTAGAGAATTTAAAAGATCAGTAGCTAAAACTTACCCAGTAGATTGGACTAAATATGTTGTAATGAAAAACAAGTATAGAGTAGCTCATTTATATGATCTTAATACTGAAGAAACCAAAAAAGAACTAGAATTTTATAATGAATTTGAAACATAAACAAAATGTCACAGATAATAATAGGAGAAGCAATATCAAGAATAAGAGGGCAGGTTAAAGCCGAAGTCCAAGATGCTTTTGTAACAGATAGATATATTTATAGTTTAATAGAAAAGTTTGCTCAAGTTTTAATGAGAAGACAAGATTCATTAAACAAATTAATGAAATTTAACTCTGTATGGAAAGCTCTTCCATATGTTGAATTAATTGATGTAGATAAAGTAGAAGCAGGTTGTTCTGGAATAACTAGTGGGTGTACAATCAAACGTACAAAAGTAAGATTACCTTCTATGATTGAAGGTTATTGGGGACCTCTTATACGTACTGTAACTTCAATAGATGGTTCACAAGAACTTCAAGCAACATATCCTGGAACATATACATCTATGACTAAAACAACATCTTTTAAATATAATCAAACAAAATATTTTTGGTGGTTAGATGGGTATATTTATTCACCTAATATTGAATGGGATGCTATTAAAGTTGAAGGAGTATTTAATGCTGATATTACAAAATGGAATTGTGATATAAAAGATGATTGCACTCCTAGATACAAACAACCACTATATATACCTGAAGCAATGTTTGCTGAAATTGAATCTCAAATTATAAATGTTATGATGAATACAATGAAGGTACCAAGTGATGATTTAGATAATAAACAAAATATAAATAGATAATGAGTGTATCACATAAATATAGAACATTCAGTCAATTATATGAAGATGTTGCAGTTGACTTTACAACTTATTCATTGGAAGGAATGATTGAACCACAGCAATTAATTAAAGTTGCTACTAGAATTAATTATGAACTTGGTTTAAAAATACATAGAACTAAAGAAACAATAATTGATGTA
>Ga0181346_1001172_pt1 | contig 11515 bp, 2 predicted proteins | sample Su13VDMM15DN_FD_130100 | JGI IMG/M metagenome (GOLD analysis project Ga0181346, IMG submission 130100) | Freshwater viral communities from Lake Michigan, USA - Su13.VD.MM15.D.N | ecosystem: Environmental > Aquatic > Freshwater > Lake | place: USA: Michigan | collected 2013-07-15 | reverse complement strand
CTCAAACGTCAACGCCGAAGCCGGTGTCAATTTCACGCGGACTAATCACTAAAGGGGCAAACCTTTTTAATGAAGGCTCGACATTTTTGTCCGACATATTTACGCCATCAGCTCAAAGCATTGCCGGGGTCCAAAAAGCAGCGCCAATTATGTTTGCTGCAGGCGCAATTCAATCTGCAGTCGGGTCGTACTATCAAGCCAAAGCAGCTCAGTACCAGTACAAGTCTCAAGCTTTGACCATGGACTTTCAAAAAAGCATGTCGGAGATCAATGCCCGGCAAGCAGAGTTTATGGCCCAGCAAATTATTGATGTCAGCGGAAAAGAAATTAGCATGTTGAAAATGCGCGCTGGCAAAATCAAAGGTGCTGCCCGTGCCAGCATGGCTGCTCGTGGCATTAAGCTTGGCGTTGGATCTACTGCAGAGGTTATTGCAACTTCGGATCTTGTGGCCGAGATGGATGCATTGACTATCTATGCCAATGCAATCAAATCATCGGAAGCCGCAAGAACGCAATCAGTAAACTACATGAATCAGGCAATGATGCAGAATGTGTCTGCGCAGAATTTGAGAGCAACTGCAGATAGCATCAGCCCATTGAGCGCAGCAATGACTTCGTTTAGCTCTTCAGCAAATACTTTGACTACATCATGGTTTTTGAAAAATAAGGTGGGACCATAATGGCAACCGTTCCTGTATACGATCAACCACAGGTTAGTCCAAATGTAGGACAGATGCCTGCATTTCAGGCTGCTGGCGTTGAGCCAATGCGTGACTTTACCGGTAAGCAAATTGAGGAAGCCGGCCAAGCTCAAGTTAATTCAGCATCAAATTTAATGCGCATTGCTGAAAAACAAAAGGAACTTGAGGAGCAGTCACTACTGGATCAAAGCGAACTTGATCTACGCACTTTTATTGTTGACTTCACAAAAGAAAATAACGACAGCGTAGGTGAAAGAGCGACTGGTTTAACCGAAAAATTTACGACTTCATATTACAAAAGAGTATCTGAGTTTGTTACTACGTTTGCCAAAGATGGCCAAAGAGACTCTAGGCTTGTAAAAAAATTCCAAAATAAAGCCAATGAAATTGGGTTGGCAACAATAGCAAAATTCTCTACGTACGAGGCTGATCAAAAGCAGCAAGTTCGCGTAAACAATAATAAAGCTTTAGGAAAAATCTTAAGCAATACTGCTTCGTCTTCGCCGTTTTCAATAAAAGATGGCAAGGTTGATGACGGAGTTGAATTTAAAACAAGCAAAAAACAGTTAATAGAAAATGTTAAAAAGCGCGCAGACTTGATGGGTTATGGCGAAGACTCTGATGCGTATAAACAATTGGTGCAAGAAGAATTGTCTACGGTTTACATGGACCGAATGGCAAATATCATCAATACAAATCCAACCGCAGCGCCTGCATACTTTGATCAAGTAAAAGACTTCATCACAAATGATGAATTTAAAAGCAAGTTTAAAGGCATGGCCGTAAAGGTTGCGCAAGAAGCAGAAGCAGAAGGGTGGGTTGAAACACAGTTTACAGATGCGCTAAAGAAAAAAGACGGCAAGCAAGCCATTGCTGATCTTCGTTTGGACATCATGAAAAAGTATTCTGGTGACCAGCAAAAAACTGCTCTCATGGTGTATGACCAATTAGATAAAAGCTTGATGGAGAAAAATAAAGCAATAAGCGATAAATATTCTAATGAAGCTTGGGCAATTGTTTACAAATCTCAAACATCATGGACCGGTGTTCCAAACACAACTAAAGAATGGTTGCGTGAAAATGACAATGTAACGTACAGATCAATTGAACAATATATTGAAACTAATATTCGTGAAGAAAAACAAAATATTAGAGAAGCTCGCCAAGAAAATAGGGCAAGAAGAGCTGAGCAAAGGCAGATAGAAAAAGATCGCAGAGAAGAAAAAGAAAACATTGCTTTTGGTGAGCTCAACGCAATTATGGGCAACAATCCAAAAGAATTTATGAATATGGATCTTAATAATTGGCGCACAAAACTTTCTGAATCTGATTGGAAATGGTTTGCTAAACAACAAACCGAGTTCAAATTAAAACCAGAAACACAAAAGCAATCAACTACGCTTAATTCAAGAATTGATGTTGAGTCTGAAATTCTTGGTATCAGCAAAAGCAAGTCAAAAAAAGCTAGGTTTACAAAAATTATTAACAATGACGTTGATGCGTTTATTATGAATAATAATGGCCGTCAACCTGATGCAAAGCAATTAAATGCCATTATTTCAGATGCAAAAAAAGAATACACAACAAGTGAAATTATTGGAATCAAATCCAAATCTCGTCGTTTTGAATTGGAAAAAGCCAAAACAGTTAAAGATATTCCGGCTGATTTGCTAACTGAAATTAAACAAGATTTAGCCAATAGAAAAATTCAGGCAACAGATGCTGATATTGTCAACATTTACAATATTCACGTAGGCCAAAATGACTGATTTCACAAGCGCAATTGATACAGTATTTGAAGAAAAGCGGCGCAAGACTCCGACAATAGATCCTGCTCAATCTACTGTCAGAAAGTTTGATTCAGCCATTGATCAGTACAAATCGAATCAGGCTGCTGTAGTAAATTACACAGCTCAGCAAAGTCCTGCTGATTATGCTTCGTCTATACAGATCAGCAAAAAAACTGACATACCTGCAGATGTTGTTGGAAGTGACTTAAATTATTTTAAGTCGCTTACCAGCATTCAAGAAAAGCAAAAGTATCTTGCGAAAAATCCAAGCATTTGGCCATTTGTAGAAAAAAATCCTGAGAAGTACGGGCTGATTCAGAATGACCTTGGGAAAATTGACAATGTCGTAAATGGCACAAGACTTGGCGTCAAGCTCGACATTAAAAACAAAAAGCAAGTATTTACAAAACGTCCAACAGCATCTGATTTTCCAGTCAGTGCGGATATGAGTTTTGTTGACGCAGTCAAAGAATTAAAGGTAGCCCAGTTCCAATGGGATGACATCATGACCCGCGGTGAAGCGCGTCCAATGGACCGCACTATTGCTCGTGGTGATTACAAACAATTTGCAAAAGACTTGCTGGAAGGCAAGCAATACGATGTTTTCTTGCGCGGTTATCAGGAAGGTAAGCAAGCGCTTGGGATGGGCCTTGATCGTCTTGATGTGTTTAGTGGCGTCAACCGTGACATTGCTGCAGCATGGGAAGCAGAAGGTCTTACATATTCTCCAAATTCTGTTCGTGCTGCTCGTATCCAACAGCAACAAAGAAACATTGAAAAGTATCCTATTCCATTGGCAGCAGAAGATGGTCTTCGTGAAATACAAGAAGCCGATGGTCCATTTGAATCATTGGCTGCAATTATCAGAAACCCAGTGGCCACCGCTTACGCCATTGAAAAATCGATTGGCGCTGTTGCCCCCGGTTTGGCTGTAACTCTTGGTTTGTCTGTTTTGGGTCCATTGGGCACGGCAACTGGCGCTGGTTTAACAAGCTTTGCAATTGAGTATGGATCAACCATACAAGACGTCATGCAAGAAAATAAAGTCGACATGAATGATGTTGGCTCTATTCGTCGCGGCTTGGAAAATCCAGAGTTGATGGATAAAGCAAGAAACAAAGGATTGCAACGAGGAATCCCGATTGCTTTATTTGATGCAGCTACAGCCGGTTTAGCTGGAAGATTGCTTGCTGCTGCTGGGCCTACTAAACGAAGCATTGCCGCCGCTGTTGCTGGTGAGTCTGGCGTACAAATGTTGGGCGGCGCACTTGGTGAGGCTACAGCTCAAAAGGTAAGCGGAGAAGAAAAATTAAAGTGGGGCGATATTTGGCTTGAGGCCATTGGTGAATTGCCGACTGCAGTCCCAGAAGCTTGGTCAAATTATTCTGGCTTGCGTACAAAGTTTGAGCAAAAGCAAGCTGAGCGAAGCGAAAACATAATCACCGCTGCAGTAAATGCTGACATCATGCGCAACGCCATGAATCAGGTTAAGAGCATGGAAGCCGCAAGCCTTGGCGAAGAAGGTAAAGAAGCAATTGCTCAAGTATTTAATCAGGCAAATCCTGATGCGGCAGTGACAATGAATGTCAATGAATTGATGGATCTTGCAACAAATGAAGAGCTCAATACATTGCAATCATTAAATCAAGAATATGTAGCAAATATAAAAAACGCCATCGATCAACAAACAGATGTTGAAATTAAGATGGGCGATTTTCTTGCTGTATTTTCTCAGTCATCAAGATCAGAAGAAATATTGTCTGCTGCTCGACTAAATGATTCCGACATGACTCTGAATGAAGCAAAGGCGATGTCAGAAGAAGATGACTCTGCACTTCAGCAAGAAATGGAAACCTTGATTGCCGATCAAAATACACGGCAGTCTTTCTATGAAAGCCGCGAGGCAGTCAAACAAGATATTTTTGATAAGCTGAATCAAGCAAGCCGCTTTACATCATCGGTCAATGAAGTCAATGCAACCATAGCCGCAGCTCGTTTTGCGACTCGTGCAGCTCAGCTTGGCATGTCACCGCAGGAGTTTTATCAGCAACGCGGTCTAAACATTGTGTCGCAGTCTATTGTCGATGATCAGGCGTTTATGCAAGACCCGACAACACCTGAGTTCAAGCAATGGTTTGCAGAATCAAAGGTTGTCGATGTCGACGGTGCGCCACTGCGGCTTTTTCGCGGCATGGCTGGTACTGCAATACCTGAAGATGGCGTTGTTGAAATGCGTCCGACTCCGGGTTTGCTTGGCACCGGTATCTACATGACCGGCTACCCACGAAGGGCTGCTGGCTATGCTGAGGGCGAACGCGGTCAGGTCTACCCGCTGTATGCATCAATCCAAAACCCGATTAGTGAAGATGATTTTATCGAGCGCTTTGGCCGTGAACAGCGCACTGACGAGCAAAACCAAGCGATTACAGACCAGCTGATTAGCGAAGGGTACGACGGCATCATTGCAGACCGTGGGCCCGGCAAGGCATGGGAGGTCGTTGCTTTCCGTCCTGAGCAGGTCAAATCTGTGTTTAATGAGCGCCCGACAGATTCACCAAACATTCTGAAACAAACTATTGGCGGCAAACCCGGAGCAAACAATCCCGGTGCCGGCGTAGAAGATCGGAATCGTCTTGGCTTCTGGCCTGCATTGCGCGTCAAGATCACCGGCAAGGCAACGATTCCGGATAAGCCGCTGATTATGACTGGCACCACCAATGCCAACGCACAAAAGCAAATCGATCAGATTGACCCTATCCTGCGCGAGTTTCCAAACGCGACGGCCACGCCTGAGCAATGGTCAAAGATGATGGCCTACGCGCTGGGATCGGACGAGGTGCCGGTGCCGCCGTATGCATTTATCCGTGACCTGAATGGCACAGGGTCGATCGACAAGCTGCGCACTTTGACGCAGGGCCAGATTGATGACGCTACTGCTGGATTTGATAATGCGCGGGAATTCCGCCGGGCATATACCGCAGGCGAGCTATCGGTCGAAACTACCGGAAAGCTGTTTATGTGGTCGTTCCTGTCCCGCGGCGTCAGCCCGTACACACAGGAAGCGCTGTTTATTGACTCGTTCAATGGTGCCAATGAGTGGATCGCCAAAGCAGCTCGCGGTGAGTTTACTCAAGCAGATTTCCCAGAGTATGAAGCATGGGCCAAGTCAGTTGCCCCAAAGGGCAGCGGCCAACCCGGCGCTGGTGCCACGCACAATCTGAATGCTTTTGGGCAGGATTTCCTGTTCAAGATGTCCAAGATCGGCAAAGACGGCAAGTCACATCTGCAGCGGCTGCATGACATGATGGCCGACCCAAATCAGACCGGCAAGCAGATCCGCCGGGAGTTTGCGACATTTGGCGAGGGCGTCGGCATCGACAACAAGGTCGTGTCATTTACCCTGCTGGTCGCCGGCTTCAACGATGTGATGGTTCTGGACCGGGTGCAGATTCGTCAGCTGTGGGATGACGGCAAATTTGCAGGCGTCAACCTGTACGACGGGGTAACTGAAAATAAAGAAGTTACTGGCAAAGATGGCGTCACTAAAATGAAGCCGGTCAAAATTGCTGGCTCTTCATTAAATAATTTGGCCGAGGGCGTCCGTGGAATTTTGGTCTACGAGGCCATTGAACGCGGTCTGGAATCCAAGATCGGCCAGATTTACACCGATTTGGGCCGGCCACAGGACGCAAGCATTGGCCGGTATCACTGGGAGACATGGGTTGCAGACAGCCAGCAGGAGGCCGCTCATGGCTCTCTGGGCGCTATTCTGGCTGATGCCAAGGGTGATGATCAGGCAATCGCCAAGGTCCACGCGAAACAAGGCGAATATGGTGCATATGAGTACGGAGCACTGTACAATAGAGACGTAACGTCAACACCTTGGTTCGGCTATGAGACTCCGACCGGGAACAACTATTCGTTCTCGGTGCCTGCATTCAGAGCATTTTTGGAGGACATCAAACGCCCGGCCACTGGTGTTGTCCCGAAAAAATTTAAAGTTACGGAGAGCGGAAATGCCCCTTGGTACACCAGACCAGAAGTCAACCAACAGCGCCTTGATGAGCGCGCAGCCTATTGGGCAGACCTCGCCGGAGGCACTGGCGAAGGGAGATCAGCTATTGAGCAAGCTGTTCCGACAGCCCAGCCCGATGGTGCCAGACCCCAACCCGGAGACGGCGAATTTTTCCAGTCCGGAGGGGCAGGCGTTCAACGCCTACGAACAAGCGATCTCAATGTTGCCGCAAGATACGGCACCCCAAGAGATGGATCCACTGCAGTCGTTGGTGTCCACTATAGCAGCCTCCCTCGAAACACCCTCTCCGGACAGTTCTACGGAACAGGGTTAAAGGGCGCTGAGGCTGGCCGGCTTGGTCAAGCCGCCGACAACCGGCTATCAAACCGCATTCATTTTTACGTCGACACCGGCTCTGGCATTGCGCCTGAAGCTGGCGTTGGTGGCAACGTCCATGCAGTAAATCTCCAAAACCTGTACAACATTGAGGAAGACGCACTTGGCCTGCGAGCTCAAGCCTCTGCTGCCGGTCGCGATCCTAAAAATCTTTGGTTTAACAATGTTGAGTCTGCGGTGCTTGATGCCGGCTTTGATGGGATTTATATCCCAAGCGCACAAGGCACACAGGGCGTGGCCGTATTGCTTGGACCACAAAATGTTGGCGTACCTGTTGACCAGCTCGGCACTCACTCTGTGCCTGCTGCTGGCATGTACCAGCCGCCATCAACTGGCAAGCGCCGCATATCTTTGATGCCTGATGAAATCCAAGCCTTTAATGATCAGGAAGCGCAGATCAAAGAAAGCGCACCGAGTGCATTCTTGCGAAGCGGCAACCTAGTTTTTGATGAGGCTGACACGCAAGCCATCATCGACTTTTTTCCTGCAGCAGCAAACGCAAAAGTCTTAATGCAAGATGCTCGCGGTACATTTAATCCGCGAACAAACACCATCACGCTGATGCGCGATGCAAATCTATCTACGTTCGCCCACGAGCTTGCGCACTTTTTCTTTGAGGATGACATCCTGTTGGCATCTGAGCTGATGGGCAAAGAAAATCTGACTATTGGTGAGCAGCAGATCGTCAATGATGTAAGCAAGCTGATGTCATGGCATGGCATCCAAGGCAATCCTATTGAACAGATTCAGCAGTATTTCAATATGGATTTTGAAGAAAAGCGTACGTATCACGAGCGCACTGCAGAATCGTTTGAGCGGTACATGTTCAGTGGCAAAGCTCCAAGCCTTGAACTGCAGCCGTACTTCCAGCGATTCCGTTCTTGGATGATCAGCGTTTATAACTCAATTAAAGAGTTCCTGATCAGAAATCCAGAAGCCGGTAAATTGAATGCTGAGGTCCGCGAGGTGTTTGATCGCATGCTAGCAACCAATGATCAGATCGAGCTGGCGCAACAGAATCGATCGATGATGCCATTGTTTGATTCGGCAGAAGAAGCCGGCATGACAACTGAGGAATTTGCCAGATACCAAGAGGAAAACTCTTCCGCATCTGCTGAAGCCATGGATGACCTGACAGCCAAAACGCTGCAGGACATGAAATGGATGGAAAATGCAAAAGGCCGTGAGCTGCGCAGGCTGCAGAAGGAAGCTTCAGCATTGCGCGCAGAGATGAAGATTGACGCTCGCCGTCAGATTCTGTCGCAGCCTGTGTATCAGGCATGGCAATTCTTGACTGGCAAACCGCAGCAGCCGACTGTTGATCTGACCGAATATCAACTAGAGGTTAAAGAATGGGAGCGCAAGAAAGCTGAAGCGCTTGATGAAGCTCGCATTGAAATTCGAACTACATTGTGGGCTGAGTCTGAAGAATCTAAAAAGACTTACGAGACAACCAAATCAGCAGGTCTGGCCAAAGGTCAGTTTCTGTCAAAGCATCGCAAAGATGTTGAGCTGGATGTCAGTAAGTTTGCGCTGGAATACGACCGTAAAAATCCAAAGCCAACAAAGCCAGAAGTGCCTACTACCGTCGAAGAGATGGGCGAGGTGGTGTATGGCAAGCTGAATGCTGCAGGCTTGGCTGCACTTGAAATACCTGAAGAAATTACCGGGTTCTTAAAGACATTGCGCATGGTAGCAACTGACGGCATTGACCCGGACATGCTGGCCACGCAGTTTGGTTTTTCGTCAGGCGATGAAATGGTTAGATCGTTGGCTGCAGCTGAGAAGCCACAGATCGCAATTGAAAAACTGACAGATCAGCTGATGCTGGAGCGATACGGCGAGTATGCGACGCCTGAAGCATTGGCGATGGCTGCTGATATGGCCATCCACAATGAAGCTCGCGCACGATTTATCGCGACAGAGATGGCCGCGATTGCTAAGGCTGCCGGCAAGCCACGAGTGCTGGCCAATGCTGCCAAAAACTATGCGCGTCAGATCATTGACCGGATGAAGATTATCGATGTGCGCCCGGTCAAATACGCATCTGCAGAAGCTCGTGCAGCTAAGGCAGCAGAGAAAGCCATGATCGCCGGCAAAACGCAGGAAGTTTATGCTGAGAAACGCAACCAGATGCTGAACAATCAGACGGCAAAGGCTGCATACGAAGCCGTCGATGAGATTCAAAAAGGTGTCAGATACCTTAAAAAGTTTGACAGCGAAGGTGTACGCAAGTCGATCGACATTGATTATCAGGATCAGATTGACACGTTGCTTGAGCGTTTTAATCTCAGCTCAGGCCAAAGCCGTCGCAGCATTGAGAAACGTAAGCAGCTCAAAGACTGGCTTGATGCTCAGGAAGAAATGGGCATTGAAGTTGATATCCCAGCTAAGCTTAAAAACGAAGCGCTTCGTCAATCTTACAAAGAACTGACGGTCGAAGAGTTCCGCGGCTTAGTTGAAACAATCAAACAGGTCGAGCATTTGGGCCGGCTTAAGCAGCGCCTGCTGACACAGGCAGAAGACCGTAGGTTTGCTGACATCATCACGGAGATGGTCACAAGCGTCGAGGTTAATGCCGGCAATAAGAAAGCCGTAAACCGTACACGGGACACATTGCCCAGCCGTATCACAGCGCTGTTTAATGGTTACACAGCCAGCCATCGCAAAGTCGCAAGCTTGGCGCGTGAGCTCGATGGCTTTAAAGACGGCGGCCCAGTCTGGAATTATTTGATCAGGACCATGAACGATGCCGGCAATCGTGAAGCAACGATGCGCGCTGATGCCACCGAGAAAATGGCAAAGCTGATCAAGCCAATCATGAAACTGGGCAAGATGGGCGGTAACGGAAAGTTTTTCCCAACTTTAGGACAAAGCTTTAACCGCGGCGAGCGTATCGTCATGGTTTTGAACATGGGCAACGCCGGCAACATGCAGCGTCTGTTGGATGGAAATGGCTGGACCCGTGAGCAAGTGCAGCCAATTATCGACAGCTTGAGCGATCAAGAGCTACAGTTTGTGCAAGCGATCTGGGATTTCTTTGAAAGCTATCGCCCGATGATTGCTGAGAAAGAGCGCCGGGTCATGGGAAAGGAACCCAATTGGGTTGATCCGATGCCGCTGAATACCAAAACTGGTGTGCTCCGCGGTGGCTATTTCCCGATTGTCTACGATCCTAAAATGTCTGGCCGGGCAGAACAGCAATCAGATGCTGAAGCAGCCAAGCAGCAATTGCGTGGTGCCTTCGTGGCCGCGACAACCCGTCGCAGCTTTGTCAAATCGCGCGCTGAGGCGGTAATGGATCGCCCCTTGCTGTTGACATGGGACGGCCTGTTCCGTGGCGTCAACGAGGTTATCCATGACCTGACATGGCACGAGTGGGTGATCGACGCAAACCGTATCGTCAAGAATGGTGAATTCGATGATTCCGTCCGCAGCCGGTATGGCGCAGATGTGATCCAGCAATTCAAAGCATCGATCCGGGATATTGCCGCTGGTGAATCAGCATCACTGCAGCCTATTGAAAAAGGGCTCAACTATCTACGTGCTGGCTCAGCTATCGCCGGCCTTGGCTTCAATATCATGAATGCGTTCTTGCAGCCGTTGGGTTTGACTCAATCGATTGTCAGGATCGGGCCAAAGTGGGTCGCGATGGGTATAGGCAAATGGGCCACATCACCGGTTGGCATGGTCAAAGAGGTTTGGTCAAAGTCCGAATTTATGATGCAACGGCACAAGACTCAAAACCGCGAGATGAACGAGATTCAATCGGTTGTGCAGGGCAAAGGTCCTGTACGCCAAAAGATCGATACGCTGATGTTTGTGCCGATGATTTCACTGCAGCTGATCGCTGACATGCCGACATGGTGGGGCGCGTACCAGAAAGCTTTGGCCGATGTGAACGTCGACATGACTGAAGAAGCTATCGAAGAGCGCGCGATTGCTCTGGCCGATCAGGCTGTGCTTGACTCCCAGTCCGGTGGCCAGATCAAAGATCTTGCGCAGGTACAGCGAGGCGGTGCAGCTCTAAAGCTATTTACGGTGTTTTATGGCTATTTTTCGGCATCATACAATCTGGGTGTCGAGCGCGCCAAAGCCACCAATTTCAGAAATCCTCTCGATATCATGCATCTTGGCTGGGATTACCTGATGCTATTTTCGGTGCCGGCAGTTCTTGGTATGGCGCTCAAAGATGCATTGCAGCCCGGTGAAGAAGATGACGAAGAAGATCTGGCCAAGAAGCTTGCCGGTGAACAGATCAGCTACATGATGAACATGATGGTGGGTTTGCGCGAGGCGGTCGGGGCGGTGCAATACATGACCGGCACTAAGCAGTTTGACTCGGCTTACGGTGGCCCAGCTGGTCTGCGGTTTTTCCAAGAGCTGGACAAGCTCGGCAAGCAGATTGGTCAGGGCGAGATCGACCGGGCATTTACCCGGTCCGCGGTCAACGTCCTTGGCATTACAGCACACTTGCCGTCTGCCCAGATGAATCGGACGATTGATGGCGTCATCGCAATATCTGAAGACCAGACTGAAAACCCAATGGCTTTGCTGATGGGATTTAAGAAATAGGTGCCCGTATGTGCATGCTCAATGTTTAGCCTTTATAT
>Ga0181346_1001170_pt1 | contig 11536 bp, 10 predicted proteins | sample Su13VDMM15DN_FD_130100 | JGI IMG/M metagenome (GOLD analysis project Ga0181346, IMG submission 130100) | Freshwater viral communities from Lake Michigan, USA - Su13.VD.MM15.D.N | ecosystem: Environmental > Aquatic > Freshwater > Lake | place: USA: Michigan | collected 2013-07-15 | reverse complement strand
TGTGACGTGAGTTCATCGTCCGTGATGCGCCTTGGCTGACTAGTTGCTTCTGCCGTTCGACGCTGCGTATACCCTCTAATACAGTAAAGTCAAGGTCTGACAGTGCAGCCGCCTTCTTGACTACCCGCACCAGATCAGGGTGGACGCCCTCAAGCCGGGACAGACTACGCTGGCCCAGTATGATAGTCATACAGCGCCTTTTTGCAGCAGGCTTATTAGTATACCAATCAGCAATACGATGATTGTGCCGGCGGCGCCCATGCCGACGCTCTCCAGACGCTTCAGCCGCGCGCAGATACTTTCGTACCTGAACGAGCAGACCTGTTCGTGCGTGTTGAGTTGTGCTTGGGTCTGGTCAATGGTGTTCATGGTTAGCGTCTTATCTTGTTGCGGGATAGATTGCCGTATATTGGCACGGGGTAACCTTGAGAGTTATCAATATCCACTAGCGGCTCACCCGTGTTAATGTCAAAGTCAGGGAAGCCATATTGCGCCCCTAGCGAAGACGGCAGTGCAAACTGCTGCGCCATGACATTGCGCGTTGTTGGGTTTAACCGCTGCACTTGTTCAGATAAACGCGCCGCCGTTGGAACTTCGTTTAGTGCTGCCATCATGTTAGGGCCACTCCGATACGCGTCCTCTAATTCCTTCTGTACCCTTGGCGACATAAACGCTTTTTGAGTTTGGTTAAGCTGTTGACCCGCAAAAGCAACGGAAGGAAATTTTAAACCCACACCGGCACGGATAATGCGTGATAGGAAGCCGGGCTGTTCTTTGGTTAAAAGTTTCCCTCCAGCCGTTTCACCAAGCGACTGCAAGTCAGTCATCTTGTTCAGCGTTTCCAATTCCTTCGCCGACATCATCATAGCGTTGTAACGACGCGGGTCAGCAAGCGCCATGCCGGCAATGTCGAACTGGTTAGTGCCTTTACCATAAACATCTTCGACGATTTCTGGTCGTTTGCGGTTCATGAGCGCGATAAACTCGTCAGGGCTTCCTTCGGCTAGTTGCGCGCCGCGCGCGGCCAACTCTTGTATGTTGACGTTCTGCATACCGCGCTGATGCTGAACCAAATAGTCTTTAAACTCTGGGCCTAACGCTTCATCAACAGCATTTTTAAAACCTATAACTAGCCCTGCCGCGCGCTTTTTTGACCCTGTAGACGGCTGCGCTGATGACGCGACGTATTTTTCAACGATGTCGCTGGCTTCTTTGCGAATTGTATACAAATCGTAAGGGTTAAGCATACCGTTTTGATCAGCAGCGCCTTCAATTTGGTTGGCTAATTTAAGCAACGCACGGCGGGCGGAACTAGTGCGGACGCCTTCAGCCTCCGCTTGCTGCCGTAAAGTAGTGACTAACGGCGCGGCCAACAAAGGTTTACGGTTTTCCGCTGCTAACTCCGCAACAATATCATCCATGTCACGGGCTTGCTGGCGTAAGTCTATAGCCTGCTGCGCGGCTTGTTCGCCGCGCTGCGTCATGGCGCCCGCTATGCCACGTTCGCGCAAAACCGCTCGCGGATCAAACGCGCCGCCTAAATCGTCCGCTTGGCCTACGCGCGTTTCAGCGCGTTCAGCACCAAAGGTCATACGGCGCGCGAGGCCAGACTGTTCAGCAGCTTGTTGCCGCGCAGCGTTCGCTAGTCGTTCTGCTTCAGAAACGGCTACGTTAGTTTCTTTTATGTTTCCTAGCGCGGCTTCGCGGGCTGGGCCTGTCGCTTCATTCACTGCGCGGCGTTCAACGTCAGTAGCGGCTCTCCGCGCAGTGGGGTCGGCGCCCCCTGAAATGTCCGCCAGACGGGCATTACGCGCCGCCTCTTGCGCGTCCAATATACGCTTCGTAGCATCCGGGTCAATTTGGTCTGCTACAATCTTGCCCACACCAAAGAATGGGCTAGGTTCTATACCGGCGTCAATCAGTACTTGCTGGGCTAACCGTTGGTCATCAGGCGCTAGGCTTGCAAAGGCAGCCTTTGCAGCTTCAACATCTTTCCCTAAAGCCTCACGAAGAATTTTTCCCGCTTTAACTTTAGTCATCCGAAAGAGGTCAACGCCGCCGCCAACAAGTTTCTTAAATACTGTACCAAGAACAGGTATACCTGCGCCGTACAGCGCACCTTCAACTGGGTCTTCACCCATCAGCGCCGCAGTGCTTGCGCCAGAAATACCGCCGCCTGCAAGTTTTAACCCAACAGTTTTGGGCGCAGACGCGCCCCTTACACCGACGCCGCCAGACGCAGTAGACTTTAAAACCTTTGATACAACGTCGCCGATCACAGGTATTTTTGGCGCCAAAGGCGCAAGTATTTTAGCAGTACGTGTGACCGCGGCGCCGGGCGCTATTGACTCACCAAGGCTGCGCGCAAGCGGGCGCGGCGTTGTTACCAAATTGCGCGACACTGTATCACCAAAAGCGCGACGTTGTGCTTGCGCTTGTTTCACTGCGTCCTTACCAAAAATCATACCTGATATGGGGTCGGTAACCATAGCTGCAAGATTGTACGCGCCTGAGGGAACACCCATTATTATTTCGTTGATGTTGTCCAACGCAGTATCAACTGCGCCAATGCCTGACCCGCGTGTGCGCGGCGGCGCTACGCGCTGCTTACCCGCGTCGGGGAACTGCGCCAGAATTTTAGCTTTGACCTGTTCGGTTGTAGCGCCCGGCGGTCCAGTAACGCGGTACGTAAGCCCGTTAGGCGCTCTCTGTTTGTATACTACTTGTTTGGGTGGTGGCATTAGTTGGGTTCCACTTCAACTTTGCCCCATCCGCTGGCGACAACAGGTGTTTTGCGATTACCCTGCGCTGCTGCCGGTGCGCCATACAAGTTTTCAAGGCGGCGGATTGTTTCCATAGCCGACTCATATCCTTGTGTCGGATCAGCAAGCGAGTCCAGAAACGTCATTAATTCGATGTTTGAACTTAATTGCGTGGCACTCATGTTGGTGACTTCTTTTAGCGCGTTTAGCAATGTCAGCCTAGAGTTAGCAATGTTGTTAAGCGCGACCGACGCCTTAGTGCCTACGGCGCTTTGCGCTTTTCGCCCTAAATAGCTTGAGCTAAGATAGTCACCGAAGTTATCTAGCGCGGGTCGGCCTGTTGAAGGTATGGCTTGCAATTTATTAAGTGTATTATAATCTTTTCGCATATCGTCCAGCGCGGCACTAAATAGTTTTCTACCTCTAGTTCTAGTGCGGATTTCTTCTGCAAGTTTTGCTTTTGTTTGAATACCAACTTTTGTATTTTCAATGGCCGCCGTTATAGCCGCGGCTTCCGCTGGCGTCTGACGGATATTGCGCGCTCTTTCCCCTGCCTGTTGAGGTGTTTCCGCGGGGGCTGGCGATATAGCTGGGTTCTTACCTTTAACTTGCTGGCCAACTTTATATTGCGCCAGCGTCTGTTCCCGTGGTTCACCGCGGTAAACAGCAAATTCTGCTTGAGGTGTTTGCACTGGATTAGCAGCAAACGATTGCTGCTGGCCCATTGCGCTGTCAGCCAGCGATGGCGCATCCGCTTGCAGCGTGACGTTGGCACGACGAAAGGCGTCCGTAAACGCTTGTCTATTCTCAGGTGGTTGTGTTGTTAAAAGCTGATCGAAGTCTACTTGCGCCATGACGCCTGTGTCAAACGCAGATTTAACAATGTTTGACATTACTTCCGGCGTCATCTGCCCTGCGCCTGCGCCGCCCATATCGCTTTGGTTAAACGATATTGGCCGTGAGGTAGGCATACCTGAAGGGACGTTATCAGGGTTCATACCTTGTCTTATGAGGTCTTGCGGCGTTGTGTTGCTGCCCTGCGTTGCGCGCATATCCGCACCTGTACCCACTGGCGTCCTTGGGGCAGCCGCAGGCGGTGAAGCAGTCGCCGTAGACGGAAGATTGGTTACAACGCCGGGGGTTAATCTAGTTGGAAAAGCGCCTACTTTGCTTGATTCCTTAAACAGTAAATTTCCATCTGCGTCAAATATGTCGCTATGTTCTACAGCAAGCTGGTCCTTAGCATCTAAAGTGTTGATAAGCATTTGCTTGCGTTTAGTTTCAAACTGGCTTGGATCACTTATTAAATCCGTTATTGTTTCGTCTATTTGCGCTTGAAGCGCGGGGATTGGAAACATTGATTTTAGCCGTTCGCCGCGGGCTACCGCCTGTTCAGGTGTGCTTGAGTTAATAAGGTTATCCGCGGACTTTTTGTAGAAATCCATAACAAATGTTAACTGTGCAGTATTTGCCTTTGCGCCTGCTTCAGCAAGTCTAGGTGCTTGCAACTCTGCTTCGCGACCTTCCTTAGCCGTTGCATAAGCCATTTCTTGACGCGCGCGCTCGCCCTGAAGTTGCGCGGCTTCTTGCTGTCGCGCCATGTTCATCATGTTCACGTATTTTGCAGTTTGAGCCGCAGGATCGGGAAGCTGTGGGTTACGCGCCTGAAGGGCTATCATTTGATTTGGCATGGTTCAGAACCTTAATATTTAACGCCGGGGAGGCGATATTGCGTGCTGGAACCAAAAGGTGTTCCCGTCGATCCGCTATTGCCGTCGCCAGCAGCACCGCGGTTGTAGTAATTCATTATGGCGTTGTTCATGGGGTAGTTAGTTGCAATCCCGCCAATTTGGCCCAGCGCGGTATTAAGCGCGTTACCCTGACCAATATAACCAGACGCGCGGGCTTGCCCTGCGCCGTATATGTTCGACGCTTCATTCTGGCCCATCTGCCCTGCGGCGCCGGTCATCACGTTTGTGGCGGATTGACCTGAACTCATCAGCGATTGCAGCGGGTTTAACTTGTTGGAGCGATTTATCTGATAGCGGTTAAATGCGTTCTGATATTCTTCGCTTGCTAAATTCTGCCCAAATCGTGTTATACCTTTTAGGTTAGACCCAGATTCCAACATACTGCGCGCGGCTGCTGACCGCTGTAGCGCCTTCATGCCTTCCGCTTGTCGAAACGCATAGCCGGGGTCTTGCTCAAAGTCAGACATACCGAAAGACTTACCGAGGCTGCCGTAGCCCGCGGCGGTCTTGTCGCCGCCGATACCCAGCAACTGCATAATCTCATTCTGCGCCGTCAAACCACCTTGACGGAACGGCTCTTGTAAAGCCTTTTGCTCTTCAAACATACGCCGTTGGGCGGCATTGGCATCCTGCGACGCTTGAACTTGCGCCTTAGATGCTTTCTTAGCTGCGCTGCTAGCCATTAGACCGCCGCCGATTGATCCTGCGGCGCCAATACCGGCTGCGATTACTGCTGTTGGCATTTTGGTAACTCCATCTTATAAAGGTCGTATGCCGACCCAAGGGTATATATCATTTCGCCTGTGGGTTGCATACCCCCCTTGCGCGCGTACATATATACGCTAGCCGCGTTAGGAGCGATTCGCGCCCATAGTGTTTCAGCACCGTTTTCTACGGCGTAATCAATCGTAAACTGACGTGCTTTGGCCGCCCATTTACCGCGGCCTTCAGGCAATATCATTACGTGTACTTCGTAAACATTAGGTGAAGACCATGCTAACACGTAACCGCCATGTTCGCCAAGTAAAAACCAGTTCTTGTCAAACTGAACTGCGTCGGTAAAGTCTAACTCACCTAAACTTATTGCGCCTATAAATGGACGAACATCCGGGTGGTTAGCCACCTCGTTTATTCGATCCACGTCAAAGCACCGTTCAAGCATTAGCTGACTAGCCGACCTGACGCGCGGATGTTAATTGCCGACGCCGTGCCAGCGATTGTGCTGATGAAGCCATTGTTAGGTAGCACATGACCAACCAGTTCAGGAAACGTATATGTCTCGCTGGCCTGAAGCGTTTTGGTCTTGACGATCAAGTTGTCGTTACCCGCTGTGCCCGCAGCCGTAATCAAGTTGACGCTAATCGTCGCAGCGGTTGCGCTGTAGTTAGTTGCGGTAAACTTGTCGATAATCGTCTGCACGCCATTCGACGTGTACTGCGTCGTTTGAGTTGCTTCCGCTGTCTTGGCGGGGATGATGTTACTGATAGACACGGACATATCTTATTCCTTATACCGAAGTGATAGTTTGCCAAGCTGCACCACTATATACACAGGCTTTGGCAAGCGTAGTATCAAATACCATAAGACCAGCGGCAGGGGTAGCTATGGCATTCTTTTGAGCAGTTGTCATGTTAGGTAGGCGAAAGCCTTTTGTTGTAGACTGGACATCCAAAATCGCTGATGCGTTTGCAGCCGCGCCGATCCCGACATTGTTGTTACCATCAATCAGGACCGCTACTATACCATTGGTGGAAATCCCAATTGTGTTGGCAGCAGAACGGAAGATGCCGGTGTCTGGGTCGCCTGCAAAAGTATACCCCGGTGCCGCAGCAGAACTTGCCGGTGCGGCTCTAATTATTCCGTTTAGATAAGTATTTCCCGCAACTTCTAGCTTAAACCCCGGAACCGCCGTTCCGATGCCGACGTTGCCTGAGGCATCCTTATAAACTTGCCCGCTGCCCAAATTAACAATGCCTGTGCCGCCCGTCAGCGTGGTTGTGTAGGCCACCGATGTAAACGCGCCTGTCGTTGGTGTGGTGGCACCGACAGTGCCGTTGATATTGATTGAGGCTGTGCCAGTCAGGTTAGTAACTGTGCCGCTGGAGGGTGTTCCTAGAGCGCCACCATTGACTATAAACGAACCCGCCGTGCCAACGTTGACCCCAAGAGCCGTGACTACGCCAGTGCCAGTTGTGACTGTCGCTGGAGCAAGCCCAGCACCGCCGCCCACAACAATCGCGTTGGCGGCAAGCGCAGCAGACGTTGCCCATGTTGTTCCGCTTGAAAAATAAGGTATACCGCCTGACGTACCCGCAACCGTAAGTGCTAAGGTTCCAGACGTTGTGATTGGTGACCCCGCAACAGAGATTAAACCGCCCGTGAAAGTCTGGCCAACGCTGGTGACTGATCCACTGCCTTTGTTGTTAAACGTATTCCAATCGGTGCTGGTCAAGTAACCGTTAACCGAAGTTGTAGCCGCAGGCATACTTATGGCTGGAGTTGTGCCGCCGCTAGACACAACGGGCGAAGTTCCAGTGACGCTAGTAACAGTACCTGATGCGCCGGTTAGAACGCCACCTGATAGCGTCAATCCACCAGCCACGCTTATTTCTTCCGCTGCTCCCGTGCTGGCGGTAGTGCGCCCCAATAAGCGGCTGGTAGCCATCGTAAGACCATTGGCAGAAGCATAGGCGCTAGGGGCAACATAGTCAGTTGCGGCTACTGCTGCTGACAGCGCAGTGCCGTTACCCTTTACCAAACCTGTAACTGAAGTGGATAGAGTGATTGCAGGAGTTGTGGTGGCGGTAGCAACGGTTCCAGCAAAGCCGTTTGCGGATACTACAGATACGCTTGTAACTGTTCCGCCACTGCCAGTTGCAGATATTGTTATTGAACCCGCGCCATTGGCAATAGATACGCCGCTACCCGCAATGAGCGTAGCTTTAGTCAGCGTATTGCCAGTTGTGTTGCCAATTAGAAGTTGACCGTCAGTGTAGGACGTTTGCCCTGTGCCGCCGTTAGCAACAGCCAAAGTGCCGCCAAGGGTCAGCGTACCGCTGGTAGTAATTGGTGAACCCGTAAAGGTTAAGCCGGTGGTTCCGCCAGACGCAGCGACCGAAGTGACAGTGCCGCTGGGGTTAGAAGGCGCCAAAGATAACGCTTGAATATCGCTTTGCACTATTGCCAAAGCAGACACAGACGCGCCTTCAGGTTGCGTTTCCGTAGCTTGCGTTGCAGACGCCAGCATGGCGTCGTATGTAGCTAACAGCGATGTTGTGTCTGGCGACAGCGTAACTTCTTCTTGGTTGGTCTGCGTAGCGGTTAGCAGCGACAGAAAGAACCTATACCATTCACGGCTAATCGCGCCTGTCCGCGGGTCGATAAATTCGACGCGCGGCGGCGTTAACTGTGTAGGGTTAATAGGTGCAAGTGCCATTAGGCGCTCGTTCCGCTAATTGCCAGTTCAGCACCCATAATGTAAATCCGTACAGGGTCTGTTCCAGACACTTCGTAGACGCGGTCGCGGATTTTCATTGTTGCGCCAAGGCGCCGCCAGATAGTACGCTTTCCGTATTTGCCGATAGCGCCCATCGACTTCCAATGTTCGTTTGACCATGTATGGCCGCCATCGTCGGAAAAGCGCAGCATAACTTGCGGATTATACCCCGGTGCGGCAGCGTAGGCTTGCGTTTCTAACACGTATCCGTTGTAATCTTCGGCGGGTTGCACTTGGGTAACCAATGGATTGTTATTATCGTTGGCTTCCGTGACTAACTGGTCAGCGGCTTGCGTAGTCAAAAAGCCTTGCACAAATTGGGCCACAAGGATGTTACCTGATTCAGTGGCAAGGTCTTCGGCATTGTAATCGGGATATAAGTTAAGCCCAACGCCTGTTTCGCAGTCAAGTTGCAACGCGTGCTGGATAGTACGCGTGAGGTTGTTAGCGCCTGTTGGTAACGCGCGCCATGACCGCAGCCATTTTTGCACTGCACCATCGTCAGCGTACACATTCAGGTCAAACTCATAAATCTTGCCGTTCTGGTAGTCCCCTACAACCGTGGTGGCGTTAAAGAACATCTGGCTATTAGCGCGGTGACGGTTAAAATCGCCGTTAGCAAACGACGCGCGTTCATGCCATGCGCCGGTAGCAACATCATACACCCATGTAGTGTCGGCGCTGGGAAAGTTTAGGACGTAAAAGCTGTGGCCGTCCTGCTGATAGGTGTAGCCAACAGCGTCTGTCAGGTTGGAGTACTCTTGCATCTGCCATTCGATAGCGTGCGTAGACACACGCTGACCGATGTAGCCCGCGGCCTTGTAGACGATCCCTTGACCGCGTGCGTCTTTACCAAGCCAATATACTTGGTTATCCATCTTGGCGATGCTGTAAGGGGCAGCGCAGCCCAGTTCGTTAAACGCGCCTTGGATACGGGCCAGCGGAAAGTCGAGAAGCCCTGCGTCATACCAAACTTCAGTTGAGTTTGTGCCAAACACCCAGACTTCGCGGTGGTCTACAAAGATCGCAACGACATTATCTGGATTGCCTTCGGCGCTGGCAAATTCCAGCGGGTCAACACTAGTTCCTTCTAGTAATTGCGTAACCCAGATTTTCTGGCTGTTAGGTTCGCTGAACGTAAAATAACCGTCGATGTATCCGACTGTGCCTGCGCCGGGGAAGTCAGGGTCAGTGATTTGCTGGAACACGTCGGTGCTGACGTTGTAGATATAGCCTTGCGGGTTAGCTGCAATAAATAGCTGCGTACCATTGTCAGCCATGCTGACAGGCCCAGAGCCGCCCACAGTGCCTTTGGCTACCGCGGTCCAGTTGCTGTCGATTTTAAAAAGTGTGTCGCCGGACACAGCATAACCATAATTACCAAACGTCCAAAGACCGCGGATAGGGCCAGTGCCAACGGTAACTAAAGTAGTCAGCCCCGGCGCACGCTGAAGAAACGCTGGTTCCTTGCCGCCTTCAGGGACAATCTCAGGAAACAGGTTGACCATGCGGTTGTCAGCGGCGTTGACGCTTCTAGCGACATACGCCGACCCAAGGATCGGCGTTTTCATTTACGTTGTTACCGCTTTGATTACTGCAAAAGCAATTACAATAGCTTCGCTCAATGAGCCGGCAGTAATGTTCCGCACGTTAATGCTGGCTGAACCCGCGGTGGACTGAGCATTGAGCAGATAAGACCCTGCCGTGCCAACGTTGATGTGGTTTAGTATTAAAATATCGCCCGCCTCAATAACGGTGTTAGTTAATATAAAGCTGACCGTAGTATCTGCGGCAAGCGCGGCGGCGTTTAGTGTAATCTGGCCGGTTGACTTGTTCAACGTCACGCCGGTTGCCTTGCTAGTAGCTTGGGTAACTGTTCCGCCAGAGCCGGTTGTGTAGCCGTGTTTTCCGGTGCTGCTAATAACAATGTTTCCTGTAGTGCTTAGGCTTGTGCCGGTTGCAGCGCCAAGCACAGGCGTTGTCAACACCATAGAAGTGCTGGTGCAATTCGACAGGTTACCGCTGGTTGGCGTCCCTAGCACCGGCGTAACAAACGCGGGGCTGGTGAATAGGTTGGTTACGGATAATTGTTTGGTTGTACTAGTCGAGGCTTGAACAATCGGCAACACATCAGCGCCAGCTTGCGAAGCGGCAACAGGCAGCGCGGAGATAGCAATATTAGTCATTTAGTAATTCCCTGCATAGATGTTAAAGCGTTGGCGTGAAGCAATGAGACTGTACGGTATGGACATAATGTCATCAGGATTGTTGATGCGTTTGATGTTACGCTTTGAAGACATAGCAATGCGGCGGACCTGTGCCGATGGTTCCTCGCCAAACTCAGGCGCCATTTCGCACGCTAAGTTATAGCGGAACGCACGCAGATAGCCGGGCGGAAAACTTAAAGTTGTTGCCAGCGTTGCAGGCTGGGTTAGTTCTTCAACAGAAATAAAATGCCATTCCAGATCGCGTGTAGGCTTTGGATAGATGTACATCTCAATGTCGGGGAACGTCATGTTGATGAAGATGACTTGCGGGTATGTCGATGTGACGGTCTTGACCGCGATACCATTATACTGCTGCTGGTTGATAAATTTGATGCCGTAGCTGACGCCAGTACCGGGGTCTTTGAAATACGTGCTGTCATCCAGCAGCACAGGGCGGTTGCCTACAAAGTTACCTGTTGGCCCCAGCGTGCGCGAAAGTTGACCTGACGGCCATGTAAACACTTGGTCTTGTGTCGAGAAGACGGACAGGCGCTCTGTGTTCCAGCTATCAATCATCTGGTTCATGGCGCGCAGTGCGTCCTGCGACGTTTCTGCCGATGGGACTTCGCCTTCTGCCAGAACACCTAGCAGTCTAAGCGAACCGTTAATTATGTCGCCGGCAGTTTCCATTGGTTAAACCTTCTGCGTTGTGCGGCGGCGACCATTGCGCGCCGGCATTTCGTTGACTGACTCCTTTACAGGCTCGTCAGGATTATAGCGTTCCCAGCCAAAATCTTCATCATAAATCGCTTCTTCTTCTGAGATAGCAACTTTTGCCCCGTGGACATCGTGAACAAGATAGATGACAGCCATATAAAACCTTTAAAAATGGACGGCCCGAAAGCCGCCCAAATTAATTACGAACAGTGAATGACTGCAAAGTTAATCACTACTGCTTCTGACAGCGTACCGCCAGAAATGTTACGTAGTGTGATGCTGACAGAGCCAGCAGCCAGCGCATTAGCAAACACGTTGTATGATCCGGGGGTTGTTTGACCACCCGCAAGGGTTAGAATAACAGTATCATTTGCAGAAATGAAGCTGTTAGTCAGCGTAAACGTAGCATTAGTGGCAGTAGCCAAAGACGCGTTGTTCATTGTGATAACGCCTGCTGGTTTGTTCAGCGTGACGCCAGTAGACTTGCTGGTAGCCTGCGTAACCGTACCTTGCGCCGCGGCGGTGTAGCCGATTTGTTCGTCAGCCAAAATATATTGTGCGCCAATAATATCTTGGTCGAGGAAGGCAACGCCAATAGATTTT
>Ga0181346_1001169_pt1 | contig 11544 bp, 14 predicted proteins | sample Su13VDMM15DN_FD_130100 | JGI IMG/M metagenome (GOLD analysis project Ga0181346, IMG submission 130100) | Freshwater viral communities from Lake Michigan, USA - Su13.VD.MM15.D.N | ecosystem: Environmental > Aquatic > Freshwater > Lake | place: USA: Michigan | collected 2013-07-15 | reverse complement strand
TTGTGGACCGCTATGTGCTTGGGTGTGTCGGGTGAAGCTCCTGTTGCGATAGGGACCAATGTAGTGCCGTCAAATTCAAACGCGCGGTTAACTCCGTCACAACCGTAAAGCCGCAGAGTTCCTAGCTGACCAGAAAAGTTACCCGACGCAAATTCAAACTTTCCGCCTATCGCCAGCGTAATGGCCGTTTGTACGCCGCTCAAAGTGACGGCGCAGCCGCCGGTTAACGTAGCCGCTCCGCTTGCAAAATTACCCCCTGCGGGGTTAGTAATGATAAACGCGCCTGCGGCAGTAGAGCCCGCAAAGGTTCCGCTACGCGCCACTACACGCCTAACGGTAGCCGTCACTCCGCCCTGAGTTAATACAGCCCCATCAGCCGGAGTAGCCGTTCCTCCGGCGGTAAAAACAACTTCGTTGTAGAACGCAACCTGCGTCCAGCCCGCTCCGGATGATTGATACATATCAACCGCCGTGGCCCCGACATTAGCTCGAAAGGCGTATACATAACTGACACCTGCAAAAACGGCCCCTACCACACCCAACACCGCGCCCGAACCCGGTACCGGGTTTATATCCGCCCGGTATACGTCCGCTGCGAGATTGAGGTATTGAGCGTCTTCAAGTGAGGTTGCTATCGTTGTGGTCGCAGTTGCGGTGCCGATTGGCGTAGCCCCGACGGATACGGCGTTGGTGTCGTTAAAAATCCCCGTTACCTTGGTTACGGTAACAAAGTTGGACCCGACATAAAAAATGACCCCAGTTGCCCCGCTTGTGGCCTGTGTCAGCGTTTGGCCCGTACTCGGTATGTTGGTAAACGACACCACCTGTACGATATAGTATGTGGCCGCGCTGGGGCTAAGTTGCCCGCTATAGCGTTCGTAGCCACCTACACGAGAGTATCCCCCCGTAGCCTCGATGGTAAAATTCTGTCCGGTACGAAACGCGCCCGGTTTCAAAGTTAGTGAAGGCGTGGTTAAGTCATAGCCTCCCTGTAAGGTAAACGCGCGATACTTTACGGGAGACATCGTCAGCATAGCGCGCCGCCCCAGATCGTCTCTGGTATTCTATCGGCGGTCATACGGCGCATCAGTTTGCCAAACTCAAGCTCGCCTCTTTGGTACACTTCCGGCGCGGCCTCGTAGGCCCCGTATGACATCATCGCCCGGTAGATGATGGCCATTTGAAACTGAGCCGGTAAAGCCGGAACATCGGCGTCCGCCGTCATATCCAGCGGTGCGTAGAAGTAGTCCCCGGTTATGGTGTACCCCGCTAGCGGCGGAGGACCGAGAGCTATGGCCTTAGTGGGTGTGATAGACATATCGATAGGGCGCGTAGTGGTAGTCCGCAGCGCGCCGTAAAAATAGGTATCGCGCCAAGTGTCGTAATGGACGAAACCCATGAACACTTCGCTGTCGGTTCCTACCGACGTATCGTAGTTACGAAACGTGTCGCGGTCCCATTTACCAAAGGTCGCGGCAGTGACACCTACTGTGCCCGCACCTGTGCCTAACGCGTACGTCGCCTGCGAAGCAACCGTGGGAAAAGACGCGCTCGCGCGCATCCAGTCCCAATCTTGATGGGCTGTTTGAATATCAATCCAGGCTGTATTAACCCAGTCAACAATGCGTTTGAGATTGCCCGTCTGACTAACAACCGTAGACGGCCCCGTACCGGAGATACCGCACTCTTGACGCATTCGTTGACAAAGTTGGAGATAGTTCATCCGGCCCTACGGCGAAGTTCCGTCGCCCAAGCTGCCCCTTTTGGATTGCGATCTTCTAACACGGAGAATAACGCAGTCGAGGAGGTAGACCGGTCGATCATGTTCTGTGGGTCTTCGTTGTCACGTTCGATAACAGCGGTCTGAATAGTGTCCCTCTTGGACCGAATTAAAACCTCAACGTACTTACGTTTGATGGTAAGCGGCTGGGCAACAGGCAGATAGCCAAATTCAACCCATCGTCCGTTTACAAAAACCTCTGCGCCTTTACCATTTACCCAGCATGGAATCCACCGCGAAGCATATTTTTCCGCAGCGGGTTCCAGCCGAATAGTAACCGGTTCCTCGTTGAACGCGAGGTCGCCCAAGTAGTCGAGCGATGTCTCGTGTTCAGCGAGGATAATGTCCGGCTTGTGGTCATCAATGGAAGCAATGGACGCCTTCTGCTCAATCTTAACATCCCCCATGTGAAGTTCACGGCGGTTTCTACGAACGGGAGGGGCCACGGTTTCCATTAATATACCTCATTAGGTTAAGCGATCTGCGGACGATCCGGCAGATTTGAGATGTTTTTCATTACGGTGCAACTGATGCCCGACGCGGTCCAGTTAGTGACACCGGTAGTGAAGCTCGAACCCGTGGGCGCAACACGCACGATCTGGTACGCCATTGGGCAGAAGTTTTCCGGAAGAGCCGGAAATTGCGGAGCCGCAATAAACGCGCCGACAGTGGTTGTGACGCCCGCTGCAGTGGCCACAATCGGCCCCTGACAAACAGCAATCACACCCGCAAGAGTGGTGCCCCAGACCAAACAAGCACAGTTGTCATACGCAATAGCCGTAAAAGCGAGGCCGGTATTCGAGTCCAACGTCGGCGACGCCGTGTTGGTTTGCGTGGCGAGTGTTGTGCCGAATTTTCCGTTGATGGAAAATGCGGTTCCGGCAGTGGTGGTGTAGGTGCTGGTTGTACCAGCAACAAACCCGGCATTGACATGATTGAGCGTAATGCCGGTAGGTTGCGAAAAAGAAGCCATGTTAAATATCCTTCAAATGGGTTGGCAGTTCAGAAATTTGAACGCCTTGGTTCCACTTAGATTTTAGATAAGTACGCTTGGGTCGAAAGCTCCGAGAGGGCTAATGAAGACGGTAGTAGCCGTACCCAGTGACGTAGTGTCGCCAACGAACGTGCTGCTGTGGGTTACTGTGATGTAGCCTACAAGAGCCTTTCCTGTCGGAAATTGAGGAAACTTCACTTTCGCAAGCGTCGTTCCTTCGGTTCCCATTGCGCTGGTAACAACACTTGCGCTGTCGATGAAGAAGCAAAAGATATTGAAACTAGCCGCCGTGATAGACCCCGACAAGGCGGGCATATCCGTGCCAGCGGCAATAGCGACGGGCACACCCGACGCGACGCCTTGAAAGGCTACGGAGCCGATCTTGGGAACCTTGGTACCTGCCGTTGCGGTAATAACGAGCCCGGCGGAAGACGTAGCCACCGAGTTGTATCGATCCGCTAGCGGTGAAGCGACTTGAAACACCGCGTTGCGGTCCTTTTCGGCCGACATGCCGGAAAGGAATTGAGTAACTGTACTGTTCATAGTCATGTTGATCTCCAAAAGGGGTGGGGCCGGTTTCCCGGCCCCAATGGGTTAAACCAACGTCTTCGAGCCGACGTTACCAACAGCCATCCAACCCGCATTTTCGATCATCACGGCTTTGTACCAGATCGTGCCCGCGTAGCCGCGCTGGCCAAACGGATCAGACTTGGACTTCGCGCCCGGAGGAATGAACGTGGGGTCCATGGACTCTTTGCCGCGCAGAGCAATCTGGCTCCAAGCATCTTGAGCCGTCACGATGAACGGATACACGTCGATATTAGATCCGGTTGTCGAAGACAGGCCGGTAGCACCAATGGCCGCGCCGCCGTCTTGAACAGAAGGCAGATCGGGCGAAGTGATAAAGCGGAAGCGTTCTACTTTACCAATTTCGTTGGGCATAGGTGTACCCGACGCGTACTTCTCAGCCGGGATAAAGCCCGCGATATCGCGAATATCGGGCTCAAGATCGGTGTGGCAGTACACGGTGTAACCTTCGGCAACGGCATCCGTGCCAAAATTGCCGGAAGCCGACAACATCTTGTTCACCGGCTTACCGTGGTTGGCCTGCAAGTTTTTAGCAATCTTGCGGACCATGCCCAGCGTAAGTCCACCGTTGACGGTCGCAAGGGTAGTACCCGTGCCGCCGTAGTACTGGTTGGTGCAAGCGCGGAGAGCCCCGTAGATAATCATTTCGTTAACGAACGTCATACGCTCGCCAACCTGCTCAACCATGGCCTTCGGGATATCATCTTCGTACAGGTCGTAGGTCTTATCGGTAAAGCCGTACAGGCAAGAATACTGCTGCATGACCACCGTGATATCCACGGGAGTGATGCTTTCCGGGGGCGGGGTCACGCCTTCCGAAGTCAGATGCGCCTGCGAAATAGCGGTGTCGCGGTTGCCCGTACCGTTCTGAAAGAAACGGTCCTGGGTGTTTGCGTTCGTGGATGTCGCGCCGTAAGGCAGGAATCGACGAGCAACGTAGGTATCGCTGCTGTTGCGGGGCATTTTGACCTGACGGCCGCCACGACCCAGACACTCAAGCGGAACCGCATGAGCCAGAATTTCGCCTTTGAACTTATTGATTCGGCCCGGCGTCAGGGCAAAGGTTTGAATAGCCATTGTTAAAGCTCCTATCTGCCAGCAAAGCCAGCGTTGAAATCGTCATCCGAGTCGGCGGTTGCCGAGCTTCGGCCGTCACCTTTAGGCGTTACGGCATTTCGCATAACAGCTTGGCGGGTTGATGGTTTCGGTGCTCCAGCTTTGAACCGATCTATTGAGCGGGCGATTACAGAAGCAGAGTTGGTGTTATTCAGCTTTTGCTGATAATCCGCATCTTGCTTAACTAACCACTGGCGATAGGCGGTGTCTGAGCCGGGCGCTCCTACTAAATCACGCCATTGAGGATGTGCATCTTCAAGGGCTTCCGTTTCCAAGGCTACTACGCGTGCCTGCACCTTTTCGTCTATGTCTATTGGATTAACCGGCGCGTTGCCTGTTCGTAGTGTCTGAGCAAATTTCTGAAACGATTTTAACTGCAAAGCAGCTAATTCAGGAAAATCCTCAGCCAGATCCGAAACGACATCGTCCGTTAATTCCACAGAGGGTCCGTTGGCCGTGAGCTGTGTAAGCGTCCGTTCAACTCCGCCTAGCTTTCCGAAAGCCGTATCAAACTGTTTCTGATAGGTCGCGCGCATTTCGGCGAGGCCCTCAGCGTTCGTTTGAAACTTCTTATAGTCTTCTTCGGTTACTTGGGCGTACTTAGGGCCTGCCTTCTCCACCGGCACCGGAGGTGTGGGTGGTAAGTCGTCAAACCCAGCTTCGAATTGCAGATCGTCTTTCTCCACAGCATTATCAGCCATTAGAAACCCCTTAGATGACAGACGGCCTATTCGGTGGTCTGTTAGTCTAGAATCGGCGTTGCGCCGTAAGAGAGCAGCGCCTTCACTTCCGTAATTTGACCACGAATAGTTGCAGTTTGCAACGGGTCTAGTGGTCCATCATTCTTTGCCCGCAGAATACTCGCGCGGGTCTGCAAGTGCGCCTCCAGTTTTAGCCAGAGGGGGTGGTGTCGTTCCCCATCGGTTAAAACAAGAGTCACCTCAAATTCTCCAGCTTATAGATGGTGGTCAAGTAAAGGCCGGTTAGCCCGTCTACCAAGTTGGCTACGGCGTTAGACCCCATACAAATAAGCTCGCGATTAGATTCTATCCAATCCGCTTCACCCTTCATCCAGACAAGAATATCCTTCGGATCTTCCGCCAGGACAATCTCCGGATCTACTAAACCCAACAGACCCTGGTGCGTCTCGACAATGCTATCGATTAACTCCGGCAAATTTTTGTAAAACGTGTTCAATGCCTTATGCACCGCGTAGCTGGTCGTGCGCCAATGAGCACGATGCGCTATATCCCGCGCCGCAAAAACCCGTCCGATAAGTTCCTGTATCATTGTTCAAAAGCCCGCCCGTTAGCCGCACGCCCCGGCGGTTCAGCTTCCGATTTAGCCACTTGAGGGTTCTTATACTTGTGCATGTCTACCGCGAGACCAACCCCTGCGAGTTGCTTCTGCGCTGCCAAAGTCATAGCTGTTCGAGCCAGCATCGCTTTCACGTTCTCAAGGCTAATCTGGTGTTTATTGGCGTACTCAAGCATGGCCAATTCCCGTTTAACCTCAATCTCACGCATACGCGCGTCGCCCATAATCCGCGTGCGCTCCTGCTCCGCCAGGACGTAGACCGTATCGCGATCTGTATCCACTTTGATCTTTTGAACGGCCACACCGAGGCGAGCTTTATTATCCTGCTGCGAAGCGGCAATCTTGGCTTTGTCCGTCTCGGCGCGAATAGTCGCGACCTGTACGGCAGGCGCTTGGGGTGGCGGCTGTTGCGCGAGCTGCGCCATCTCTTCGTCCGAGTATTGCAGCTCTCGCGGATCAAGGCGCTTAGACTTAGCCATCAGCTTGAACCACTTCTTGGGGTCCACACCAAACGCAGGGTCCTTAGCCATCTGTGCCATTTGCATGATGGTTTGATCTTGAATAGCCCGTTCGACCAGCGCCACAGACCCGTGGGCGTCAATATGAAAGTCACCTTTCTCGTCTTCTGAGATCGTAGGATCTAGCAGAAGCCATTCGTAATACTGTCGAATAACCGGCTCCGTGATGTAGTCATCGAACGCATACCCGATACTACGCAGAAGCTGGTTTGCATTGTTATTTTGAAGCTGCGCCGCACCAAAAGTGTCCGGCGTCGTCTTGCCCGACTGACCCTGTGTAATCAGCGGAATGGACGTGGATTCCTCCGCCAGACGGAAGGCGTACTCCACAATAGACATCAACTGAGGCGTCATGTTTGGTATGACGACAGACGTGAAGGACTTGCGAACGTCGTCGCTTACCGCGTCCGCTACCTTGTACCAGATCTTATCGGGTAGCAGCGTCCAGCGCCCGTCACCGGGAACAATGCCGCCTTGATCGATAATGAACTGACAACCTGCGGACTTACCCGCGTTGTTCAACAGCGCCCGCGTTGCGGCGTTAACCATACGCTGGGGCATTTGCACCTGCTCACTCACGCCGACGCCAACCCAATGCCCGGGCCGCCGCTGCCAAGGAACCGCATGATACGGAAATTCACCCGAATCTAGCGGGTTGATTGTCGCGCGAATAACCGAGTCGTTGACCAACGTAACAAGGGCGTACACTTCTTCTTTATCTGTATTGACCGTAGACCCTTGTTGGCAACGCTCCATTTCCTCGCGCTTCAAAGTGCCGTAGTAATACCAGACCTCAAAACGATGTTTGTTTGGCTTTTCGTCTGGGCGGCCCGGGTAATTCACACTGACTTTACCCGGCCCTTCTTTAAGAACCTTATCGATCTGTGATGGTATATAACCATCAAGATCCTTTAAGTCGCGTAGTTGCCGCATAGACAAATAATCACGTTCAAAGATGTAATCACCATCTTGAACATTTTCACCGCACGCAGGGTCTGGGTAGATGTTCCACACATCAACCCACTTAGAGGCAGGCATAAGCTGCTCTCGTATCTGCAACACGTTGCGCGTCATAGACATACCCTTAACAATCTTAGGGTACGGAGCTTTCAACACGCCCACGCCAACACGCGCGGCGTCGAAGATAACTTTACGCATCTCCGCTGGGTACTGGCATTGCACCATCCAGTCGTAAATACGTTTTTCAGCCGCCTTAGCTTTCTTCATAGCTATGGCCATCTTCTCTTCAGCAAGGTCTTTTACCGTAAGCGGACCGTCTTCTTTCTCTAGCGGAACGCCGTTATGTACAACTTGGCTTAGATCAGCTTTGCCTTTAATTAACTCCGGTATCGGAGTGGGCGATAAACTAAACGCCTTGTCGTCTATAGGCAGAAGAATCTCACCTAATTTCGCGGCTCCAGCTTCTACATACCGCGAGGTAAGTCGAACAAAGACCGACGACTTAACTTCCTCGCTAACATTGCGCCGCGACGTGGTGACCGGCCCATCCATGTTGTTAGGCTTCATCCAGCGCGCAGCGGCGAAATCGCCCCGGTTGGCATCGTCGATGCCTAAGTAGGCTTCTTCCGCTTCCAGCCAAGTGTCTTCAATGCCAGACTGCTTTCGTGCAGTCTTAGCTTCCTCACGTCGCCCTGCAATGGCCAGCCCTATGACGCTGAGAGTAGCGGTGTCCCGATACTCTTCAGCGTCTAGTAGAGCTTGAACCTCTTCTGGCAGTTCCATTAGACGGGCACTTCTTCCCATTGGAATGACGCAACCAACGACGCAGCGCCGGAAACCGTAGAAGTGTAAATGGCCGCATACGCGCCCGGAGGCAGAATGAGCGAGCCACCCATGTCAAAAGTAGTCCTGTTCTGCGGTGTCGTGGTGATTGCACCCGTCAACCCCGCACCAAACACAGTGTGCAGAACCGGCGTTCCAACAAGCGTTGCTGATAGCGCGCATTTACCGCCCGCCGTGACACCCGTGCCGATGTTGCTGGACGCGCCCGGAGACGCCGCCGCACTAGCAGTGACAATACCCGCCGCCGCATAACCCACCAGCAAACCAATGGTCGCGGCCGCAGGAAAGGCTACCTGAAACGAGTAGCCCACATTACCCACGACTAAGTTAACAGCCGTACCTGCCGGGTTATAAAGACACAACCCTGTGTACGTTGTTGCAAGAGCCACCGTGGTAACCGATGGCGTAGCGCCATTAGAACCAAAGAAGGTCGCTCTGCGGTACGTCGCCTCGTAGAGAGGTGCGTGAAGATTTGTGTTGTAAAGAGTTGCGGCCATGTAATTTATCCTAATGCGCCCATAGACGCGTCGAAGGTGGAAAAACTTGGCAGCCGTTCCGGCGGTGGCCGGTCGCCTGCATTGCGTATCTTATCTACAATCAAGCCCAAACCCCTAAAGGCATCTGCGCCGTGACTATATTCATCGTGTACAGGCGACGCCGGTTCCCCCGTGGATACAGGAACTGAACGCCGATAGCGTTTCAAACAATCAACCAACCGCGCGCACTTAATCTCATCCATGTAGACTCTAGGAAACATACCACGAGCGGCGCGAATACCTACTTCTATATCACTTCGAGGCATAACCTCAACCCGCCGCCCGAACGACCGAACAACCTGCGCGTCGGTCTTACCCGTCTGCCCGCGTGTCTGGCCACCATCATGCGGCAAGTAGTCCGTTCCCCACACATACCGGCGCTTCTGCAACTCCGCGACCCACTCCGGAAGCGACCGATAGCTGCCCTCAAGATACTCCAATATGCGAACCTCAGAGTGCAGCCGCTGAAGCAAAATCACCGAGTTGGCGTCGTTCCAACCCAAATCCCAAACCGTATGCACCGGCAAATTCGGATCATACGGAACCGGACGAACACGGTTCTCTTCCAGCATCTCGGTAACCTCGCGGGCATAAATAGCCCCCGATATCACACTGACGCAGATGCCTTCCCAAATGTTGGCGTAATCGACCGGATTGTGCTGCTGGCAATACAAACGCTCGGCTTCCAAAACTTCCGGAAACCACTGATTGTCGTGGTAGTTCATCTTGGTAACCTTCGCGCTCGGCGGCGGGCTACCCACAAAACGACGCCATGTGTCGTCCGTATCCAAAGCCGGGTTAAAGCTCACCCAGATCTCACTCTTTTCCGCGCGAATGGTAGGCGTCAGAATGTCCCAAGACCGCTTGGACACCGTCTGCGCTTCCTCAATCCACGCGATATTTACGCCTTCATACGACTTGATCGACTCAATCGTGTGTCCCGCCAAGCCTGCAAAGATGAACTCCGTGCCGTTGCGGCCACGAATCTCCGCCTCTAAGACTTCGTAAAACGCTCCAAGACCCATCTTCTGAATCTGGTCCGACAATAGCCGATGTACCGAATCTTTGATCGAGCGTTGAAACTCACGCGCGCAGAGTATTCTCAGGGGTGTAGACGCCCCCAGCGCAATCAATGTGCGCGCAAACGACCAACTCTTGGCCGATCCTCGACCACCGTACACAACCTTGTAGCGGTGTGGTTCCAGCAAGAACCCCAACTTCTTGGGAAGTTCTAGTGGAAGCTCTCTCATTTTTTCTTCGCTGAGTCCTTGAACGCCTTAGCTGTAGGCGCGCCGGGGCTGCCGGGCTTACGCATCTTCTCGTTGCTACCCGCCGCAATCCTCGCCTGTTTGGCGTTAATGTTGGCATAAAGTCCGGGCTTTTTCATTTGTTAACACTTCCATCGTTTGAGTGACGCTTTAGCGCGTTCTGCGGGGCCGCTTGCGTTTCTAACGACCCCTGCCATTCGAGCGCAGAAACTAGCTTTTCGACCTTTGTCGGCGCTCGTCTTAGGACTAGGGGCTGGAGCTTTTAGATTTGACCCGGTCGCGCGGTTGTATTTCTCACGACCTTTAGCCGTTAGGCCTGCACCTTTGCTGACCGGCAATTTCTCGCCTCGGCCAACACTCAAGGATACGTTCTTACTCGGCATGTCACACCAATTTAATTAAGAGGGATAGACTTTCGCCCTTCTGCGCGTTATCGCGCTCGAACATACCCAAATGCTTCATCAAGTCTCCGCGCGCGGCAGACTTAGACGCCCACTTGTACTTAACAACATTCCCATCAACCTCAACACCCGACAGCGCCATGCGCGTGTCGGGGCTCAGTTCGTGAATGTTCTTCGCCGTGCCGTCTGTATGGAACAAACACGCCGGATCAAATGTCATCTCACGGTGAATATTCGCCGCAGCCAACTCAACCGTCAGATTGTATTTTAAGGCAACCTTGGACGCGAGTTCTGCAATCAGGGCCTGTATCTTTGGCTTGCTGAGTAAATCCGTCGCGTTGGCCTGCACATATCCCGCAGTCGCCGCAGCCGCAACACCGTTACCGCCATTCGCCACATAAGCTGCCGCGAAGCGAGCTTGTTTAGGCGGCATACCCTGCATCAAATTGACTCTGTTCTGACTCACCAACCGGATTCTGCTTAACGATGTCCATAACAGCTTTCATGGCTTGGCCAAGGCTGTCGTAGCTCATCGCTTCTTCGCCCGGGCCTTCTTCGGCTTCGGCCCGCAACTCTTCCTTGGAGACCGCAAAACTACCGTCGGCCTTCACGATGATTTCAATGACATAGCCTTCTGCCATTTCAGTCTCATCCATCATCGCAGTGTCTTCGGCCATCATCGCGGCGTCATCGGCCATCGCGGGATCGGCCATCATCGCGGGGTCCGCCATCATTGCGGCGGCGGCAGGCATCGGCATACGGGCCATGATAGCTCCTTTTTGATACTGTCTGGAATTATTGGAAAAAAAAATCGGAAAGTCAAGTACTGGAAAAAAAATTTCGATATTTGTGTGAAGGCCGCCACCGAAAAAAAAATTTCGATATTTGTGTGGGGGTGAAAAGCATGGGGTGCTTGCTGGCGAGGCCGGGGCGAAGGGGGGTCGTGGGGGGCCTCGGCACCTTTTGAGCCGCCTGCCGCCGCCTGCCGTTTCCCTCGAGCCGCAGCAGCAGGGCAGCAGCAGCAGCAGCAGCAGCAGCAGCACCAGCAGCAGAGGGTAGGGCAGCAGCAGCGGGGGGCCAGGAGCAGGCAGGCGGCGGCCGGCGGCAGGCAGCAGGGCAGCAGCGGCGGCAGGGCAGGGCAGGGCAGGGCAGGGGAGGCAGCAGGGTGCAGGGGGCAGGGCGCAGCACCAGGGCGCAGCACCAGGGCGCAGCACCAGGGCGCA
>Ga0181346_1001167_pt1 | contig 11550 bp, 6 predicted proteins | sample Su13VDMM15DN_FD_130100 | JGI IMG/M metagenome (GOLD analysis project Ga0181346, IMG submission 130100) | Freshwater viral communities from Lake Michigan, USA - Su13.VD.MM15.D.N | ecosystem: Environmental > Aquatic > Freshwater > Lake | place: USA: Michigan | collected 2013-07-15 | reverse complement strand
CTGGTTTCTACTCTTCGGCTAAAGACTCTATTAACTCTGCACTACAGTACCTTGGTCAGAACCAGTTTGAGTGGCCCTTTAATCACTTCACAAAAGACCAAACGCTGACTGCAGGCACAGTTCGTTATGCTTACCCTAGTGATGCAAAGACAATCGACTTTGATTCCTTTCGTATCAAACGTAACAGTACTTTTAACAACATTACCCAGAAACTAAAGATCATTGCTTACGAGGAATATCTAGAGAACTATCTAGATGATGAATACAACACCACAAATACCTCTATCAGAAGCCTACCTAAGAGAGTCTTTAGAGCGCCTAATCAATTTTATGGTATTCATCCTGTACCAAACTATGCTTATGAACTGGTGTATGAGTATTACAAGAACACCGTTAGCCTAGATGTTTATACAGATGTACCTGTCTACCCAGAATCATTTCGTTCTGTTATTGTAGATGGCGCTATGTATTACGCATATACCTTCCGTGGTAATACTCAGGATGCTACCCTACACCTACAGAAATTTGATGAAGGTATTAAGGATATGCGTTCTCTCTATATCAATCGCTATGATTACATTAGGGACACTCGTATCACCAGAGGTGACTCTATGAACATGCGGGTAGGATAATATGCCAACAGCATGGGAAACTTTTCCTATTGAAGTTAAGGGCGGACTTATTACAAACATCTCCCCGCTTCAACAGGGTATTACAGTACCGGGATCAGCCAGACGTTTGATAAACTTTGAACCTTCTATTGAGGGTGGTTACAAGCGCATCCTAGGCTTTACAAAATTTGACACTGCTTTTGTCCCACCCTATGGTGAACCCCTTGTGCAGGGTGGGAGTCAATCAGGTGCAACCCTTGTTATTGCAAACATTTATGATACACCTCTTGTGGGTGATACCCTAACTATTGCAGGGGTAGTTAATGGCTCAGGGGTACTCATTACTTATACGATATCTGCTGTAACTTTTAATAGTACTGAAAAGGCTGCTACCTTAACACTAAACGCTAATTTGGCTTCTTCCCCTGCGGATAAAGCAGTGGTAACTTTTGGTAATAATTCAACCCTAATTGAAGGTCTTGTGTACTTTGAACAGAGAGCTATTGCTGCTCGTGGGAGTAATCTCTGGTCATCTGATGGGACAGGCTGGATCAAGATCAATACCCCAACCTATGGCACTGTGCTTGTTAATGGCGGAAGCCAGACTGGTTCAACCCTTGTAGTTGATGGATTAACTGGGGTTCCACAGCAGGGTGATACCTTTACCGTAGCAGGTGTACAAAAGGTTTATGCTATTACTAGCAGTGTCACTGTGACCTCTGGTGGTGCAACTTTTGCTATCTCTCCCGCACTAGCATCTTCGCCAGCAGATAATGCTGCCATTACGTTCCGTAGCTCTGGCCGTCCCAACAGTTCCAAGATGAGGTTCGAGCGTTATAACTTCTCAGGTACTCCTACTCTTGCTGGTGTGGATGGTGCTAACCGCCCGTTTAAATACTCTGGTTCTACGTTCTCAGTCTTAACTAGCGCACCATCAGATGTTCTTGGTGCTAGTCATGTGACCCAGTTCAAGAACCACTTGTTCTTTGCCAATGGAACAAATTTAACTTTTACTTCACCCTATTCTGACACAGACTTCTCTGCAGCTAATGGCGCTGGATCAATTAACCTAGCTCACGTAGTTACAGGTATGATTGTTTTCCGCGAACAGCTTATTATCTTTAGTACAGATCAGATACACAGGATCGTTGGTAATACTATCTCTGACTTCCAGTTGCAGCCTATCTCTACTGACATTGGTTGTGTGAGAACAGACACTATCCAAGAAGTTGGTGGTGATATTGCTTTCCTTGGGCCAGATGGTGTTAGACTTCTTAGTGCAACCGATAAGATTGGTGACTTTGGTTTTGCAGTTGCATCCCGCCCAATTCAGTCTGAAGTAAATTCTCTGGTATCTTCTAATACAAGCTTTACTTCTTGCGTTATTCGTGGTAAAAATCAGTATAGACTTTTTGGATACGCATCAAGTAAGACTACAGAAACCGCTGCAGGTGTCTTGGCTACGCAGTTTGTAGACCAAACGGTACAGGGTATGGCTTGGGCAGAACTTAGTGGTATTCTTGCTTATGTAGCAGATAGTGTTTATTCTAGTGCAGACTCTTCTGAGACGATCATCTTTGCTAATAAAGATGGGTATGTGTATCGCATGGAGTCTGGAAACAATTTCAATGGTGCGGCTATATCTGCTCAATACTTTACTCCACATCTTCCCCTGAGTGACCCTAGGGTAAGAAAGACGCTGTACAAACTTACCACATATGTCAACCCAGAAGGTTCGATCACTGGTACAGTTAGCCCAGTATTAAACTTTAGTCAAGCTGATGTAATCCAACCACCAACGATAACACTACAGAACACTGCTGACAGTCCCTTCTTTTATGGTAGTGCTGTTTATGGTACTGCAAAATATGGGGGTACATTAACTTACTCCTTTACCGCACAGATGGTTGGTTCTGGTTTTACTATAAGTCTTCAGTATAGTTTCTCTAGCATAACACCCCCTTTCTCTTTGGATGCTATCACCATAGAGTATCTCAACAACGACAGGCAGTAAAATGGCAACAGGTTATATTCGCAACGACACCGCAAACAACATTGCCACTGGCAACACAATCAATGCCTCAGACCTAGACGGAGAGTTTGACGCAATCCAGTCTGCTATGGATGCAACCACAGGACACAATCATGATGGTACTGTTGGTGGTGGTGCGCCTATTGCAGCTATTGGCCCTGTTCAAGATGTTGTCATCACTACTTCAGTTATGCGACCTAAGACTGACAACACGGTTGACCTAGGTACAAGCAGCCTTGAGTTTAAGGACTTGTATCTGGATGGTACTGCTAACATTGATACACTCCAAGTCGATGAATCGGCTACTATTACTGCTAACCTTACTGTAAACGGTAACACCACTTTAGGTAATGCTGCAACTGATACTGTTACTGTGACTGCAGATGTAGCTTCAAACCTGATCCCTTCTGCAGATAATACATATAATCTTGGTTCTGCTACTGATGAGTGGGCCAATATCTATATCGACGGCACTGCTCAGGTTGACACTCTTCAAGTTGATGAGTCTGCCACCATCACTGCTGATCTTACTGTAAACGGTAATACCACTTTAGGTAATGCTGATACAGATACTGTGACTGTCAACGCTGACTTTGCATCTAGCCTTATCCCCGATGTAGACAATACGTATGATCTTGGTCTTTCTACCAATGAGTGGCGTAACCTTTACATTGATGGTACTGCTCAAGTAGATACCCTACAGGTGGATGAGTCTGCTACTATTGCAGCTAACCTGACTGTGACGGGAAATGCTACCATCACGACTAACCTCACTGTTAATGGTAACACTACTATTGGTAATGCTGATACAGATACTGTTACTGTAACTGCTGATGTAGCATCTAATTTGATTCCTTCGGCAGACAATACCTATGACCTTGGTGCAACTGGTAGTGAGTGGAAAGACTTGTACATTACAGGTACTGCAAACATTGACTCTCTGGTTGCTGATACTGCTGCTATCAGTGCGGGTACTGCTACCCTGAGTGCTGCTACAGTTATCACTGCGACTGGTGGTATTGTTACTCTACAGAGAGATGATAGTGCAATTACCTCAGGAGAGACTCTTGGTCAAGTAGACTTTCAAGCACCTAATGTGGCGGGTGGTGGTGATGCCATTTTGGTTACTGCTACCATTAAAGCTGTAGCGGATGACACTTTTAGCTCTACTGTAAATAAAACCTCTCTGTTATTTCAAACTGCTGTTGATGGCGCAGTTGCTACTCGTATGGAAATTACTGGTAATGGTCATGTTCTCCCCGGTGCAGATGATGTTTATGACCTTGGTGCTTCTGGCACACAATGGCGTGATCTGTATATTGATGGTACTGCTAATATTGACTCTCTAGTTGCTGATACTGCTGACATTAACGGTGGCACTATTGATGGGGCTACCATAGCTACCTCTGACATTACAGTTGGCGCAGGTAAGACACTCAATGTATCTGCTGGCACATTAACCCTAGCTAATGACCAAATCTCTGGTGACAAGGTAGAGGGTGGTACGATCAATGACATCACAATTAATACCCTAGGTTCTACTACAGTAGACACCACTAACATTGAAGTTACTAACCTGAAGGCTAAAGATGGAACCGCTGCTGGGTCTATTGCAAATTCCACTGGTGTAGTTACTCTTGCATCTTCGGTATTGACTACCACAGATATTAACGGTGGCACGATTGATGCTGCTACCATTGGTGCAACTACGGCTGCTGCTGGAACCTTTACCTCAGTTACTGCACCAAGTGTAACTATTACTGGTGGTACAATCAATGGTACTTCAATTGGTGCAACTACTACATCTAGTATTGCAGGGACTACAGGCACTTTTTCTGGGAACCTTACGGTTGATACAAACACATTATTTGTTAACGCGACTGACAACAGAGTAGGCGTTGGTACGACCAACCCTCTTTCACCCCTTCAAGTCAACGGAACTAATGGTGAAGTTTTACGAATTTCCACTACTGGTGACGCAGCGACACAGCAAGTTTTTGGTTTAGGTTTTGCCACAGCCCCATCTAATACCCATCCAGCGGCAGCGATTTACGCCGAAGAGCTTGACGCATCAGACGCCCGTGCTGCCATAGTATTCTATACACGTGGATCTAATAGTGACACAGCCCCAGATGAACGTATGCGCATCGACAGCGCAGGTATAGTAATGGTTGGCACAACCGATACTAGTCCCACAACAAACAATGTTGCAGGCGTTGCCATGAACAGCGGGACTTTTTCTGCTAACTGCGAAGCAACATTCCACCGCATTGGTCGCCGCCAAGATGGTACTATTTTGGCGTTTTACTCCGCTGGTGATACCGAAGGCAACATCAGCATCAGTGGCGCTAGTACAACTCTTACTCCCTTCCTTGGCTCTCACTGGTCAGCTTTGTCTGATTGGAGTCGTCCAGAAATTAAAATTGGTACTATAATTGAGACCATAAATGAACTGGTTGACTGGAAATATGTCACTATTGAAGTAAATGGAAATCAAAAAAAGGTAGCTTATAACGGCACAGCAGTAGTTGGTAGTACTGTAACTGTAGAGTTTGAAGATTATTTTTATGATGGCATCGTAGGAGAAAACGTAAACCCATTACTCAACAAGCACGTCAAAGTAAAAGTCAGTGATACATTTGAATCAAAATCAGTATATGGAGTGTTCTTATCTTGGAACACAGATGTTGAACTTGATGGTGGCGTCTGGAATGACATGAATGTGGCAGCGGTTGGTAACTATGTTATTCGTATGGCAGCAGGACAGACACCAGAGATTGGTGATCTAGTTGTTTCGGATGGAACAGGTTGCGGAATCGTTCAGTCTGATGACATTATCCGTGCAAAAACAGTGGCAAAGATTACCAATACTATACCACAGGTGGTCTATGATGATGGCTCTTTCCTTGTGACTTGTGTTATTTACTGTGGCTAATAAAACACTTGCAGTCAAATCTATTTTAGTGTAAGATACAACAAACGTCTGGAGACATAGAGTGGACTTCAATCCCAAACAGCAACATAGCTTGCTCAAACAAATGGGCTATGACGGGCCAACAGACCCTAAGATGATGGAAGCTTTCCTATCGTCCAATCCCGGCGCAGCAGCACGTATGGGTAAGTTCTCTCGTGTTGTTAAGAAACGTGCAGGTATGGCTGAGGGTGGTCTGTCTGCAGGCGAGGAGCTTTCTCAAGCAGTTATTCGTGATCCGGGAAGTCTTGTAGAAGAAGCTGATGTAGCTAATATACAGGTTACCCCCGGTACTCTGATCAACCCTGATGTAGGTCAGGTTAGGGCTGCACCAGTAGTAGATACAGCAACAGTACGTAACACTGAAGACGCTAGAGCGCCTAGGGCTATTGATGCTGCAACAGTTCGAGCAGATATTGTTACTGATGATGTTCGCAGGGAGACAAATAGACTTGATGCTGAACAGGGTACTGTGTCTGAACGTTCTCGAGTTCGTGCTGCACAACAGAAAGATAGTTCTTTAGAGGGTATGAAGGCTGCTCAGGGCAGAGGTATCCTTATGGATAACCCAGTGCAGCGTCAGATTGAAGAGGGAGAACTAATCTCTGGCTCTACTGTTGATGCTGCTAAGGTTAACAAACTGGTTGAGGGCATTCAGGCAGCAGAGGCTACTCCCACTAAGCAGGCTACTGTACAGGGCCAGCTTGAAGGACTTATGCAACAGTTCGAGGGTGGTAATACACCAGCGTGGGCTGCAGGGGCTATGCGGGCTGCTAATGCTGCTCTAGCTTCTCGTGGTCTTGGTGCATCCTCTATGGCTGGACAGGCTGTTATTCAGGCTGCTATGGAGTCTGCGCTACCTATTGCTCAGGTTGATGCCAGTACCTTTGCACAGTTTGAGGGACAGAACCTGTCGAATAGACAGCAGACTGCACTCTTCGCTGCTCAACAACGTGCTAGTTTCCTTGGCCAAGAGTTTGACCAGAACTTCCAGACTCGTGTTATGAATGCCGCTAAGATTTCAGACATTGCTAATATGAACTTCACCGCAGAACAAAACATTGCGATGGAGAACAGCCGTATTGTCAACACGGTAAACTTGGAGAACCTAAGCAATCGTCAGGCTATGACTATGGCAAAGGCTGCTGCTCTTGCTAACCTTGACATGGCTAACCTAAGCAATCGTCAACAGGCTGCTGTTCAGAATGCACAAGCGTTCCTGCAGATGGACATGGCGAACCTTGACAATAGGCAACAAGCAACTATGTTCCGCGCACAGTCTAATGTTCAGGCGTTGTTTACAGACCAAGCGGCAAAAAATGCTGCAAGACAGTTTAATGCTTCTAGTGAGAACCAGACTAATCAATTCTTTGCAGACCTCTCCAGCCGTGTGAGTATGTTTAACGCAGAGCAGGGTAATGCTATGAAGCAGTTCAATGCTGGTGAGATTAACACTAATAGAAGATTTAATGCTCAGCTAAGAACACAACGTGATCAGTTCAATGCTAATAACTCTCTGGTGATTGCACAAGCTAATGCACAGTGGAGACAGAACGTAGCTACAATAAACACTGCCGCACAGAATACTGCTAACCTAGAATCAGCCAGAGCGCGTAATGGTCTGACTACTCAAGCACTGGATAATATCTGGCAAAACGAGCGTGACATTATGGCATTTGCTTTCACTGCACTTGAGTCTGAAAGAGACAGGGCCGCAGAACTCTTCCTTGCGAATAAGAAAGAGGCAGCAGCAGAAGCCCAAGGCAGAGCCTCTGCCATTATGAAGTTTCTTGGTTTGGCATTTTAATAACACTAAGGAATAGTGATGGACTACAGCAAAAGTTATAAGTCAGCGTCTTCCCTCGTAGATAGTATTCGAGCAGCCGCTGCCTCTGGAGAAAACGTGAGGGTCGGTACTGGTCTTGTCTCGCGTATGGCAAAGACAGAACAAAAGACTTCAGAGTTTGATGACCTACTCCCCCAGTACATGAGTTTTGCACGGGATGTGTTTGCTCCTGTTGCAGCCCAAAGACAACAGATGCAGACTACTCCTGCAGGATCACCTATGGGTGCTGTCAACACTTCAGGTTCGCTTACAGGTTTTATCTCTGCTGATGTAGGTGACAAGGGTATTATACGTATCCTCTCTGCACTCAAGAGCAAGGAGTCTAGTGGTGACTACAATGCTAAGAACCCTAAGAGTTCTGCGTCTGGTGGTTATCAGTTCATTGATAGTACTTGGCGAAGTCTCTCAAATAAGTATGGTATAGGTACAGAATATAAAACCGCTAAGTCTGCACCCCCTGAAGTACAGGATATTGTAGCTGCAAGATATGTTGCGGATATCCTTGCTGAAAATAACAATGATGTTACAAAAGTTCCTGTTGTTTGGTATACAGGTAACTCTGCAGGGTCAATGAGTGAAGCAGCCTTGAAGGCTAACAATGGTCTTACTGCCGATAGGTATCAGGCAGACTGGATGCGTAGATACAATGCAATGTCTGGAGAATAAGTATGGATATGTTTAGTGCGCCTATCCCCGGTCAGTCACTGACTACGGAACCTAAAGGTTTTCCTTGGGAACGACCCCCAGAGATTACTGATCCAGAAGAAGCTATCCAGTATCATCTTGCACGTATCTCGGAGCCAGAAGCCCTTGAGAGTATTCTTGATATTATTGAGATAGATAACCTAGACTTAAAGACTATCACTAATGGGATTATGCGGGGTGCTGTGGCTAAGGGTCTACACTCTGTTGATGTTGCACTAATTATCTCCCCCGTCATACACGAGTTTATTAAGCAGGGTGCTGTTGCCTTTGGTCTTGATCCTGATGATGGGTTTGAGGATAAGGCAGAGAAGGCTGAGTATAACAAGTCAAAGAAATCTGACTTAGCCAAGAAGATGATTAAAAATATGCCACCAGTGGTAGTTAAAGAAGAGCTAGTAGTATCCCCCGCAGAACAAGTTACTGCAGAAAAGACTAAGGGTCTGATGTCAAGAGGAGTTAAGTAATGGGTTTTTGGCAGGGTATAAATGAAGGCTTGACGTATGTGCTTGACCAGAAAGCTGCAAAAGAAACTGAAGACAGAGCCTACGCTTTCAAGAGGGAAGAGTATCAAAAGACTCTGCTTGCAGCCTATCAGGATCGTTATATTGAGCGTCTTGCAAAAAAGATAGAGACAAAAGCTGCTATGCAAGAGGAACTTTCTTCTGGCATTGAGTTGGGGCTGACAGATGTAAATGCCCTCGTATTGCAACGTACAGGTCAGCTTAGACTCTTCCTTGACCAGTATGAGAAGAATAAAAAAGTTGATAAACCTTTTGTCAAAGACCTAAATATTGCCATAACTAATTACCTTAAAGACTCTGATGACGAAACTATCTCAACTGCCCTCATAAATGGTGTATCTACTGATAAAGATACGACAGACCCAGAACAATCTATTGAGGCGCTGGCAGAAGCTATCTACAGTGCGACTAACCTAGAAGAATTGCAGAGACTGGGTGAAGAGGTTTATGCTCCTATTGGGGTAACCCCAATGGCACCCCTTGATTTGAACTTTAACTATGTATCTGGCCCAGACTTCAGTGACACTAAGGCTATGAGAAATCAGATTGCGTCCGCTTTGCAGTCTCAATTTGTAGATTCTTTCGCGCTAAACCCTTATACAGGAGAGCTAGATATAGCGCCAAATAATACTGATACGGGCGTGGCAAACCTGTTTGCACGAGCTACAGAACGGGCAGGAGAATTAGCCTATAGTGCTACTAGTACTCGTAGTCCTACAGAGTCGGGTGCTTTTGTAGCAGAACAAATCCGTACTGCAGTCAATGCAGGTAACCTTAGTGCGCAAGTTATTCTAGATAACTTTGATGCAGTTATGGAAAACCCTGAGACTATCTTTACACCTACTACAACCACTGCACCTGTAGTTGACCCGATCCCTGAAGTTCCAGTTAACCCTACTAACACAGAAGAGGAACTTCAAAGGGCTATCACTGGCACTGCAGAGTCCACCCTTGACAGTATAGTGGACGAGAACATGGGGCTAGGGCAATAATGGGCAGTTACTTAGAAGAGGTCGATGGCAAAGACTTTATGGAACTTAAGGATAACCCTGAGTTTCAAAAAGACCTTGTGCTGTTCTTTAGAAGTTCTCGTTATGGTCTGTCTGGTGACGAGATGAAGGAGCTTGGGGCAGAAGGCTTAACGGATAAGTTTGTTGAGCATATGCGCTGGCAGGATACCAATGAGATTACTGCCCTTAAGGATTACAATTTTGTAAAACAAGAGAACCTACCTCAAGAAGAGTTAAAATCTTTTGGTAATCTTATGATGGCCTATGACAGGGCTGAGGGTGGTGGCACAGGTAAGCTGGATGGTGCAATAGACTATCTGTCAGCCTTTGCTACGTCTCCCAGCACTCTTGCCACAGTGGGTACTGCTGGTTGGGGCGTAGGCTCTAAGCTTGCTGCAAAGGCAGCGGGTAAGGCTGCACAGCTTGCAATGCGTCAGACTATCTCTGAGCTTGTTCGTAAGGGTGTAGCCACTGGTGCTGTGAAGGATCAGGTTGTAGGTACAATCGGTAAACAAGCCCTTATGGGGGGTGTATCTTCTGCTGTAGTAGAGGGTTCTCTTGGTGCTGGTCAATCCTTCTTACAAGGTAAGACTCGTGAGAAAGCTTCTGGACAAGAGTACACAACAGGGAATCTTCTTCGTGATGGGCTTGTTGCAGCTACCATTGGTGGTGCATTAGGTTCTGCCACTCGTGCCTTAGATACAAGAACTCAGCGTGGTATTGTTGAGAGCCTTATCGCTCGTGATGCTGCAAATCTTGCAACTAAAACTACTGGTGTTACTAATGCTAAGACAACGATAGCCTCAGTAAAACCTGCAAAAGTTTCTGCTGCTGCTGATCGTGCTGTCTCTACAGCGTTGGCCTTAGATGCGCGGTTTAAGGGTGTTAAGCTTGATCCTCTTGATCCTAAGTTGGTTGAGAAAGGTAATCTCCTCAAGAAGGAAGTTTTGTCTGGTACGGTTGATAGGTTTATCACAGGTAACCTCTCTATAGATACCTTACGTAGCATTACTGCTGCCACCATTGACATTATAGATCGTTTTAAAGTTGAACCTAACGAACGTATCTCTTCTGCTGTTGCAAGAGGTCTACAAAAGAGTGAGATTGATAGCAGCTACTTGGCTGACCTACGTACTAAGTATGGTCTATCAAAAGAACAAACTTCTTATATCTTTCTGGCTGACTTGTCTCAAGCTGGTAAGACATTGGCAGAAGCAAGCTACATCAAGCAGGCTCAGACTCGTTCCACAGCAAAGGGTGCTGCAAAGGCAGAGGTCGAGGCAACTACTAGAGACTTGGACTTCTTGGCAGCAAGCGGACTTGAAACTCTGGCTGACTCTGAGCTACGTACTGTTGCTGCCAGCGTGTATAAGGATAAAGGTAACCCTATCTATAACGCATTGAAAGAGGCAGACTCTATTCGTATTGCCTTTATGACCTCTCAGCTTGGTACTACTGCTGCTAACACCATCACCTCTGCTGGTAACGTACTCATTGATATGTCAGATCAATTCTGGAAGAACGTAGCTAACGTCACTGTAGGTAAAAAGGTTGGGGATAAAGTTCAACGTAAATGGGTTGGTGGCGTTCTCTCTACAATCAAAGGACTCTCCTTGAACAAGGGTGATGCAAAGCTCTTCAAAGAGGTCTTCCTTGAGGAACAACCAGAACAGTATTCTGAACTCTTCTATGAAGCTTCTCGTGCGGAGACAGCCTCTGAGAGTACCTCCCGCTTGGCCAAGGTTGGCAGGGGTGTCAACGTACTGAACTCCACTGTGGACTCTGTGTTCAAGCAGGGTGTCTTGTATTCTAGTGTAGACAGACAGTTGAGAGACATTGCTGATCCTGCTATTG
>Ga0181346_1001166_pt1 | contig 11551 bp, 10 predicted proteins | sample Su13VDMM15DN_FD_130100 | JGI IMG/M metagenome (GOLD analysis project Ga0181346, IMG submission 130100) | Freshwater viral communities from Lake Michigan, USA - Su13.VD.MM15.D.N | ecosystem: Environmental > Aquatic > Freshwater > Lake | place: USA: Michigan | collected 2013-07-15 | reverse complement strand
GCTGTCAAATCAACGTCAGCACGTTGAATATATGCACGATTGGTAACACCCAGAGCCGAGTACGCTGCAAGCAGACCGTATTCGTTGAGTTCGTAACCATTGATTGGAGTGCCTGTTGTGGTGTTGTAGAAGAACGGTACACCAAATGTGGCTGCCAGATCACGCTGACTGGTAATTAGATACGTTTTGTTGGCATTGGCAGCAAGGGTACCTGCTGCTACAGTGATGCCGTCACTGGATACTTTGTTCTGTGCAGTGGCAACTACAAAGTACGGAACGGTATTGACCGCTGATGGGATGTATTGACTTTCGTCAATAACTGTTACTTCTACGCCGGGGCTAACTAGGGCCATGGTTATTCTCCTAAAATTTTTATCAACTATTTGCTTGCAGATACCTGATGTACCCATGCAATCGCATAGTGATATTTATAGGTATATTCAAAAAAGTGGCATCTACAGCAACCTTTATTAAAGGCCCATTGGAAAAGATTCAGTATAAATATCCAATGCAAAGACCCATATGCAAAGCCTGCGACCAACGACCTTGCGCTGTCAATTACTATCGTGAAGGTGTAGCTCACTATCGAACAAGATGTGAGACCTGTGCTAGAAAAGGAAGAGGGATCAAAAGCAGAAAGCCACGCTGGGAAACAGCAGGCTACAAGAAAAAACCTGCATGTGACAAATGCGGGTTCAAGGCCAAGCACTCAAGTCAACTGTTGGTGCTGCATGCTGACGGTAATCTCAACAATGTTGAACTTCGTAACTTGAAAACTGTTTGTTTGAATTGCGTTGCAGATCTACGGCGCACAGATTCTATTTGGCGACCAGGGGATCTTGAACCAGACGTGTGACCTGCTGATACAAGTGATCTAGACTGGAATTGTTGTCCAGCACAGCATCAAACTTGGTGCCAGCCCAGGCATATTCACTGGCATGCACTTGGGACTGGTCCAAAAGACTCTTGCTCAAACTCCAGGTAGAGTTGCCATCAGGGCCGTGATTTACGCTGACTGCTGCATCATACCAGGCAGGTTCTGGACCACGAGTCACACGCACCACAATGCCGCCCGCTGCCTTGATTGATCGGATTTCATTGGGAAACCTACAATCACTGATCACAATGTCGTCTGTGGAGTTGCGCAGTTTGTTTTCCAAGCTGGCAATCCAGATATCATCGTGAAACCCGGCTCTGCAAACTTCAGTGCCCCAGTATTGCAACACCCAACGTGGTGTTAGTTTGGGCATTTTTAAACGCTCTGCCCACCAAGGATCCACTTGTTCACGCCACTCACGGGCTTGCTTTGTGCGCCCTTCCAGCAGTTCTCTATCCCATCCAAACACATGGCTCACAGCGTCTTTGAGAGTGTTGGCAAAACTTTCTCTACGGAATTGATGTATGTTAACAAGATAATCTGCAATGGTGTCTTTACCACTTGAAATAAATCCCACAACTCCTATGATCATTTTAGTTCCTTAACGTTGAGATGTTTTAGTGTGTTTTGCAACATGCCAATTTGCCTGCGGCAGTCTTCCAGCGCATGGTGGCTGGTAGGGGGAACAGGTTGATCTGGCCACAAGCTAAACACTGTGCGACTGTCTCGCACCATGTAGTATTTCCAGGGCAAAGGCTTGTGATAGCTTTTGTAAGCATGTTCAAGTATGTTCATGTCATACGTTGGACCTTGTGCCCAGATACGGTTGGAGTGCCAAATCAGTCGGCCTAGTTCGTCAAGTGCCTGGTCCAGGGGCACACGGTCCTGTTCATTGAACGCTTCTTCTCGAGCATGTGCTGGTTGCGTTGCCCACCATTCGATTGTGCCTTGATCAACATCACGTGTTTCTTGGCTTTCCATGGTGATTCTAGCATAATAGTATTGATCATAAATGCCGGAGCCAAATGGGTCAAAAGATTGAGCAGCAATCGTTAGAATGCAGGTGTTTGGACCAGTTGCTAGTCCTTCTAAGTCAATCATTAAATCTGCCATGTGTTTAGTATAACACAGAGTGGCTTATGCCACAAGAGATAAGTTAACCGATGACCCAGGTGATTGGTTGACTGCCGTCCACATAGTTGGTTAATTCTAGTATTTTGGCATCCATTTGTGCTTGTGCTTCGCCCTTCATTGCTGCACCGTTCAAACTGCCGCCACCTTGTGGGCCTGCAATTGTGGCAAATTTTTCACGGGCTTCACCAATGATCATTTTGCAAACAGCAGTCATGTAGTCTTTGATCCATTGTTGGATTTGATAGTCTTGCAACAGGTTCACTTCTGGCTTGAGTTGGTACACCCATATCAACACATTCTCACCAGAGCCTTTGGGATCTCGAATCAGTTGCAGTTTTTTGGTCACTGGGTTCCAGGTGTAGTTCATGTAGCCGCCAAACATACGTGCAGCCAGTTCCACATACTGTGAGTAGAAGTCATAGGTGGCCAGGCCGCCGCTGACGTTGAAGTTCATGAGATACACATTCATGCTGGCCTGTGCAAACGGATCAAAGTTTGATGCAAACGGGCCGCTGGAATCGCCAAACGTTCTACGAAATATCTGACGCACACTCACAACTTCTTGCGGCAAAGTATAGATGTTCATGTCCCGAATCAGTTCCATGAAAATGTACGCTTCTTCATAGGCATAGTTGGCTCGTTGACGATACACGCCAATGGTGCGTTGATATGCTGCTTCGTAGTGAGCAGGGTCAAGCTCAAGATCAACAATCTGATCGCCCAGCATCAGTTTGCAATAATCTATTAGATTTTGTTTCAGCTCGGGCAGTGTATTTTCTGACATATGGGACTCCGTTGCTGTATTTACCAGTTACACCACTACCAAGCCTTGAGCACCACCAGATTTTCAGTCCCGCGACCGTTGAACTGTGTCTCTGTGGTGTTTAGATCTTTGTAGATCTTTCTAGCAGCTGGCTTGCCAGCAGCCTGCATGGCTTTCACAATGTCAGCTGGTTTACGCACAGTTTTCTGCACACTTTCCGCTGTGCTAAAGCCAATGATGCTGTTGCTCTTGATTGTGAATGTGCCCACATGCGAGTCTGCTACCACATGGATCAGCTTGCGTTTTTTACTGTCATACAGCCAGGCTTCGCTCTTATCCACTAGGTTTGCAGGGGCAAGCCCTTTGATTTTGAGATCTGCAATTTCTGCCTGGAACTTGAATTTGGCTGCACGTTTTTCCGGGCTAATGGCCTTGGCTATGCGTGGCTTACGGTCAACCTTCTTGATCTGAACGTATGCACCGCAGTCGTTGATCACTGCTTCACAAAACTTCACAATGCCGCGCATTTGAATCTTGCTGAAGTTAGCATATCCTTCTGCCAACTGGGAATCTTTACCCCCGATTACGGTTTCAAATTCTACCAGTTTGCGTTTCCAGGCCACAGCAATTTCGTTCACCATTTGTGGTGCTACATTTTTGCCACGGATAATGGTAATGGGTTTGATGTCTGCGCTCATCTTGGCGCCAGACACCACAAAGTCGTCAAATAACCCTTCCAGTTCGCCTGCACATTCACTAAGTTTTTCTCGTAGGCGATCCTGGATGGTTTGTCTAGCAGGTGCTGTGTCTGTTTTTCCTGCTACAGGTGTGGGTTTGCTATCCAAAGCTTCTGCCAGCAGGTTGTCCAGCCGCACTTGTTCTGCGTCAGTCAGGTCCAAGCCCACCAGGCTCATTCTGCACAACCAGCCAGTGGTCAGTGATATTGCAGAATCTGGCACACCACGTAAGAGTCGCACATCGTTTTTGCGGCCGTGAGTTTCCAGATAACTCACAATCATGTCCCTGGCATCCTTTTTGTTATAAAAGTAATTGTACCAGTTGAATGCTATGGTCATTTGGCTCACCCGATCATAAACGGGCTGTACACGCCAGGTGGGCTCATCACCCATGAATTTGGTGTCAGCACTGCGCGGATTCAAAGGACGCACAGTGGCGCGAGCTGGTTGAGTGATAGTTTTCAAAGTGGCTCCTTTAAGCATATCAGTAATTATAGCAGATTATCCATTTTTGGTCAAGTTAGTAGAAAGTACTACCAAAGTGGCATCTGCTTCATTGCGGAATGTGATCCAGTACGGGCGGTACCCAGCAACCCGGCCATGCCCAAAGTAACTGTACCATAGATCATGCCGCTGCCAGCCGCCATCACCCAATTTCTTCTTGGTGGCTGTTTCGTATGGTGCAGATTCGGTGTAGCTAGGAAATCTCAGGCCCACAGTGTGTCCGTGTTCTCGGAATTGGCGAAATCTGCGGTTCAGTTTGACTACTTTCATACAGCTATTGTAGCACTTGCTCGATTATTGGTCAACCTGCCCATAAATACAACACTATGCCAAGACTTTCCATGTGGCGTCCCAATCGGACCCGAGATTACCAATACCTAGATAGAATCATCAGCGAACGCTACACTGTGGGCGGCCTTGACATCTACGTGCATCGCTACATGGGTCCGCAAACCGGTGGCGAAGATTCAGCTTTTTCCGGCAACGGAGACGCTACTCAACCAATCTACGATGCACTGAGCCCTTTGAATATTCAAGATCTCTTGCTGTTGGAAAACCGCGACAGAATTTACGATCAGGACATCTATGTCATGCGCGGTGTCTACAATGCACAAGACGTGGACTTTGATCTGAGCCAATTTGGCTTGTTTCTAAACAACGACACCTTGTTCATCACCTTCCACTACAACGACATGATTGATTCATTTGGGCGCAAGCTCATGAACGGTGACGTACTGGAAGTGCCCAACCTTAAAGATTATCATCCCCTGAACAACGAGATTCCACAGCCCTTGCCCAGATACTATGTGGTGCAGGATGCTGACTATGCCACAGAAGGCCTGAGTCAAACATGGTTGCCGCATATCTGGCGTGTGAAAGCCACACCAATGACCAACAACCAAGAGTTCAAGGACATACTGAAAAAGCCAGTGGTCACAGAACAAATCTGGGACAATGGCAACTACTATCCCACTGGCAGCATTGTGAATGCCGGTGATGTGTACTACCAGGCCAAGATCAATGTGCCAGCTGACATAGCCATTACCAATGCCACCTACTGGCAAGTGTACACTCCACTCACACAGAGTGATGTGTTCAGTACCAGAACCAAAGACAACGAGCTCAATGACGCAATCCTGGCTCAGGCCGATGTTGAAGTACCACTGTCAGGCTATGACACTCAGAAGTTTTACATTCTTCCCACAGTTGATGGACAGCCTGCCAATCCTACAGGACTAACCACATCAAGTGGCACCACAGTTGACGGCACCCAAGGTGGTGCCAATGTTACTCCTGTGGCAAATGGATACACTGTGGGCTACCTTACTGGTGATGGTATTCCACCCAACGGGTTGCCTGTCACAACCGGCGTGGCCTTCCCGTCAGTGGCTGTGGACGGTGATTACTGCCTGCGCCTGGACTATTTCCCCAATCGGCTGTTCCGTTATGATAGTCGACGTTGGGTCAAGATTGAGGACAAAGTGCGAACCAATCTAAACAATGGACCCACCAATGAAACTCAACGCTCAGGCTTTGTGAACAATACATACACTGTGCGCACCACTGATCTTGGCAATATTCCAAGTCGACAGAGCTTGAGTGAAATACTCAAACCACGTGCAGACAACGGTGACCAGGGCGGATTCTTGCCACCCAATCCACCACCAATTGGAAGATAAGGGGAACCAAAATTCAACAATTTTTTTATGATGCGCAGATCCGTAGATTTCTGTTGCAGTTCACACGGATGATCAGCAATTTTCAAATTGAATATGGCAACGAAACTGATGGAGTGAACAAGGCTGCGCTGATTCGTGTGCCAGTTCGCTACGGCGATGCCAGTCGCAATGCACAGGTGATCCTGCAGGAGAACTCAAGAAATTCAATGCCAGCCAGTCCATTGATGACTTTTTATATTTCAAGTCTCACGTATGATCGACCCAGAATGCAGGATCCTACCTTTGTGAGCAAGATCAATGTGCGTCAACGTACCTATGACACTGACACAGAAAGCTACGAAACCACACAAGGCAATGCTTTCTCAATTGAACGCTTGATGCCAGTGCCATACAAGATGGGAATCAACCTGGACTTCTGGAGCAGCAACACCAATCAAAAGTTTCAGATGTTTGAGCAAATCTCCACCCTGTTCAATCCCAGCCTGGAAATACAAAGCACAGACAACTACATTGACTGGACCAGCCTAACAGTGGTTGAACTAGAAGATATCACATTCACATCAAGAAGCATACCAATGGGTGCCGACAATCCCATTGACATGATGACTTTCAAATTCAACATACCAATCTGGATCAGTTCTCCAGCCAAGGTCAAAAAACTAGGCGTGGTAGAACGTGTGATTGCCAGCATCTACGATGCACAAGGAGACTTGAACAATGCTGTATCCGACAACGACTTGTTGTTGGGCACTAGGCAAGTGATTACTCCGTTCAACTGGGCCGTGGTGTTGATTGGCAACAAGGTACAATGTTTGCAACAGGTCAGCTTGCCCCAGGAGCCAGGCAACGACACGCTGACTCCACCAGAAATTGTGTCGGATAGTAATCTGTTGTGGGCTGCTGTGATCGGCACCTATGGTGTGCTACGCCCGGGCATTAGTCAACTGCGACTGCTGCAAGAAGATGGCACAGAAGTGATTGGCACAATTGCACAAGATCCCAACGATGACCGCTTTGTGATTTTTGATGTGGACACTGACACAACACCGCAGAACACACTTGATCCTATTGACGCTGTGATCAACCCCTTGGTCAGTGGACCGCAAGACGGCCTGGACTCTGCCATGGACGGACAGCGTTATTTGTTGACCGAAGCTACCGGTGATGAGAGCAATCTTGCTCCTGCTGTGGCCTGGCTGGGTGCAAATGATAGACAACTGATAGCTGAAGCCAATGACATCATTCAGTACTCCAACAACTACTGGCGTGTGGTGTTTAGAGCTGCAGGTGCTGCTGCTGGACAATATGTTACCAACATAACCACTGGCATACAGTACGAGTGGAACGGTGATGCCTGGGTCAAAAGCTACCAGGGTGTTTATCCTGGCGGCGTCTGGAGTCTTGTGCTTTGAAAGCAGTGGGTGTTTGGTTCCGTAGTCGGGACACTGGTAGATATCTGTATCTCCTACGAAATGATGTCAAACATCCCGGAGCCTGGGGACTGCCCGGAGGCAAAATTGAAACTGGCGAAACACTCTTGGGTGGCATGGAGCGTGAGTGTATAGAGGAACTGGGATTTTTTCCCACTTACCTGCGCTTGATGCCCTTGGAAAAGTTTACTTCGGCGGATCAGGCATTTGAATATCACACCTGGGTGTGTGTGATAGACACTGAATTCACGCCCAGACTCAATCATGAACATCTTGGCTATGCCTGGCTAGACGCTGGCACCTGGCCCAAACCCATGCATCCAGGACTCTGGAGCACCATCAATCTTGAAGCTGTACAAAGCAAAATCCTGCTGGTTGAGCAGGATCTTGTGACACGTTAGGCTTGACTTTCCTGGAACTGTACCTGGATTTCTCCAGTTGGGGTTGTGTTGGTTGACAGTGCAGTAATCTGCACTGCCAGCACCTCTGGTCCGTTGGGATAGGTTCCTGTTCCTGGAATACTACTTGTACCAATCTGTTTGACAGTGCCCAAGTCCAGCACACCTGAGTTGGTTGTGGAGATTGGAATCGCAAACAAACGTTCGCCTCCAGTCAACTCACTGGTAATCGCTGCAATGGTCATGTTCAAGTCATTGGCAGTGGTTGATCCACCAATCACATTGCCCAGGATCTTGATGGTGTCGCCTACAGCATATCCGTCACCAGCTGTTTGCACAGTGATCTGTGTGGTAGTGGTGCTATACGCTGTGCCTGCTGCTGTCAACTGTACAGTAATCTTGGCATTGGCGCCTGAACTAGACACGTTGACCGGAGTCAAGTTTGCAAATGTTTTGGCAGTGCTAAATGTTACCTTCACACCTGAACGTGTCATACCGCCTGTGGTGTTGAACAGCGCTGACGTCAAACCACCTGTTGCTTCTACTGTATAACGTGGAGCAGTTGAGAACTGTGTGAAGCTGGGCTGGAAACCGCCACCTGCATTGTTGAGTCCTGCCCAGCTGGTGTTGGCTGAGTCAATGTTGTTGGGATTCAAGATACCTTCAATCAGGTATCGTCCTGCGGTGACCTGAACGTTCAAGTTACTCAATGTCAACTGGGCACGGTTGATCAGGTCACGCACTCCTAGGTCGCCAATAATACCATTGCTCACACTGGGTGCCAGACGCATGACAAACGCTGTTTGTTTGTCACCTACAGTGGCTGGAAAACCATAGTTGGTACGGTTGAATGTAAACTGATAGCCTTGGTCGTCGTCAAATCCGCCATCCATGACTACTGCGCTACCCCAGTGGTTGACCAATGGTATGGCGGTGTTGGAGATCAAGATAACACCGGTGTTGTCCGCATGCGAGGTTGGCGAGCTGGATGTATAGCTTCGACTTTGGCCTTCTGCCCACTGTACAAATGTTGCACCACGTGTGCAACCTGTTAGATTGTTGCCCGACTTGCCCGAGTATTTGATAATTTCGCTTTCAATCATCACAAACACAGGATATGTCACACTGGCTGATGGGTAATCAGTTGCGTCACGCAAAGTAATTGTGGTAACTGCATCGTTGATTGCACCGTTGAGACCAGACACTGGTGTTTCATTGATGGCTTCATAACGTGCTGGCAAGTTGCCGGACCGCATGTAGGCTTCGTTGTTCAAGTTGTTGTTGGGTCTACGGTGTGCCATGATAAACTTGCCGTCTTGGCCACGAATCATCCACTGCACATAGCCAGCACCGTACCATGAGTATTCAATACCATACATCTGCATCTTGCTTGCATCTAGAGTAAAACCTGATGCACCTGTGCCGTCCAGGGGGTCAATGTTAAAGTCTGCCTGGCGCACTCGAAGTTCGTTGCGCAGTGCTGTTTTCACACGAGTTTGATTGCTCACACCACGGAAGGCAGGCACAATTGTCATGCGGTTGTTGTCAAGGATACTGGTAACAGTATGACTCATACCTTTGATCACCAACAGGTCACCGTTGTTGAGTTGGTCCTGGAAGCGGCAACTGCCGTCACCAGTAACAAGGTTGGATCCTGCACCAACTGACACAAGACCAGCAACTTGGAATGTGCTGGAACGTTGTACTGCATTCACTGTGATTCCGTTGTTTTCCCAGAACAAGCCGTTTTGATCATCAAAAATACCAGCACGAACACTTGCGCCGTACCAGCCAGTGACGTTTAATCGAGGCTGTTGTCCCAGCACAGGAGTTGTGCTTCCAAGCAAGGCTTGTGCTTCTACTGTAAAACTAGTGTCTGACACAATAGCAGTCACAACATAATTAGATTGGTCGTAGCCGGATGTGGTAACTCCTGTAATGGCCACTATGGCGCCAGCATTCAGGCCGTTTTCAACGTCTGTGGTCACAGTGATATTACTTGCAATTGCTGTACCGTCTGCACTCACAGAAGTAATATCATATGTTGGGGCCAGTACCGAACCAGTGGAGAACAAAATACCCTTGCCAGATTGATAGCGGAAGTATTTCTTGGTCACACGGATTGCACTGGCGCCGCGGGTTGGTGTGCCTGGACCCATCAAAACACCACCATCAAATGGTCTTGGTATAAATGCCGCATTACTTCGCACAAATGCCAGGCCGGCAATGCTGCCACTGACCGCGGCACCAGTTTTGGCCTGATATGTAAATGTTGTTGTGCTGGGTACGCTGAGAATAGTAAATGAACCTTCAGCGTACTGATAGTTAGTGCCAGCACTGAGATTCATCAAGATTGGAGTTCCTGGCACAAGACCGTGAGCATAATTTGTGGTCACAGTGATTGTGCTTGGATTGTTGCCGTCACTCACAATACTTGCCACGTCAAAGTCAGCACCAGTGTATGGGAATGCCTGACGAATAATTGTGTCTGTTTGGTTCAGCGGATATCCAGCAGCCAGGCTTGGACTACGACGTGGATAGTAGAAGAAGTTGTTGGAGTTTGCCTGGAATACTAGACCAACACCTTCTGTGTTGGAGTTGTTGGTATTTTGTGTGCTCACATACTCATTGGCGTCAAGTGGCGTGTCACTTTGATTTACACCAATTTGTGGGATTGTGTTGGCACCTGTGGCATAGAACATACCAGTCATGCGAATCATTGGAGAGCCTGCACCTGCGGCTGTTAGTGCTGTGGTGTTGAATTCACCGCGTGTGATTGTTTGTGTGCCGTTGACCGCGGTACTGATCACTGTGTGTTGTACCAGCTCAACGTTGCCGCTGAGTTTTTGCAACACTGTGCCAGCAGCATACGAATTGGCAGCGGTGCTGTTGTACCAGCCGCGATTGAGTTGCAGTGTGGTTCCGTCAGTAACTGATTGGACCTGTGCCACTTCCAGAGTGCTCACAGGAAAAACAGAGTTGCCAATAGAGATATTGCCGCCAGCACCGTTGGTGTTGTTGGTCTGACGAATAACTGTCAATGCATTGCCAGAAACGTTGGTAACTGCCATGGTTTCATAAACGTTTGCAGTATCTGTCAGCACAATGATATAGCTACCGTCCACAATCAACGGAGCGGCTGCCACGTTGGCAACGTTAACTGTGGTTGTTGCGGTACTGGTAATGTTAGCAACTGCCAGTGTGGTTCCGCCTGTGGTTGGGCGACCAATAATCAATACATTGTCGCCGGCTGTGAAGCCACTTGATGTTCCTACCGAGAACGTGCGTTCTGCTGAGCTGCTGACATTGGCTGTGAGATAGTTTGAGGTAAACGGAGTGGTGTTGCCTTGTGTTTGACTCACAATCAAAGCATAATCATTGGCCACCCACTGTGGCGTACCTGGATTTTCCAGTTTGATCGATGTGTCAACGTTGCTGGTGATCAAGTCATCGCCGGCCAACAAGCTCACATAGCCGTTGGTGTTATAAACTATGTCTGCACCAATATCTTCGTAAAAACTTGGAATGTTGTTTGTGGTTGAAACAGCTTCCCACTTGGTATTTTGCAAACCATATTCAAAGTCAGCGTCAATTAGAGATTGTGGATTTGAAACACGTTCACGGCCAATGGCATCCATACCAAAATCCCAGGGTATGGTTCGTAGGTCACGGTCTTCAACATAGATTGCCAGCTTGTCATTGGCACTCAGTGTTGCTGTGTTCACATCCAGGGTTATTGTGGTTACGCCAGCATATGCTGCGGGGAACGTGGCTGTGACGCCTGCTGCCCAGGTAATTGTGCCACCCAGTGTGGTATCTGCAAAGTTGTAGATATTGACATTGGTTGTGGTATCATAGATGGCCAGGATGTCAGCCAAGTTGTAGCGATCAGGTACCTTGACAGTGCCTAGACCAGCAGTTCCTGGTGCAAATGCATACTCATATAAACGTTTTCTTGCCATCTCTTAAACTCCAAAAATAATTTGACCTGCTGTCAATCGGGCCTGTGTGTCTTGACCAAACTTGTCG
>Ga0181346_1001161_pt1 | contig 11573 bp, 14 predicted proteins | sample Su13VDMM15DN_FD_130100 | JGI IMG/M metagenome (GOLD analysis project Ga0181346, IMG submission 130100) | Freshwater viral communities from Lake Michigan, USA - Su13.VD.MM15.D.N | ecosystem: Environmental > Aquatic > Freshwater > Lake | place: USA: Michigan | collected 2013-07-15 | reverse complement strand
GAAAATGCTGCGACATCTTCAACCATCAGAGCCAACGGGCGCGAAGTTACCTAGGCGCAGAGATGAAAGAATTTATGATGATTCCACACGGCTTTACTGGCTTGCCGATGGACGAAGAATTCTTGACCAATGCAGAGAATAAGAAAAATTACTCTATTGCGGTTAAAGATTGGAACTATGGCCCGGAAGTGCCGACGAATGAGCCTGGCGCAAATAAAGAGTTTTACGTTGGGCTGGCCGAGGCGATGCAGTGCGACGAGAAAGACGCAAGGCGCAAGCACTGTTCGAACTGCGAGTATTACGACAACAGTTTTATGACCCAAATCAGGATTGAGCGCATCCCGCTTGCTACCTACGACAAGGGCGCAGGGTTCAGGGGTCACTGCAAGAAGCTAAACTTTATCTGTAACGATATGCGGGTTTGTCAGGCGTGGGAAGATCGCGAATACGACATGGATTGACGAAATGATGAAATGTGGGAAAATGATGACGCTGAGTTATGGCATCCAGCAGCCTGCCCTAAACAGGACTTGTGCATGACCGACTGGCTAAAAGAAAATCTTCAAAGGATTCTGCCTGCGCCAGCCGTTGATTGGCTACTCATGCTGTATGGAGCCATCCAAGTCTTTGACGATGTAGCAGATGGCGATTCGGTAGAGCGCGAAGACCTCAATACGGTGATCTGGAATACGCTGGTTGGCATGAACCAGAATTCATTCTGGATAGCCAATTCTTACAATTTAGCGCCAGTTGTTGCCACCATGATTTTGAAATGGCAAGCATCAGATCATGTTGAACGCACTGGAAAAGCAGATGCCAAGTCCTTTGTTTGGCGTGCCGGTTACTACGATGTAGTGCTAATGGCGGTTGCACTTTGTCACGGAACACAAAAAACCACCAAGATAGCGCATGAAATTATGGCGTTGTATGGTGAAAAATTTGAAGATTACATGAAGGAGTTTGATCATGCCTGATCTAACTATGGGCTTAATAGGCTCTTCATTGCTTGGCAGCGTAATATCCTCAGACGCCACAAGCAGCGCAGCCTCAACTCAAGCTGGTGCAGCGCAAGGCGGCATTGACGAACAGCGCAGACAGTTTGAAGCTGTTCAGCAGTTACTTGCACCCTACATTAAAGCAGGCACTGGTGCCATCAATCAATTCCAGCCGTTCCAGCAGGCTGGTCAGCAAGCCTTTCAGCAGCAGCAAGCATTGGCTGGTCTACTTGGCCCAGATGCACAACAGCAAGCCATTGCAGGCATTGAGGGCAGTGCAGGGTTTCAAGCTAACGTTAGGCAAGGTGAAGAAGCATTACTGTCAAGGGCATCAGCTACTGGCGGTCTACGTGGAGGAAACATCCAAGGAGCCTTGGCTCAGTTTCGGCCACAATTGCTGCAACAAGAAATTGACAAGCAATACGCCCGTCTTGGAGGCTTTGCTGGAACAGGTCTTGGCGTGTCTGAGGCTTTGTACCGAGGCGGTCAAGCCTCTGCGACTGGTCAAGCGTCACAGGCTGGTGCTGTAGGCGCTAACGTGGCTAACCTGCTTGCTCAACAAGGTGCAGCTCAGGCTGGTGGTGAATTGGCCGGTGCAGCACCATTTGCAAACCTGCTGGGTCTGCCATTGCAAATGGCGGGCATAAACTACGGTCGAACTGGTCAGTTTGGTCTGCCTGGGTTCAAAGGTTTTGGCGGGTTTGACAGTACTTTCAGATCACCGGTCAGTGGAAATGGTGAGTTTAATAACCTTTTCTATGCTTCCAATGACCCTATGTCAGCAACCGGGCCACAATAATCATGGTTCAACCAATTCAATATCAAATTCCGGGTGTTTCGAGCCCTTTTGAGAACCTTGTATCCGGGTTGAAGTTGGGCGCAACAATGGGCGACATGGATGCGGCTCGGGCACAACAGCAAGCGGCAATTGATCAAAAAGCATTGGCAGATACTGCGTTTTCTGCATATTTAGCCAAACCAACTGACCAACGAACTCAAGATGATACTCGCCAACTGATTCGGTTTTTGCCTGCTGCACAAGTTCAAAACCTTTTGGCCATAGATGCCGCTCTTTCTGATAAACAGAGAGAAAATCAAGCTTTGTTTGCTGGTGAAGTTGGTTCGGCTTTGAAATCAAAAAAGCCAGAAATTGCCATGAACAGAGTTCGTGAACGCTTGAATGCAGAAACAGACCCGCAAAAAAAACAAGGCTTAAAACTGCTGTTGGATAGCATTGAACAAGCGCCTGATTTTGCTTTGGAAACTTTGCGAATGTCTACATTGGCTCTTGGCGACAAATACGAAAAAGCAGCCAATGCCATGTTTGGTGCGCCAACAGTTGGTGGTAAAACAATTTCATCTCCTGCTGACAAAATTGCGTTCGGAATTACAGATGCAGAAGGCAAACCGTTGACTGGGACTTTCTTTGTAGAGTCTGGCAAAGAACCTAAATTAGTTAAAGGTGAAGAAGGCCAAAAACCAACTCCTCCATCAACGGTCATGCAGTTGTACGGTGAAATTGCCGATTTAGTAAAAGGTGGCGCATCTGAAAATGATCCAAGAATTCTCTCCTTAAGAAGCAAGATTACAAAAGGATCTACGTTTGCTCCAACGGCTCCCGGTACCGTTGTCAACATACCCGGTCAGCCTCGTATTGCAACAAAGTTAGAGGAGGAAATGGACAAAAGGTTTGCGCCTTTGGCAGTTGATTGGCTATCTGGAGACAAAACTAAAGCGGCATCTCGTATCAATCAACTTAATGCTGTTGTCAATATTTTAGAAACACAAAAACGCATTACTGGCCCAGTGCTTGGATTGACTCCAGATGTGGTGCAGTCTTTTGTAACTCAAACTTCTGTAGAAGCAAGAGCAAATGCAGAACGTGTCATCCAAGAAGGATTGAGAGCCACTATTGGCGCTCAATTTACACGGGCTGAAGGAGAAGCATTTTTGGCAAGGTCGTATGACCAAAAAGCACCACAAGCTGATAACGCTCGAAGATTGAAGGCAATTGTGACTCAAATGCAAGAGTCAGCAAAAGATCGTGAAGCAATGCTTAAATATGTGCAAGGGCCAGGTGACGGTTCTTTAAGAGGTTACAAAGGACGTATCCCAAGCATTCAAGATTTCTATGATGCTATTGAAGAAAAAGCACCACCTTCTGCAACACCACCAAGCGCTCCAGTCGTAACAAATCCAGCTAAAGCAGAAGCAGTAGATGCGGCACTTAAAAAATACAAAAGCAAGTAGGAAAGAACATGGCGAATATTTCAGAACTTGAAGATGCGCTATTGAATGCTGATAAAGCAGGTGACACCAAAGCTGCTCGGCTTCTTGCTGATGAAATTACAAGACTTCAGTTACAAGTTTCAATTTCAAATATTCCCGGAAAAATTAGAGAAGCACCGCCACCTGAGCCAGAGACCACAACACCAGGCGTGATGGGAGCAGTAACTCGCGCTTTGGCTTTGCCAGTGGCTGGCGCTGCGGCTGGCTCTGCAATGGGTGGGCCACCCGGTGCGCTAGCTGGTTTTGCTGCTGGAACATTAGCCCCGACCGTTGCTGACCCAGTTGTCAATTTGTTGAATAAGACGTTTGGAACTCAAATGCAAAAGCCTTCAGCGGCTTTAAGCGATCTTTTGACTAGACTTGGAATAGCAGTACCACAATCTGGTGCTGAAAAATTTGCTGGTGAGTTGACTTCTGGAATTGCAGCAGGAACAGCATTGCCAGCACAACTTGGACGTACTGCTGCTGCTTTGGCGCAAGGCACCCGCGCAGCACCTGTGGTTACTCCAATTGCCGAGGCGGTGCGTGTTGGAGGCATGGGGCCAACGAGTATTCTGGACGCATACAGAGGTGGAGCAACGATAGGACAGCGCGTTGGTGCTGGAATGACTGCTGGTGCCATTGGAGCAGTTCCGGTTGCAGAATCACCCGTTGATGTGGCTGTAGGAATGGTAGGGGGTGGCGTGGTTCCACCTGCTGCAAAGGCTATATCATCAGTCACGAAAGGATTGTGGGAGTCCATAGTAGATCCACTTTTTAAGCCAGCATTGGCTGCTGAAAGACAATTGTTCAAAGCGGTTGGTGGCACACCCGGTGCGGCAGAACGCACGATCAGTGAAATTGAAGCTGGAGTTCAGGTTCCAACAACACCGGGTTTTCAAAGAACTTTGGCTGAAAATATTGTTGCTGGTGGTGGTGAAGCCCCGCCTACGATTTCTGTATTGGCTGAACGACTTAGAGGATCAAACCCACAACAAGCAGTTGAAATTCAACGCTTGATGAACGAGCGTGTTGGTGCATTGCAGCAGCAACTGGTACGTGTCAATCAACAAATTGATCAACAGGGTCAGACATTGCAACCAGGTGTGTTGGATGAGTTGACGCAGGTAAGAGATTCAATTCTTCAAAATTTGGATGCTGAAAAAGCACAAGTAGAAACTGCATTTGCTGGTAGATTTCCAGCCACTGGGCCTCAAGAGACTGGAGAGCAAATTGGTTTACGCGCAAAACAGTTGTCTGACGAACTGAAAAAAACGCAAGTACAACCAGCGTATGCTCAAGCGGAAGCAGCAGCAGGTAATGCCAAAGTCAATATTGATGAGTTGGTAGCAGAAGCTGAAAAAGTTCTAGGTCGGCCTCTTTCATCATTTTCACCTGACACTGCGCCAGCAATTGTGCGGCGCATTATGGGGCTACGTCCTCCACCAACAGCAGAGCCATCATTTAATTTGCTGGATCAGTTTGGTCGTCCAATGCAAAGAGCGCCAGTGCCGCCACCAGTAGCAGAGGCCACATTGACTGAATTGGATGCTTTGCGTAAAGCCATCAATTCAGATGTGATGGCGGCTAGTCGTGGACAAGGTTCCCTTGTTGGTATAGAAATAAGAAACTTGCTAGGTTTACAACGCAAAATTGATGAAGCAATTGATGTTTCAGACACTTTTCCACAACAAGCAAAAGACCTGTATAACAAAGCCTTGGCAACGTACCGAGAGCAATACGCTCCGCGCTTCCGCACTGGTGAAACAGCCAAAATACTCAAGCCGGGAATGTTTGGTGAGCAACGTATTGAGCCTGCTCAAGTTGTCGCTCAATTCACCAAAGACCGTGATGCGGCCAATCAATTTGTCACTACGTTTGCTGGTGATCCACAGGCTTTTGACTCACTTCGTAACGGTATTTTGGGCCAGTTCAAATTGGCTGCGATGGACGCTCAAACGGGTCTGGTTGACCCAGCAAAAGCCGCCAGCTTCTTGCAAAAGAATGCCGAGCAATTTGCCGTGTTGGACAAGTCAGGCATGGGCATCAAAAGGGCTTTGGAGACATTAGAACAAGAGGCTGTTCAAGGCCATGATGCTTTGTCCAAGTTGACTGCTCTTGGGGCAGGGTTCAAAAACAAGACGCCAGAGCAAATTCTTAACCACATTCTTGATAGCGGGGATCGCATGGGTGTTGCCTTGGCACGTTCAGATGCTCAAGGCAAAGATGCAATTAGTCGCGTGGTTCAGACTCGCTTAAACCAGATGCTGACACAAACGCCAGGAGGCGATCCTTTGACGGAAGCAGGAGCTATGAAAGTGGTTGGTGAACTGTTTGACCAAACAGGAAACCTCAAGTCTTCATACAAACAGGCATTGGGAACTAAATTAGCAAACGAATTTGCGGATAGAGCAAAGGGTTTGCGTCTTGTCATTGAGACTGGTAAAAATCCAATGCTCAATAATCCCAATGCCATTGCACCAATTCTGAGAGCGCAAAACTTTACACCAGCACAGTTGACAGACATTCAGTTAGTCATTGATGATTTGGCTAGATCAAATAGAGTTGAGTCAGCCGCTAGTGCTGCAAGAAAAGCTACTCGCCCAACTGGTCGTGATATTTTGGGTGAGCAAATTGAAGAAAGTGTGTTTAAAATAGATAAATTGAATCTGTTAAGTCGTGGGTACACCGTGTTCCGAAACGTATTTACTAATATCAAAGAAAGACTTAATCCAAAAATTGCGGCACAACTTTCTAACATGGTTTACAACAATCCAGATGCAGCAATCACTGCATTAAAAAATGAAATTGCTCGCGCTCAAGAGAAAGTGCTTCCAGCAGGTTTTGTCTCAAGAGCAATGCCAGCCGCTTTTGGCGGTTTATCCTCAGGTGCATCTACCCAAGTTGTTGATGTATTTCGTCCGGAATCTCAAGAGAACAAATAAATGTCCGCACTATCCGTAGAACCCCCATACCCTGCCTTTGCTGGCACTGACGGCTTGCCGCTTGAGAACGGGTACATCTTGATTGGCACGGTCAACCTGAACCCAGTCACAAACCCGATTGCCGTATTTTTTGATGCTGCATTGACGATTTCCGCTGTCCAGCCGATTCGCACCAGTGGCGGTTACCCTGTCTACCAAGGCACTCCGAGCCGGATTTATGCGGGAAGCGATTACTCCATCCAAGTCCAGGACAAGAATGGCACGGTGGTCTACACCTCGTTTAACGGCAATGCTCTTGGTGGCGACACTATTGCAAGCAATGCAACTGGCAATGGTGTGCAGACCATCTTTTCTGTTACGTCAACACCATCGGCAATCTACATCAACGGCGTCTACCAGAATCAGAACACGTATACAGTGACTGGCGGTAATGTGACATTCAGCGAAGCGCCACCACTCACTGCGGTGATTGAATTTTTGGTCTAAGGAGAACAGAATGTTAAAGACAGTTACCAATATCATCAACGTCAGTCAGATTACTGGCGTCCTACCCGTAGTCAATGGCGGCACAGGTGTAACGACAAGCACAGGCACTGGCAATACGGTGCTATCTGCTGCGCCTACATTTACTGGAGATATTACCTTAGCCACGGCAAACGGGCTGACGGTGGGCAAGGGCTTGGGCAGCGTAGCGACAAACACCGCTGTTGGAGCATCTGCGCTTGCTGCAAATACCACTGGCACGGGCAACACAATGGTGGGCTACCTCGCCGGAACTCTCATTACAGATGGTACGACCAACACTGCGGTTGGCTCCAGTGCATTGGCGGCAAATATAAGCGGGATTCAAAATACCGCCATAGGACAAGAGGCACTGAGCGGAGCGACAAGTAATTTCAACACCGCTGTTGGAAGACGCGCTGGAAGTTCGGTTACTAGCGGAACATCAAATACTGCTGGTGGACGGCAAGCACTTCTTGTTGTCACGACCACCAGCGACTCAACTGCAATTGGAGCCACTGCGTTAACCGCCGCAACCGGCGAACGAAACACAGCAGTTGGTTCTACAGCAGGTGGTGCAATTACAACCGGCACTCAGAACACCACAGTTGGAACGTTTGCCGGGAAAACAGGAACGAATGACCTGACGACAGGATCAAACAACACCATTATTGGCTACAACTCTGCGGCGTCTGCTGCTGCTGCGGCTAATGAGATTACCTTGGGCAATGCGTCTATCGCAACCCTTCGTTGCCAAGTAACGTCAATTACGGCACTGTCGGACGCTAGGGACAAAGCTGATATTGAGAATTTGCCGTTAGGACTAGACTTTATTGCCGCTCTGCAACCCAGGCGGTTTAAGTGGAATCAGCGAGCTTGGTACAAAGAAGTGATCCGCGATGAAGACGGTGCGGTAGAAATTAAACAGTCACTCGAAGACGGTTCAAAAAAGTCAAAAGATTGGACGGCTGGATTGATTGCACAGGAAGTTGATTTAGTAGCACAATCTTTTGGTGCTGATTGGCTGAACCTTGTTTACAAATCAAACCCAGAAAAACTTGAGTTGACATCTGGAAACCTGCTTCCTATTTTGATCCAAGCGATTAAAGACTTGAACGAAAAAGTTAAGCAGCTGGAGAAGTAATCATGGCACTGACAAAAGTTTCTTACTCGATGATTGATGGCGCTCCAGCCATTAATATTATTGATGTTGGCGGTGAAGCTGGTGCAAACGATAACACGGCGGCAATGAATGCTGCTGCGGATGCACTGAACTTAATTGGCGGTGGTGTCATTCTCATTCCGACCGCTGGCGAATGGCGTATGAACTGGGTGTGTTTGTACAACAACATTACGGTGCAGGGTGTTGGAGGCTCTGGTGAATTTAACGTTAACTGTGTTCGACCTTTTGTCAATACAAGCGCTGCAATTACTTTTGGTGATGGAAATACCATTGTTCGTTACTGCGGTTTGAATGATCTGCACATTAGTGGAATTCCTATTGCTGGTAGCTCGGCTCTTGGTGTTACGCAAGTTGCATATAACTCTGATTGGGGATTGCGCTTGCGCGGTGGTACGGTGAACTTTACCGCCAATCGTGTAGTGGTTTATAACGGACGCAGATCAGTAAGTCTTGAGCCAAGTACAACTTTGCCAGTAACGGGTGTGCGATTTAACGCAGGTACAATCCGCAACGACTTGACTGACGCATCGGGTGCTAGGTGTATTTTCGTTGAATATGTCAGCGTTGATGGATATGCCACAGACAACAAGTTTTTTCAAACAAAAGTTAACGGCCCAACGCTTGGATATGCAGTCGTTGCAGTCGCTTGCGTACTTGAAATTACGGATTCATACTTTGATATTAACCCCGGAAAAGGTATTCTGCTTTCTAACTCGGCTAGTCTTGTTTGTCATAATTTGCAACTTGATCCCGGCACAACCAATGCAATTATTATTGCTTGGGATAACACGATATCAAATCCAGCACGATTGATTAGAGGCATTCTTAAGCATGGTGGTCAGCGATGGGAGAACACATTAGGTAATGCAGCTTTGCCAGATGAAGCTGATACCTACGGTTACAAATCTTCGTTCAAAGACACTTGGCTAAGCAATGCCACATATTTTACAAATGATAGTTCGCCTGTTGCAACAGATGTATATGTAGAGCGTGGACTATCTGGAGGTAATGCATATTTAGCTTTAGCTGGAGCGGATTTTATTCCGCAAGCAGATAATACTAAATCACTTGGCATAGCAAGTTTTCGTTGGTCTGTTGTTTATGCAGCAACAGGAGCAATCAACACATCGGATGCAAATCAAAAACAAGATGCTGCTGCTTTAACTACTGCTGAACAAAATGTTGCAAAAGCAATTAAAGGTTTAATTAAAACTTTTAAGTTTCAAGATGCCGTTATTGCCAAAAAAGATAAAGCTAGAATTCATGTTGGCGTGTATGCTCAAGATGTTGCACAAGCCTTTGCAGATCAAGGTTTAGATGCAAACAATTATGGTTTGTTTTGTTCTGACACATGGAAAGATGAATTTGATGTTGAACATACACAACTTGGAATTCGCTACGATGAGTTGCTTTGCTTTGTGATTGCTGCTCTCTAAACCGTGCCAGTTCGGACAACTGGAAGCGTTAATTCCTGACTGGATAGTCAGGCTGGAAACAAGGAAATATCATGCCAGCCATTGCTGCAAAGGGAGTCTAAGATGTCCACCAATTCACAAATTGCATTTGCCCCACTTGGCGAGACCGTAGTAGTTGCTGCGGCAGCAAGTGCCCCTACTGGCGTCCAGGCGCTTGTTTACGGCAGACTTGATGCACAGGGTACAGGGCAATACCGAATCATCAACAACAGCGCATTTACGGTGTTTCTGGGCGTTGGAACAACTGCGGCACTGGCTACGGCAAACGCTGTTGCACCAATCGCTGGTGATCCTAGTCCAGCGATCGTACTTGTGCCGGGTGCTGTGGAGATTCTGCGCTTTGCACGCACATCGTTTTTCAGCGGTCTTGCATCCTCAGCGGCCACTGTCTACATCGTGCAGGGCGAGGGTATTTAATCCAATGATTGACCAGCAAACAGTAAACATCGCTTTGGGCGCGGCGATGTCCGTTATCGGCTGGTTTGCGCGTGAGCTGTGGACTGCTGTGCAGCAACTCAAAAACGACTTGGCCGAACTGCCGAAAGTCTATCTCGCCCGGTCGGACTACAAAGACGACATGAAAGAGGTCAAAGAGATGTTGGGCAAGATTTTTGATCGGCTGGACAACAAAGCAGACAAGACATGAACTTTGACTTGGCGTTTGAGCGACTCTTAGGTCTTGAGGGTGGCTACGTCAACGATCCGCTAGATGCAGGCGGTGAGACTAAGTACGGCATTAGTCGGCGCTCCTACCCCGGCGAGATGATCCGCACGATGACGCAGGAACGCGCAAAAGAAATCTACCTGCGCGACTACTGGGGGCCAGCTGGGTGCGATGCGGTGCCTGACGCTATCAAGTACGATTTGTTTGACATGGCAGTACACAGCGGTGTCATCACAGCCATCAAGACACTCCAGCGCACGGTGGGCGTTGACGACGATGGCAAGCTTGGCCCCGTCACCTTGCAGGCTGTAGCGTCCATGCCAGCCCTGCGATTCGTGGCACGGTTCAATGGGGCCAGGCTACAGTTCATGTCTGCCCTGCCAACCTGGCCTTCATTTGGCCGCGGGTGGGCTAACCGCATCGCCAAGAACTTGCTGGAGGTTTGAACATAAAACGTTAGTCTTGGTTTTCATCTTTAAGTTGTTGGCGCAGTTGCGCTTGAGTTTTTGCAACAGGAATCAAAGTTTCTTGCGTTGTAAATCTGTGCTGATTAGCGCACATATACCTGCGTCTCACACCCTTCGGGTTTACCCGAGTCTCCAGCACCTCGGTGTATGTGTCGCAGGTGGGGCATATCATTTATCGTGCTGCCGGATTAAATTTTTTGCCAAGTGTGAAAGATCATTTGCATGGGTTGCAAGCGTATTAATGATGCCTTTCATCTCCAGCCTGTTGCGCTCCCGCTCTGCTAAGGTAGCGGCTAGCCATGCAGTCCATGCTGTTGGCTCATGCAAAAATCCTACTTGACCATTTAGCCATTCGCGGAATGAATGCTTGTCGGTCATTCGTCATTGTCCGAAAAGTTGGTTTCAAGTGCGTCATCTCTGCGTCTGTCGTTTTCCGACTCGGCAGCGTCCAAGAGGATATCTTCCGCTTCCTCCAATGTAAGCCCATCCTGCTCGGCAAGATGACGAATTCGTTCTTTGGTGTTCATTGGGTTTTCTCCGTTTGTGTAGTCAGCGCCTCTGGCTAGCAAATATTCAAGATGCGCGGTAAGGAAACTTACGTAGTTCATGGCGCATTAATCTTTGCTACCCGTTCCGTAAAAGTATCTTCTCCAGTATCGCCGCTGTACAGCCATTCCGCCTCCCGCGCCAGCTTCGCGGCGTGGTCAACAAGCGCAGCAATCTCCGCAAGTTTTGTTGCAACTGCTGGCTCCCAAGTGCCAACTTTCCAGCCATCGACGACTTGCCCCTGCTGGGCTAGCTTGCACCTCAGATCGTCGGCAAACTCATGCATACGTGCGTATGCGTAATCAAATGATCCTCCACTCATGTTGCCACCTCGTAATCGTGGAACACAGTACCAATCGCGGCGTCACCGACCTTGCATGATCGCACCCATACATTTTTTCCGTTTCGTAGTCTGCGGAGATGGCCACGCCGATCGTGCAGTCTGGGTGATGCGTGGGAGCCGCCTTGTGGTTCTGATTTAGACTGTTTGGGGCCAATGGTGACTGTGTGCCAGTCGTAGCTTGGCGCT
>Ga0181346_1001156_pt1 | contig 11585 bp, 23 predicted proteins | sample Su13VDMM15DN_FD_130100 | JGI IMG/M metagenome (GOLD analysis project Ga0181346, IMG submission 130100) | Freshwater viral communities from Lake Michigan, USA - Su13.VD.MM15.D.N | ecosystem: Environmental > Aquatic > Freshwater > Lake | place: USA: Michigan | collected 2013-07-15 | reverse complement strand
GTACTGGCTACGCATTGGAATTAAAATGAAATGGATTAGCACTCCATACTGTATGACTCACGACGGCGGTTATCAGTATATGACTGAGGAAGAACATCAAGAGTGGGAGGAGGGTGGCGATCCTTGTCAAGTGGTCGCTACTATGCTACGCTCATAGTCTTGGTTGGTAACCCTTCCACCAACCTAAAGAGAAGCCCCTGCTAACGCGGGGGTTTTTCATTTATCGGTGGAGTAGAAGCCACTACCTTTGAAGGTGATAGCGGGAGAGGACCAGATTCGATACATAGAATTGGTACAATTTGGACACATAGGTTCTTCTACTTCGGAGTGGATAGAGCGTTCGATGTCGGTTAGATAACCACACTCACACTTGAAAGTGTAAATCATAACTGTATCCCTTCTTCAATCGGTAGATAACCTACTAACTTGCTTATCTTATTAGACCTAGCAAATTCTGTAGTTGCTGGCATCCAATGTTTAACCCACTCTGGCTCTGCCAGATCCATCAAGTCAAAAGAAAAGACACCTTCCGGTGTCGAGTTGATGTAGAACGGAATCAAATCTCGTTCAGCAGCTTGCGTGATTAACTTACGGTACTTCATTTCTTCTATCAAAAGCGTATCGTAATGAGTGTTCCTACATTTTAATTCTATGTAGTGACCGGCAAGTTTAGATATACAATCAAAGGAATCAAAAATACCAATAGACTTTTCTAAATCTGGATAGAGATTAGTTTTAAGGTAATCAAAGAGTTCTATTTCTTTCAATTGTAAGGACTCTCCCCACCTAATTGATTTTGTAAACGACGCAGAGCTTTACCAGTCCTACGATCTACTGTAGATATAGCACATTGGAAGTGTTCTGCCATCTGTTCTAAGGTAAGGTTTTCGTGGTATCTCATACGCAACATCGTCTGGTCTTTAACATCTAACTTTAAGTAAGCCCTCTTAATATCAATTAGTATTGCTAATAGGTTTCCACCTTCTGCTGGGACGCTAGGCTTACGCGGAGTGCCATCATTGATAAGGTTCTGTGCTTGTTCTAATACAGTTTCATCTATAACGCTAGTAATTATATGCGATAGAAGCTGGGAGATAGTGGTTGTTTGATAGAAAGATTCATCATTAGTTTGATAGCCAGATCTAGAAGCCTTTTCCTTACGAGCGTAGCGTTCTGCTGCACGTTTCATTCGCCACGCTATCTTCTTCTCATTGAGAACTCTTTGTACCGGATCTTGTTCGTTAAGCATCTCATCAAACTGGTCAGCCCTACCCGCAGCCCAGAGAAAGCACTCCTGTACCACATCAGCCTTATCCACATAGTTGCGGTAGCGTTGGTAAATTACTCTAGCCACGCTAGGTGCTAAGTCATAGATGGTTGGGTGTAGTTTGGGGTTCAACCGCAATCCATCTCTTTAGATTCTAACTCACTAACGATGGATAATAATTTGATAGCGAGGAAATCTATGTAGTTGCTGGCATCAGCTAGTTCTTCTACTAATTCTTTAACGGTGTCTTGTACTGAAAAGGTTTCAAACTTCTGTCCAACACCTAATTCGTATTGGCTTGCGCCAATTTGTTTTACTCTACTAACGCGTAGCGAAGCAAAGGATTCAATGAAAGAAGCAAGATCATTGGTGGAGATTCCAGGTTTACGATAGTTTAATACCGCAGCGTGGTCGGCTAAGGGTGCAGGGCTATTGGTCTTATCGAAATTATCCCAGTTGAAAGTTCTGTCCCAACTATCTCGAATCCCTGATTGGTCAGCCATAGTACTATCTGCTCCATCTCCTGTTGGTTCATTCACTTTTTTCTCCTAATAACTTCTTAATTCCTTCTGTCCCATTTGCGAGATAAAAGTCATTTATATCCATTGATGGTGGTAATGATACAATTGTCCCATTCAATACCTCTGATGCAACACGCTTAGCGAAGTCAGCACCAGGATTTGTACCATCTTCTTTAATATCGTTATCACCAATAATGTAAATGGTGTCATAGCCACCAAGCAACTTAGCAAAGTGTGATTTCCAAGCAGCCACTCCTGGGATTCCAACTGCTGCTATACCACATACTCCAGATAGAATCACCGTATCCAATTCACCCTCGCAAATTGCAATACGGTGACTATCTAGTATCACATCTGAAACATTATACAGATGCGACTTCTGACCTAATGGCGAACCATACTTAGGCTTGCCATCATCTAACCTTCTAAACTTAAAGCCAGCAACCATACCTAACGCAGTGATATAAGGAATAGATAGCCAACCTAGATAACTTTCGTGACCGGCAATCGGATCTGTGATAGTTCCAAGTTGAAACCTAGCTGCTACTATCTCAGATATTCCACGTCCTTCGAGATACTTTAGAGTTTCCTCGTTTATTTCCTGGCTGTAATGAGATGCCGCTTCCACTAGCAATTTCTCTTGCACGAGCGATGCCATCTTTGTACCCCAAATTCTCTATCTCCATCACAACACTAACTGCATTGCCACCCTTACCGCAGGTATGGCAATAATATAAGTTATCGTAGGTATTGATAACTGCACTTCTTCTTGAATCATTATGAATACAACAACGCACAGCAACAGACTTACCTTCTCGTACCTCACCGCCATAATGGGTAACTATTGCTACTATGGAGATTGAGTTTGCACTATCTCTGTCTTTTCCCCTGCGCGTCTTATGTGACCTGGACCAGTCTTGTGTTGGCAAGGACAACCTCCTTCGCATTTAAGGTGGCAGTTTGCCGCTCTCTTGTAATGACCTAAAGTATTTTCTTCTCCACCTCTAAGACAATAGTAACAAATCATTTATCTTCCTTTGGTGGTTCCGGTTTAAGTATCTCTGTTGTTGTGATGTCTCCATTTGGTATTGGCATCTTTTCTCCTAACCATTGTGTCAAGTCTTGGATTACCCAAGCCTGTTCTATGCCAGCATTACGTCGTTTAACTATTACATAAGCAAGTGGAGTTACCTCTAACTCTCTAGCCTTTGCATAGTTAACCGCTTCTACTTGTGCTTCTTTCCAAAAGGTAGGAAGGTTTAACGCTTGGCGATTCTTTAACTCTAAAATGTAGGTCTGACCTGCGATTATAGCCATAACGTCGCCTTGGTCTTTTGACCCAGCTTTAGTTAATCGGTCTGCGATTACACCCTTCGAGCGTAGCCATTTCACCACATCAATTTCAAAGGTGGCTCCCTTGATCTTGTTATATTTAACGTTCACTTCATCTCCTGCTCAATAGCCTGAATTGTTGGGCAAGGATAAATACGAGTACAACCATCACAAATAAATTTATGATTAGTTGGAACCCAATTAGGTATTTTGGATGGCTTATGCAACTCCACTACTGCGCGAAGGGCTGCGTATGGAGTCCCTAGTGTTCGACTGTTTTGAAACTGTGGACTGTTTATGTCTGCCAGCAACTCATCGTGTGTCATCTTAACTCCTGCTCATCATCCATCGCTCCGCATATAGCACAGGTTACTTGTCCATCTAAATCTTTTACGAAATCGTGTTCGTGATTTTTAAGTGTTTGGTATCGTAACATTAGTTGACCGCTTGATAACCAGAGTTTAGATAAGCCCTACCTTGTGAGTCTGCATCACCTATCTGACACGCACCAAAGTCAACAAACAAAGTTGCAAATTCTCTACCATCGGCAGTGTGTGGACCAAACCGATTCTTAACAGGGGCAACTCTTAGTACTTTACCAATTGGATCGTAGCCAAGTGTCAGTATTATGGCTGGCAACTGGCTTACCTTTCCGTGTATGGAGCGTCGCGCAGGTGGCATAGTCGTTGGACCATACTCACTCTGTTCTGAAACGTGATGTAGCACGAGTACACACGCCTCAGTTTTACGAGCCATATCGTGAAACTCCATCATAATTGCTCGTAAACCTGCCCATTCATTATCTGTTTCTGCTGCAACGTTCATAAGGTTATCTATAATAATTAACTCTGGTGATACTCCATACAATTCCACATAGGCTTTGATCTCCAACTCGATATCATCGAGTGACGGGCTGGAGTCAAAGACCCATTGGATATGATTCATACCGGCAAGATATTCGTCATAGTGGTTTGCGTGAGATGTAATGTTTTTTTCTACCGTCAATTGTTTATGCTGTGATAAATGCGCTGCTGCTCTAATCATTACAGTTGTAGTGTCAGTATCAGCAGAGAAGAATAAGGTAGGAACTTTTGCTTTGATGGCATATATCAATGAGAACATTGACTTACCAGCATTAGGTGCGGCAGCAACCATACATACCTGACCGCGACGGAATTTGATTGAATGGTTTTCTAATGCTCTCCACACAACCGGAAGGGGTGTAGCTTTGGTAGTTACACCACTCCAAGCGCGTGAAAGTCTAAGCACTTTTACCCTCCTGCCTTGTAATTATCCTTCTTCTGCGACGAAATACTCTGCGTTGTTTTTCAGATAAACCACCCCAGATACCAAATGATTCATTCTTAATTCCCCACTCTGCACATTCTGTTTGGTGAGGACATCTACGACAGATGCTCTTAGCGTGTACTGCATCTATTCTTCCAGCAGGATGATCTTCCTTTTCAGGGAACCACCAATCCCCACCAATTTGTGCACACAATGGAGCCTCGTAATCTTTCGGATCTCTCAATCATTATCCCAAATAACTTTTGCTTGGTTTTCTACTGGGATTTTTGGACCAGTCCATTTAGGACCTTTAGCTGGGTCATAGAAGCCTCTGTAGGGCTTACCTGTGGCTTGTGCTGTGCCGTATTTAAGAACCATCTTACCTCTGGCACATTCTGGCGCTCTAGGAAGGTCATACACCCAGGTGTTATTGTACTTGTCTACAATGGTGTCACCACCACCTTCTGTAACGGGTGTTGCGCTAAAGGCTTGCGTAATTGATGCAACCGTTGGAGCGGCTGCGCCGCCACCTAATTCCATACCGGTAGTTTTAATGTTAGTAGCGTTCATAGCAATATCTGCTAGACCTGTTTCAAGTTCTGACACTGTACTTGCATATAGATTAACAAGAGTTCCATCGTTTAATTTGTAATTAACTTGGAACTTGATTCCTTCAGCAGCCATTATTTTCCTCCATTTAATTTGACAGAAAGCCTTATACTTTCTTGTCCTTGTTTCGTTGGGACGAATCCCATTATATCTTGTACTACTTCTTTATCAACTTGCTTTATACCTGCAACGGTAGTCCAAGTAACTTCAACTCCAGTACTGGTTACACCGGTGATACCGCGCAGAGCTTCTTTGATATCGTCCTTCTTATCACTTAGCAATTTAATCTGCTGATCTAATTGAAGATACTCAAGTGCTTGTGAACTTGCTTGTTCATCTTCAATCAATATGCGTTCAGCTTTTATACGTTCTTTTTTTAGACCGCCACATCCAATTTCTTCAAATGGATCGTAGTATTTACAGTAGTGTTTACAGAAAGATTCTTCTCTTTCAGGTTCTGGGGTAGTTGCTGATGCCTTAACTCCCTCGAGCCAGTTAAGTGCATCAACTGCTATTGATTCATTGTAAGGCTCTGAATGCACCTTAACATCGCGTTCATCACCATCTCTTGCTATGGCTACCAGACTGACGGTTCGAGGCTTCCCCGTCCCCGACTTATCAATCAAGTAGCCATAGACCTGTACCTGCCAGCGTTGCTGCTGGCTAGGAAAGTAAGAAAGGTTTTGTTTCTTAACTGTTTTCCAGTCAATAACATCACCGGTGGATGGAATCCAGCAATCAATATGCGCCTTCATTCCATTGTATTCAACTTCCGATTCTAAAATTACATCTTTGTTATCTGCTAGAGCTTTCTCAATTTCTGTATGGATAGCAGTACCCATAATTGCAGCAAGTTTTAATTCATTGTTGTTAGTTACTGGTTGGTTGTTAAGACGATACCAAACCTTGCGACGACAACCGCCTAACTCTGATGGTCCTATCTGCACCTGTGTAGAGCGAGATTTACCAGCGTCCTTAGTTTTCAGCGCATCGAGTAGTAGTTGCTTTATCTCTATCAATTTACTTGTCCCATCCATCTAGTTATTGTAATGTTAAAGAACAAAAGGTTTAACTGTAAAATGATAGCGATTCTATTCGATTCTTCGTACTCCACTAGGTAATAATAATCAATACCTAATGAGAAGTTTGATAGATAATAGCGATTGAAGTGAATAGTAAACTTGCCAATATCTTTAAGCATTTATATCCTCTCTTGGGTAACCAATTGAATCGGAGGGCAGCTATTGATGTCAAGCACCGATGCTATTTCAACGGCGTGTTTTGCCAACTTAACTGCCTTCTCTAGCGTGATGCTAGCTGGTACCACTGACGAGTAGAGGTAACCCATAGCAAACTGACCACCAGAACCAATACCATAGATGCCATACTCAGACTGTAGGAATGACAGGTCGCAAGCGATGTGGTATATCAACCCATTAAAGGCAAACAGGTAATCAAAGCCAGCCTCTTTATCTTTATCGGCGCTAGCAAACTCATAACCGTTAGCGCGGAAGGCTTCTATGATGGATGGGATAATCTTCTTGCCCATAAATTGCGTGGGATCTTCACCGCGATAGGCGGGTATCTTCCAGTTATAGGCGAGGATATCGCCTGGTCTGGAATCACCGGAGATTGCTAGTAGATATTTTCCGACGGATATAATTTTAGGCGTGGTTAGGCTAATGGTGCGTAGGTTGTCCTCAGTAATTTGGGAGTCAGCAGCTAGCACACACCCTTCTTTGGTGGAGATCCCAACGATAGTGGTCATAGTGGAGATTGTATCCTCAGTACGGCGTGTCGTCGCGTAGCGACACAGGGCAATGTGTAAACTACGAGCCACAAGGCGAGTTACAGAGCAGGTACTGTCGGGCTTAACGCCCGAATGAGCTGGGCGAAATGAGGGGTAAAGCAGACAGTGCGTTTCCGTCTACCAACCTTGCCAATTTTTAACAAGCATAAACTACCAGAAGTCTTTGGTTCTGACCTAAGAACACTCGGTCCACTACATACTTGTCCTTGTGGTTCTGTAGTTTTTAACATAATGGCATCCTTTGAAAACTATGAATTAGTCTGGTATTTCCTAGATGGAACCTGTGCCAGTTGTGGAAACCTAATATGTATCCCTTGCCCAGTAGATGACCCAGAAATTTAGGCATAAAGAAAAGAGCGGGAAACCCGTTAGGGTCACCCGCCTTTTACCGCCTCGCAGTGTTTTTAGATTACTCGCCTTTGCCAAACTCTTTGGCAGAAGGGTCAATAGCCTTGAGCAAAGGTGCTGCGATTGCGGCTGCGGCTGCTGATAAGAGCGCCTTTGGATCCGAAATCCCAGCCAAATAAAGGGCTAGACTTGCTGCGAAGGCAGCACGAAAATAAGTTAAAGCAACTTGTTTGATTTTTTCTTTATTCATTTTTCTCCTCATTTATTGGGGTGTAATTTACAGCAGGTACAAGGTAGGACTGGGTAAGCCTTTTTGATAGGGGCTATAGTCATTGAAGCAAGCAGAGCATAGATAGGCTTAGGCTGATTGAGCCAGCCAAACCAAGGAGATGTATCATTTGCAGACTCATCTTTAATTGATATATGAAGGTGTTTATTATGCTGGTTGGTACCGGTGTATTTCTTATCGCCTTTATCTTTAGACCATATCTTGCCTTGAAAGATTAGATACTTCACACGCCCATCAGACTTAAACTTATTATAGATATCAGCGCAGTCAATACCATTAACGGGGTCGTGAGTAAGGTCAACAGCTAACCCTGTGTTGTGGTCAGAATTAGGATTTTGTTTTAGATGTGCTGCTGATGGTAGTAATCCATCGCTGATTTTCTTGCGTTTAGGTTTGAGTGCAGTTGCTTGACGTAGTATTGCTATAGCAGCAGGTGTTGCCTTGTTCATTATTTTTCCGCTACCAGTCTATACAAATCATCTATTCGGGCTTCCATACGGTTCATAGAATCTTTTATCGAAGTGCCACCGTTGGGCTTGAGTTCGTTAAGATAATGCTTGACCATCCATCTGATACCGCCAGCCATTGCTGAGAAGATTGCTATGACAGCGACTGCTATAGTTAGATAGTCCTTGAATAACATTATACCGTCCTAACGGTTACGAGTAGCGTTCCACCAAAACCAGAGAAGCGTTTATCTTCTGGTGTTCTATTGATAAAATCCATTTCTTCAATGATGCCAAGATATGATTCACCTGTTCTAAAGTCTTGAACTCGGATAGTGTCACCAACATTTTCAATTGTTTCTAACTGTGACATCCTTGAATAAGCAGATCCTTCATAACCAATTTCATTGCCAAACTTATCGCTCTCGTGGTCATAGCAAAATAGTGGGTATTGAATAAGTCTTTGACGTGGCACTGCCGGTAAGGACTTTAACTGATAGCCAGTAAATAACGGTCCTTTAAGGACATCAGTTGATGAGCGAAGCAATGTAAACTGGAAGCCAAGATACTCTTGGGCAGCTTGAGGATAACTTACGTTAATTTCTGGAACCGTTGCCGCTTGAGCAAAGGTACCAATACGATAAAAAGTATCTTCATAGTCAATAGAATCAATGTTAATGCCACCATTAGTGGTATCAATACGAGCTTGAAGTAGTTTATAGATTTTAGTTTCAAGTGTATTGTATCGAATATAGCCAGTGCGAAGGTAGCCTTCTGCCACTAAAGAGGTAGTAGATTCAGCCCAAGTATTATTGCCGTTTGTAAATGCAGCGCGGTCTGAGTTGCCAAAGAAAGCCACTTGGTCTGCTTTAGTTGAGGTTCCATCAGCAACTAAATCCCAAGCCCAAGGGAAAAAAAGACTGTTGGCTAATACAGTTGTTGATAAATCTACCCGTATAAGTCCTGCTTCTCCATCTATAGTGCTTGCAATGTAAGCAAAGCGATCCCTGAAAGCAATAGAGTTACAAGCAGCGTCACTAAATAGTAGCGCTCCATATTGGATATTGCCACTGGTAGGGTCTGACACGCCAGCTCTAAAGCCTAGACTCGTAGCCAAGATTGCATAAGTTCCAAGGTATACATCGAAGTCATTGATGCGTTCACCTTGCGGCATATCAATAATGACAGTTGGTGTTTCAAGAGTTGGAAAGCCTAGAGTATTAGGAGTTGTTGGGTCTAAACCAATTTTGAATACTGAAGATGAAGTACCATTTGGGTCATAGCCTGATACATAGATAGCCTGTGGTCCTTCAGAGATGCTAGACCAAACCCAAGATGAATTAGGATGGGTAAACAAAACAGTAGGTAAAGCAGCAGAAGCAGTAGCGTTAGCGTTAAGTTCGTATAAAACATTTTCTTTAGCCAAGATAAGACGCTGTTTGACAAAGCGGATAGTGGCTCTGGTAGTTGATGCTGCTGTATAGATTTCAGCATCTGCTGGACTTGCGCCAACTGAACCTTTGTGGACTCTAGTGCCATTGATAAAGTAATAGTTAGAACCGTCGGTTGTAAGGCTAAAGATTGTTGAAGCGGTACCTGCTTGGGTAATAGTACTTGGTGTACCACCAGTTGTAATCTTCTTTAAGGCAGTTCCATCTGTTACATAGATGCAGTCATTAGTTCCGTCGTTGACACCGATAAGTTGGGCAGCAGCAGCACCAGAATAGAATGAAGCGGTATCATTTAATAAAGTTGCTTGTCCTCTAGTCCAAACATCTAATCCTTTAGATTCGGTATATTGAAAGCGTAGCGATTCATCTTGTGCTGGCTCAAAGAACTTAGCACCAGCTCCAAAATGAAATGAGGACTGTGAGCGTACCCACCAACCAGTAAGTGTCTGCTCGCCTGGTTCCCTAGATTGGTCAACTTGTTGTTTACGATACTGAGCAGTTACGCGACGATAAGGCATCTCATCTGAGTTGGCAAGAAAGAATGGCAAGGCAGCAAGTGCGATTTCATAAGAGGCACCGGTAGGTGTATATGTGGTAGTTCCAATTGGGTTGGAGAGTACATAGGGGATTGCTTCGGTGATGTCATCGCCATAGCTCATCTATTATCTCCCATACTTTGCCCAGATATAACCTACTATCGCTCCGCATACGAAGCTGAGTATCATCATTGCCATCATATAGACCACCATTCATTCTTAATTGGTTGTCCTCGTTGCTTCCCTCTTAGATCAGCTAGCATTTTATTCTGCTTAGCCCAATCAATATCGCTATCCGAGTGCTGCGATTTCTTCGCCTGAGAGTCCAAGTGCTTGAAGTTTTGCTTGCGCCTTAGCCGCGAAAAAGTAATCGTGCTTCTTCTTCGGTAATGCCAAGTTTAGCCAATAGGTTTTCTCTAGCCTTTGGGTCTGGCTTTGCTTCTCCTGCTAAGCCTTTGCCATTTGGCGCGTGAATTAAACATTCGGGCAAATGAGCATCAATAGACATTTCAGCCCATTGGCTTGCTTCTTCTACTGAATCAAATTTATCGCCATTAGGATAATCGGGTTGAAAATGAAATGGAATGTCATCACCATCATTGTAAATATTGATAGCAAAATTTTCTGAATCTACTTCGTAACGCATTTTTTCTCCTTAACTTGTACTGTATTGGGTTGCAGTTGAAGCATCTGTTCCAACAACTGCTCTATCACTGCCGTTGCTTGCAACAAAGTAATGGTCGCCAGAGCCAATGGTTCGACTTGTCCAAGTGATTGCGTCTGTCGAAGTTGCTGCCGTTGTACCAGAGCCAACCGCTATCCAGTTTGCGCCCAACCACTCAATCCCATACCAAACTTGACTTGCTGGAAGTGTGCGACTTGTCCAACTTATGCCATCTGTTGAACTAGCGGCATTTGTTCCGCTTGTTTGGCTTACTGTAACAAATAAATTATTACCATATGAAATTCCGCGCCACACGACATTGGCTGGAAGTGTACCAGTAGTCCAAGTACTTAAATTTGTTGTGTAACTTGTTGTTCCGCTATTATCAACGGAAACTCCTACTACAATGCTGCTATTGCCAGCGACATTATAGATAGCGTGGGAGATTGTTCTTAAAGTCCAACTTGTTCCATTATTTGTTGAAGTCGCGGCTCCATTCGCTGTAGTTCCATATTCAATAGTTACCCAAGCACCTACGCCGTAACAGATACCAACTGCGTTTGTAATTCCGTCATCGGTTACGGCACTCCAACTTATTCCATCTGTCGATTTTTGCGGAGCAACGGCATAACCCGTTCCCATAAATATCCCATTAGCATAATCCATATAATTTGTTGTTGAAACTGCTGTTCGTGCTGTCCAAGTCACACCATTTGTTGAGGTGGCAACGGTATTATTTGTTGCCTGCGCCATTACAAAGATATTGTTGCCATAAGTAGATATTGCCCCATTAGGCATTGGCGAAGGTAGCGTTCCCCCTGCTGTCCAAGTAGTTCCTAAGATGCTTGGTCCTAAATGCCCACTTATCTGACTCGCCATTATTCCTAGAATTGGTGTCATTAGGAAAGGTCACCAACTATCGTAAATACATTTGATGCGGTACAGATAACGGTACAAGCTGAGAACCGCGCTCTGAGAGTCGGAGCTGCAGATGTCGCACCAGTTGAGGTAATGGTTACATCTCG
>Ga0181346_1001155_pt1 | contig 11586 bp, 5 predicted proteins | sample Su13VDMM15DN_FD_130100 | JGI IMG/M metagenome (GOLD analysis project Ga0181346, IMG submission 130100) | Freshwater viral communities from Lake Michigan, USA - Su13.VD.MM15.D.N | ecosystem: Environmental > Aquatic > Freshwater > Lake | place: USA: Michigan | collected 2013-07-15 | reverse complement strand
GTCTGTACTTCTTCAACGGGGATTTCCTCAGACGGCGCAGGCAAAGCAATAGCCTGCTGTTGTTCCATCTTCTGTCGGATTTCGTCGGTCTGTTTCTGAAGAACAGCACGCTCGGCTTCTGCCTTTTGAGCCTCAGCTTGAGCCTTTGCGTCAGCTTCAGCTTGTTTCTTAGCTTGATCATCAACTAGCGCCTGTTTGTATTGACGTTGCAGATTAGAAACTTGCAATGGAGAAACGGCAAGGCCAAGGACTGAGCCGACCAAAGCATCGTGAGCCACTGTTCCGGCCAAGCCGTCAGTTAAATCTTTGCTTACACCAGCTTGGTTCAAAGCGATGTTAGTACCAACTTGTCCTACCGCAGCTTGTGCTGCTTCAGGCAAAGCCTCACCCAACGTAGAACTAGCAACTGCACCAAGCTTCTGTTTAAACTGAGGTGGCGTTAATGATGCTGCGCCTTGGCCTGCGCCAACCTTTTTGGCTGCGTTAGCCAAAATACTTTCAATACCGAATATACCTTCCAATGCGCCAGCACCGCCTGCAAGGGCTTGTCGAGGAGCGTTTTGCAATGAATAAGCGGCAGCCTCTTGGGCTTTCTGTTCTGCGACTTCTGGGGATTCGCCTTGGCTTAACAAGGCCTGTTTAACGGCTTCGTAGTCTTGGCCCTTCTGGCCGCCTACACCCATCAAACCACCAATACCGCCCACGCCTCTGGCACTAGCCAGTGCTCTAGCACCTAGGCTTGCGCCTACGGCTGCTTGGCCGCCGGGTATAAATGCACCCGCAACAATAGGGGCGCTAGACGCTAATGCTTGCAAGCCAGTTTGTAATGGGGCTTCTGTAAAGCTACCGACTTTAGATTTGATGTCACCGCCTGAACGCTCTATCAATTCTTGGCGACGAGCCATCTCTTCTTTACGGGCTGGACTCATGCCTTCGTAGGCAGATTGCTGTGCCTCACCCAAATACTGGGATGCCGCATTATCAACGCCAAAGATGTTGGTAAGAGACTGAAGCCCTCCCGCCAAACCTTGTTTAACAGACCGCCCTACATCACCCAATGTACTGGGGGCACGTGGAGCTTCTTCCAGTTCTTTAGTAGTCTGCCCTGCGTATGGATAATTTTGTAATACTAAACTATACACCTGCTGATCAGTAGCCCCCTCAGGTGCGTTTACACGATACTTATTCCCATCCGGAGCGGTGTATTGATAAATTGCCATGTTTTATCCACGAATTCGTTCAACTGTACCCGGAATTTGTGTAGCTGGCGCAGTTTTACCTTCAAGAGTAGCTCGATCTGCCAAGAATTGTTGAACAACTAAATCCCGTTGTTTTTGGTATTTCTTGTAATCAGCAGAACTTGGATCAAGATTCATCATCATTTGATTAAGGAACTGCGTCCTTTCATCCAATGCTTTGGCTGTTGCAGCTTTGTCACGCTGTGCCGCACTCTGATACTGACCGCTTGCCAGATAAGATGCAGCACGTTCCATAGCCTCATTGGGTGACATCTGAGGATTCTTACGTTGAATGTCTTCAGCCACTTGAACAAGCGGAGGCAAACGATTAGCAGTGGCAGCTTGGATACTGTTGCCACGGGCCTGCTCTTGAAGCTTGGCAATGTCCATTTGATTGGAGAATTCTTTCTGCTTCAAGTCCAAACCGATCTTCTCGGCATCCTGCTTGTGTTTAAACGCAGCTTCAAAATCACCACGCGCTTCGGCACGACGGGCAGCTTCAAGTTCTGCACGCATCTTAGCCATGCCCATCTCTTGGTCACGACGCATCTTGATTTGAGCGTTTTCACGTTCATCTGCTTTGGCTTGTGAAGCGCCAGCAGATCTACCAAATCCACCTAACAAAGCACCAATACCTTTTCGACCACGGGTAGATTCACCTGCGTCAATAAGTGCTTGCCAGAAGTCAGCACGTGTACGGCCTTTCTCTTGGGTAATGAACCTAGCCCTATCGTCTTCATCTTGCTTGGCAATTTTATCTAGCAGCTTCTGGAACTCGCTGCCAGCCACGCCGGGATTGGCTGCTTTAAACGCAGCCAGTTCATTTTTGTAAGCATCTTTATCAGGTGCTGTAAAGGATGGAGCGCCGGGCATCTTCATGCTGGCAGGGATACCGCCACCGGCTGGTGCGGGCATAGGAGGCATAGGTGGTGGAGCCACTGAAGCAATGCCCATAGGTGGGCCTGCGTTCTGACGAGCCAGACGAGCAGTCTCTGCTGCGCTTTGATCATCAGGACTAAATGTAGGCTGAATACGTGCCGCAGCTTGCTGTTTAGCATCACGGAGAGGGATGCCCATGGTCTTACCCAAAGCACCGGCAGGGCCAGACTCAGTACTGAACGCAGCACGTCTTGCATCGTTTAAAGCAGCATCAGCCGCTGCTGCGGCTTGTTGAGCAGCAGCAAAGCCTTCGGGGTCTTGTTGTTGTTGGCGCAAACCATATTGGCGCAAGTTGTTTCTAGCTTCCCTAGCTGCTTGTTCAGCTTGGTCTACAACTACATCACCTTCAGCAAAAGCGACGACACCGCCACCTCCTGCAAATTTAAACATGTCGTTTGTTGGCAGGGAAGTCAAACCACCCGCAGCCATCTGTGGCATTTCCGGCATCTCTTCCTCTGGCTGTGGAGGCTGAGGCGTACCTTCTGGCACTGGCTGGGGTTGACCCATCAGGCTTTGTTGAAGCTGTTGGTTAGACTGCGCTTGTTTAGCCGCACCGGCCTGCATCAAATCAGCCGCCTGTCCGGTCAGTTCTTTCTCAAGCTTGTCTTTGACTGTGCCCTCAGGAGGTGTTCCTGTCCTAGCAGACTGTTCCATCTGCTTGCGACGATTCAACTCACCTAAAGCCAAATAGGGAGGAACCTGAGGGTTCTTCCCATTAGCGTATTCCATGATTGCCCTCATGGGCATATCCTTGAGGTGCTCTTGTACTTGGATCAGATTCATAGCGAACCCTTAGGTCAATTTAAACTTGTTCAATGAGTCCATGATAGAACCCATACCGCCGATTGAAGACACCAACGAACCAAGGCCAGATTGCTGGGCTGCTGTGTTGGTGACCGTAGAGATAGGCAGACCCTGAAGCATGGACTGCAAGTACTGCGTCTTCTTCATGGGATCATCACGTTGTGCAAGAAATTCGTTGTAGTCTGCGCTGATACCTTGCTGTTCAATACCACGCTGTTGACCACCCGCCTCAGACATCATGTCAGCCAAAGTCTTTGCTTGGGCTTGCTCAGTATTAAACTGGCTCATGGCCTTGTCGTACGCACTTGCGTACCCCGTGCCAATAGCTTTGTTTTGCTCTTGGAGCAGATTGCGGTTAGCCTCAGACTCCATGATGGCCTGACGGCCACCACCATAACCACCGGCTTGGGTTAACTTAGCCATGCTTGGTTGGAGATTGATGTCAGACTGACGGCGCAGTTCGGCCAATTGAGGCTGTAGGACTGACTCTAAATATGGATTCATGTACTGAGCCGCTACGCCAGTAGGCTGACCGGAAGGAGGTTGTCCACCCATAGGTGCACCCATACCGCCCATAGGAGGAGCGCCAGCACCTGTACCAACGGCTCCGGGACTATAAACACCGGGAGCCATGGCGGGAGGCTGATACGCACCTGTGGAACTAAATGATTGACCAAGCTGACCGGGGAAGGACAGATTGCCCAACCCTTGAAAGACTTTGGACTGTAAGCCTGACTCACCCGCAGTCTGTGGGCCACCGTACACAGCATAAGGCTGATCAGCAATAGCTTGGGCTTTGCCAAGCATTTCCGTTACATACGGGCCTGCCCACTCAGATAGGGTGGAGGATGATGAGCCACCGGAAGTGGGGGTTAGTCCTGCAATGGGTGTAGTAGCCATGTTTAAACCTTACGCTGGTAAATATTTATCAGCCTTGGAATTGGCTGCAATGTTTTTCATACTCTTGCCACGAGCCTTCTTGATGCGATCCATCATGGCGTAGAGTTTACGTGCTCCTGCGTCTGTAGATCCATTACCGATCTCAGAAACAATACGGGCTGGGATGACAAACTCGCCATCGGCCAGACGGGCTGGTTGGTTCTTTCCAATCATCGCAGGGATAGAGTCAGATACACCATCGCCCGGCCCTTTAAGAAGGCGACCGCCATCGGAATAGCTACCCAAAGAACCTAGGCCACCCTGAGCCATACCGCCTGCGGCGAATACGTCAACCACCGGAGGATTGGCTTGTACGGGTGCGGGAGCCTCTACAACTGGAGCGGCTGGCGCTGCCGGGGCAGCAGCCTGAGGCGTGTAAACCATGGGTGAGAAGTACGTCACACCACCTGAGCCGGGGCGACGGGCAATGCCTGCATTTGGCCCCATGGCTGCCTGATAACGGGCTTGAATGTCAGCCAAAGGAGATTTGGTTACATCTGCGATTTGCTGAGGAGAAACGCCATACTCATTCATTGAACGAGCAATCATGGAGTCGTTTAAACCGGGTCGCTTTAGGTAATCCATCACAGCTTCGTTGGAAGGTGCAGGGCCACGATTCACTGTGCTAACAGGAGGTGCGTACTGTGTACGTGAAGCTGTGTACTTTGGTATGCTTCCTTGGTATCCTTTGTAGCCACCACCACCGGATCCACCCATGGAATTTAGCAAAGCACCCAAACCGCCCAGACTGGCAATCTGGGCCATAGATCCGGACTTGCCGGACAAGATTCCACCAATGGAACTTAGGAGGCCCGGATCGTAATTGATGCTAGACAAGATGTCAGAATTGGACGGAGATGCGCCTAAATCGTTATAGGTAAATGCATCGTTTCTAGGATCCGCAAAAAAATCGTATTCTTCACCCATATTAGCCTCTTGCTTGAATAATTTGCATTAACTCTTCTTGCGTCATGTTGTTGTCGCCAGAAGACATGATTTGTTGCAACAGCGCAGATATGTCATTTTCGCTGTCTTTTGCCTCTTGTGCAACAGGAATTGCTTGTGGTGCTTGCTCTGCGCCAGCTTTGGTAACACTTAGCTCATGGTACGGAGACATCATCAAATCGCCCGTCGGAGCAACTTGCTGCTTCTGACCACCGAAGTCCTTGCCGTAATAGAACACATTTGCCAACGGAGCGACCATAGACTCACCTCCACCACCACTCTGCGGCATCTGCATAGGAGTTGATGCTGTTTTCTTGGTTGGAGGCTTTTTGGTTGTGGGTGGCTGTGTTACCGGCGTAACTGGCGTAACTGCTGGAGTTGTTGTAATTGGCGTAGTTGGTGTAAACACACTAGGCGGTGTATACGTGCCGGGAATTTCTACCCCACCCACGTTGATTGCATCAGGCGTAGAAACGTTAACGTTAGTGTTAATGTTTGGCGTAACTTGTGGAGTTACTTGCGGAGTGACTTGTGGGGTAACCTGAGGCGTAACTTGAGGCGTGACTTGCGGTGTCACTTGTGGGGTAACTTGCGGAGTTACTTGGGGCGTTACTTGAGGGCTAACCTGAGGAGTAACCTGCGGCGTTACTTGAGGTGTAACTTGCGGTGTTACCTGAGGCGTTACCTCTGGTGTGACTTGCGTGGTAACTGCTGGTGTAGTAGCTGGAGTGCTTGCTACAGTTGTGGCTGTATTGGTTGTAGGATTTACAACGACAGAACTTCCCACTGTAACATCGCCCGCAACATTAACTAAGCTAGTACCAGTTGGACTTGTAACTATAGCTTGTCCAGTAGAAGCATCAATTGCTAAAACAGTGGATGTTTGATTGGCCTCTGTAGTAGTGGTAGCGGTGCTTGTTGCGTTTGCTGGTGTGGTTCCTACAGTACTAGTGGTAGTAGATCCTGTTGTAGCTTGAGATGGCCCAGTCGTTGCTGTGGTTGTTGTGGCAGGCGTAGTAGTGGTAGCTGACGTTGTTGCCGCATTATTATTTGCAATTTGTGTTGCTAAAGAAATAGCTGTTTGATCTGTAACATTTAACCCCAAATCCGCCATAACAGCTTGAGCTTCTGCCGCAGTCATTGGTGTTGTTGTTACATTTGCAGAAGTTGCGGGCGTGCTTGTTGAAGTTGTTGTTGAACCTGTAGTGGGCAGAGAACTGGCAGGAGTACTGCTTGTAGTTGTGCCTGCATTTAAAGTAGTCTTGCTTTGCTCTGGGCTTAAAATAGTGTTGATGTAAGACGATAAATTAGCATCTTGATCGTTTGTAGTGTTTCCAGAAATGACTTGTTCAAATGTAAGCTGTGCACCATTTGGAGCAGTGGCAACAATAACATTTGAATTGGTTAAATTGCTGGGCAGCAAATTGCCTACTACGTCACTACCAAACCCAATATTATTCCCATACATCATTGATGCACCAACGGTTATATTGCTACCGTTATCTGATGTTGCAATTGGTATGCTTGTATTGACTGAAGACAAATCAATATTACTGCCGCCGTTCAGCACTTGCTGCACAGTGACTGGATTGCCTGAATAATCTCTTCCAATAACTGCTGCTGTGTCTACAACCGTGCCGGGTGTACTAAATGCAGTCTGTACTGTGCCTCCAATAAAGCTTTCAAAAATACCATTGGAAAGCGCAGCACCTACCGACGCAGTGTTTGGATTTGTAACATATGCGGTTGTGTAATTTTGTGCTGCTCCTGCAACAAAATTGGTTACAACGCCAACCGCAGAATTAGTTGCATAACCCTTGCCAATATTTGCAAGAGTCTTGTCAGCCATACTTTTCATAAGCGGAGCAACAATTGCTTTATCCGCAAGGAAGTCTGGCCCCATCTCAAATAACGTATTTAAACTAGCAGTAACGTATGATTTATCTCTAGCCGTTTGTTCTGAGTCACCTTGTGCTTTAGCTTTTTGATAAGCTTCTTTTCCTGATGAGCCAAATGTTTCAAGAAAAGAGCCGGTAAGGCTGGCAGTACCTTGAATGATTCTTGCACCAGTAACGGTTAAAGAAGCGCCTCCAGTCAGCATGGCAGCGCCAACCTGCACAACAAGGTCTGGTATTTCTTCTACAGCTTCAGTGCCAAAGAAGTCAAAAAACCCGACAGGATTTTTAACAACGGCAGAACCAACAGTTTTTAATTTATCGTAAAACCCTTGCGTTTCAGACTGTTCAACAGCTTGCAAAATCCTATCTTTTTGTACATCTATACCGTAGCCGTCTTTACTTCTTGCAATATCTTCAAGTTCTTTTCCAATTCTTGTAGCGGCGTTTTCATAATTAAAATCACCTGTTAACTGGGCATACGTATTACCAACATTAGAAATAAAACTACCTGCACCCCTAATAGTAGTGCCTAATGCTTGAGCACCTATGGCGCTTATATTGTCCATAGCCGAACGCTCACCCGCTTCCATTAGTCTTTGCGTTTCAGCTTTAGACTCATTTGGTGCGTTACCTAAAACTAAGGTATTGTTAAGAGCAGCTAAACGTTTAGTTTCTGCGGCATTTTGATTTGGAGCGCCAGCAACAATCCTTGCCAACTCGTCGTTTTGCGCTGCAACTGTGTTGGATGCGTTGGTAGTGGTAGAAAGATTAGATGCGTTTAAAGCATTTATTGCTTGGTCTGCTGCGGTGATGTTTAAATCAGGACGCTCTGCTGCCGTAGCGGTGCTGTACTGCTTACCATTCCATGTAAACGTCTGGTTGGGGCCAAGCGCTGTACGGGCTGCGGCATACGCGGCATTGAAGTTAGGTGCGTTCTGAATGTCTTGAAGCGCAGTTGCTTTTTGAGTACCAGCTAATGCTGCGTTTACATCAGCATTAGAAGTGCCCAATGTGTACGTTTTGCCATCAAACGTAAAGGTTGTGCCGGTCGGGTTACGTGATCTAGCTAGAGCGGCAGCTTGTGTTACATCGTCAGCTTCTGCATTACCAATGACTGTATTGTTCGCGGCGGCGTTAGCCGCTACAGCGGCATCTACACCTTCAAACTCACCGCCTTTAGGGTTGGCGGCTGTGGTGGCCGCAAGAGTGTCAGCCGCAACAATTCTTTCTAAATCAGCAATATTGGCTGCTGCATTATTGTTGTCAATGGTGTACGTGCCACCACCAAACGTAAATGTATTCAAACCTGCATTTGAAGCAGCGGTAGCGGCGGCATTTATATCAGTTGCCCCAGAACCATCAAAGGTTAAAGATTGGTTAATTTGATTGGAAATCTGAGTGTCAGTATCGTCGGCAGTATTTGCATCTGCAAACGATGCCGCGCCTGAATTATTGACCAACCCAGCATTTTGCAACTGAGTTGTAATGTCTTTATTGCCACCTGTAGCATTAGTTACAGCCGCATTGCCAGCAGCAATGGCGGTGCTAATGGCTATTTGATCTAATGTTTGGCCCGACAGTGCACCCGTTACAGCGTTAGCAACAAGGTTTTTATTAGTGCCTGACAGATCTGCAAACCCGTCAATATTGCCTAACACTGCATTAACTGCTCCGTTTAAACCGCCGGATGTTGCTCCTGCAACTACTGCATCACCAATATCCTTGCCTGTTAATGCTGCCGTGGCTCCTGCCACTGTGGCTTTATTAAAAGAATTAGTTAAAGTATTGGTTAGGTCAGCCGACAGGCCAAGGTCTTTAATAAAAGATGAGCCATCTTTCATAAAGTCCATACCCGGAATTTGTGCGCCTACATAGCTCACTGCGGCATTCTTAATTGCATCGCCAATGTCGTTACCACTCAAAACGCTTATCGCCATGTTGGCCGCAATTTGTTGCGGTAGAGACAAACCACCCGTAGCAATAGCAAGACCAATTTGAGCAATTGGCCCTAGATCCTGCATCAAGATTGCAAGATCATTAGATGTTGCCGCCGTGGTATAGAAAATAGGATTACCTTGTGCATCAAACTGCACGTTGTAGCCGGTGTTTCCTTTGCCTTCAAACGTACCGCCAAAAGCATTGCCTTGCTGGCGTTCACCATATGTAGTGGCAACTTCTTGCCCAGTCAGCTTATTACCAAATACCTCTTGTTTACCTACAGGGGCCGTGTAAACAGTCTCGTAAGTACCGTCCATGCCGCCAGAATATCCCATTTCCATTTTGACTAAACTAGGGTCAACAGGATTGCCGTTTTGATCGGTGTAACCAAGAATCTTGGTATCAACAATTTGATTGCCTTCTTGGTCATATCCAACAACAGTACGCTCATACTGTGGAATAACGGCGGCATCAACAGTTTTAGTAACTTTGCCAAACTGGCTAATGTCAGTCGCGCCAGTATCAGCAATTATCTTTGCCATGTCCCTTGCGTTGGCCTCAGCGGAACCTTTACCCTCGCCTTTCCACTTACCAGTTGTGCCTTGGGCTAAGATCTGCTGCGTAATTTTTTCTATGGCAGCAGCTTTGTCCATTGGCGCAGCGGTTTGAGTCGCAGCAGCTTGCGTTGTAGCGGCTGGCAACGATGCAATACCTGCGGCTTGAGTAACAGCGGCAGCGGTATTTCCTTGCGTGGCAGGCGCAGCGGCTGCGGGCAAGCTACTGTAGGCGGCGTTAACTTGATCGGCAGTAACACCAAAACCAGCCGCCGCTTTTATAACGTCAGCTTTACTAGCGTTAGGATCATTTTTAAGCGTATCGGCTAATGCTTGGTTAACTTCTGCTTGCGTATATGTTTTTGTTGGGGCTGGTAACGATGCAATACCTTGCGCTTTTGTTGCGTCGGCGGCGGCTTTAGCTTGGGCAGCCGCTTGAGTCTGTGCAGCGGCCTGTGCATCAGCCGCTGCTTTTGCATCTGCTTGGGCTTTGGCATCAGCCTGTGCTTTGGCGGCAGCAGCCGCAGCTTGTTGTTGCGCCGCAGCATCGGCCTTGGCTTTATCCGCAGCAGCTTGAGCAGCAGCCGCAGCATCAGCAGCACGTTTAGCGGCAGCTTGTTGGGCGGCAGTTCTAGCTGCTTCTTCACGGGCGGCAGCTTCCGCAGCGGCTCTATCAGCAGCGGCTTGTGCAGCAGCAGCAGCCGCAGCTTGTTGAGCAGCCAACGCCGCTTCACGGGCCGCTTGCTGTTCAGCCGCAACTTGAGCTTGTACAGCAGCGGAAGAGATGTTGTATCTACTTGGCGCTGGTGCAGGGGGCGGCTCTACGCCCGCATTACCAAAATAATTACTAACGTCAGCAACAGAAAAACCTGTCGCACGGGACAGATCCGCCATAGAAACACCAGTCGCAGCAGCAGCGGCTGCAATTGCGGCAGGATTGTTGATGTTTGCTTGAACATAAGCAAGGATGTCTGCATCCGATACCCCACCAGATGGTGCTGTATCTTCGTATGCTGTGCGGTAGCTACCTTGAACTGCCATGTTACATCCTTAAGGAGGAGGGGTTGGGCGGGGGTCAGGCAACCGCGCAATAAAGTTTACAGCCATTACCGCTGAAGCAACAGCAGGATATGGGGCAGACGCGGCAATAGCTTCCATCGTTACGTTTGTATCGTCTGCGCCCCAGTACATCTCAATGTACTCATCAGCCGCCAAGTCAATGTCAAATATCCAAACAACATTCATGTGGTTGTCTGAACCTTCAATCGTGTATCTGTGCCCCGAATAACCAATCGTAACGTTGTTGCGGCGTATCCAAATCTGTACATCTTTGGCTGATGCGTTGGTGCTTTTTAACTGAGCCGACAACTGGAAGTTGTACACACCGGCAACAGCCACTTCAATCTTAGACGTGCTGCCAGACTGTAGTGCCACATAGTTATTTAGATAAGTCTGGTTAAACGTGATGGGATAACCTGTGTTTACGGCGGCAAGCGTCTGATCTGCGGTATTAAAGAATAGCCCATTAGGTACGTTAATGTTGCTAGGATCAATAGCCCCGTCTGTTCTTAATTGAGCAAGAATCTTGTCTAACTGGTTAAAGTACAGACGCAAGACATTGTTTAACTGCTCATGGTAGTCAGAATTATAGGTTTTAGGAGACAGAGGTAAGTTAGGAGCCGCAACCCTTGATAGCTCAAACTCAGACGTAACAATCATGTATTACCTCGTCTGCCATCTAATTTAATGTCAATCCTTGGAGCGCCTAACTGCCAAGATGTGCCCAGTCTATTGGATTCAACTTGAAAGATCATCTGACGGCCACGCACCCGAATGTACACCTGACCTGTGAATTCCTCAACAGGTGCTGTTGCAATTCTCTGGATAACAGCGTTACTACTGCCAGCCACAGACTGCGGATCATTCGGGCCAGAACCAGAGTTCTGATATGGGATCAGTGACATGGTGCATTGAGGAGTCAAGTCACCACTAGAGTTCCTGAAAGTCAAGTCAGGAATGACACGCCACACAAAGCCAAAATTATGGCCGTCATCAATGTCAAACTGTGAAGAACCGATAGAAGCCGCAATAGCTGTTGGCGTACCAGTCTCATTGTCATCGTTACCTTGCTCGTGGTTGACCAAGTTATAGGAGTACGTTGCAGCTAATGGGTAGTCTCTTAAGCCGGAGTCAAGCCAAGCTGTTCGTGCCATTGAGCCGTAGTACCAGATGTCTTCTGAGTAGTTGTAGACAACGTATCTGTCGATAGCCGTGCTGTTAGCAGAGCAATAGAACCACCAAACTTCATTAAAGCCTTCGTTAGTCCCAGAG
>Ga0181346_1001154_pt1 | contig 11590 bp, 2 predicted proteins | sample Su13VDMM15DN_FD_130100 | JGI IMG/M metagenome (GOLD analysis project Ga0181346, IMG submission 130100) | Freshwater viral communities from Lake Michigan, USA - Su13.VD.MM15.D.N | ecosystem: Environmental > Aquatic > Freshwater > Lake | place: USA: Michigan | collected 2013-07-15 | reverse complement strand
TGTTACAGTTCTTGTTGGTGTAATGGTAGGTGTTACAGTTCTTGTTGGTGTAATGGTGTTAGTTGGGGTAAGAGTATTTGTTGGTGTAACAGTTATTGTAGGAGTTTGGGTTGGTGTTCCTGTATTGGTTGGTGTTGGTGTATTACAGATATCGGTGAATTTATAACAATCACCACAGGCGTAAGTATACCCAATAGGACAAGTATAACCTGATGTTGTATATGTATCGTTAGTTGATTGGACAACATCAAAATAATTTGTTCCCGTTTTAAAGTCTTCTGTTGTAAAGATTCTGTTTAATTGAGAAACAGATGTTGCAGCAATTAATTCTGCATAAGTGTTATCATAAATTTCAGCACCCATAGTTCCCTGTGAACCACAATTGATTGCTGACATTTGAATTACGTGAGGACCGTAAGTTAAGAATACTTCATATACTCTCCAATAGTTGAATATTGTTGTTGCTCCACATTGTGTCCCACAACTACTATTGTAGTTATCAATAATTAACTCTCCATCAACGTAGAATTTGTAGTTATTATCAGCACCTAAACCAATAAAATATTTTTTACCGTAAGGTATATTTATACATTTTGTAAACCCAAGCCAAACATTATCAACGTTAGGATTACTCCATACACCGACCCTATTTAACGGACCTGTTGTGGAATCAACACTTTTCCAAACATTATTAGTAACTAATGTTATTGAATCATTAAGAATACCACAACTATTGTAATTTCCGACTAAATAAATTTTAGTCCCAAATTGTGAATATTGTAATATTTGGTCACCACCTTCGATTAATATTGGGTTAGTTGGTGGTGTTGCAGGAACTATATCAGTTATTACTGTACAGTCTTTTGACGGTGTTACGGTCAAAGTTGGCGTGTTAGTAACTGTTGTTGTAGGGGTTATAGTGTTTGTTGGGGTTATGGTTGGGGTTATGGTTGGTGTAATTGTATTAGTTGGTGTTATTGTTGTGGTTGGCGTTTTTGTAGGTGTTATTGTTGTAGTTGGTGTTATTGTAGGTGTAACTGTTTTTGTTGGCGTGATAGTATTTGTAGGTGTTATTGTATTTGTAGGTGTTATTGTTGGTGTTATTGTTCTTGTAGGTGTTATTGTTCTTGTTGGGGTGATTGTTGGGGTGATTGTTGGTGTATTAGTTCTTGTTGGGGTGATTGTAGGCGTATTAGTTCTTGTTGGTGTGATTGTAGGTGTATTAGTCCTTGTTGGTGTAACTGTTGGTACAACTGTGTAATCACAAATACATATCTCAAAACCTAATATTGACCCACCATTATTAACACCAAAATCTTGAATGTATAATCCCCAAGTCCCGTTAGCGACAGTATTTGACATACCTAAAAATGTTGTTAAACTGTTACCGTGTTGACCCGCACTATACTGAGGTAAATTAGTATCATTCCAATATGTTGTATAAACCGCTTGTGTGTTATTAGTAAAAGTTCCCGGTGAATAACCATTCCATAACGTTCCTGAATAATCAGTTAATGTAACATCAACATTACTAATCGAATTATTACCTTGTCTACCTGTAATTAATGCGGTTGAACTACTATTTGATAAATAATCAGGTCCTAACAATATCATACCAACATCGTTAGTTTGAGAATGAGTATATCCACTGATACGTAGTTCAATTCTCGTAATTGGTGAATCTAATCCGGTGACGTTAAATAAGACAGGATTTGTTGTTGGGTTACCTAATGATGGTATGGTAACACCTGCGGCTGAAAAACAATGACATTGAATGTCAGGTGTTGTTGATGGTGTAGGTGTTATTGTTGATGTAATAGTGTTTGTTGGTGTAACAGTTTTTGTTGGGGTAATTGTTGGTGTTAATGTTTTTGTCGGTGTAACAGTTCTTGTAGGTGTTATTGTGTTTGTTGGTGTTATAGTATTTGTAGGTGTTCTTGTTGGAGTTATTGTGTTTGTTGGGGTAATAGTTATTGTTGGTGTAATTGTAGGTGTGATAGTATTTGTAGGTGTTATTGTGTTTGTTGGTGTAATTGTCGGAGTTATTGTGTTCGTTGGAGTAATTGTTGGGGTAATTGTTCTTGTTGGTGTTAATGTGTTAGTTGGTGTGATGGTGTTAGTTGGGGTGATAGTCGGTGTAACAGTTCTTGTTGGTGTTAATGTGTTAGTTGGTGTTGTTGTATTCGTAGGTATTAATGTTGTTGTTGGAGTAACAGTATTTGTAGGTGTGATTGTCGGTGTAACCGTATTTGTTGGTGTGATAGTATTTGTAGGTGTGATAGTATTTGTAGGTGTGATAGTATTTGTAGGTGTTATTGTCGGAGTAATTGTGTTTGTTGGTGTTAATGTGTTAGTTGGGGTGATAGTCGGGGTAACAGTGTTAGTTGGCGTTATTGTGTTAGTTACGGTATTTGTTGGTGTAATCGTGTTAGTCGGAGTTACGGTATTTGTTGATGTAATTGTTGGTGTAATTGTTCTTGTTGGTGTGACAGTGTTTGTAGGGGTGATAGTTGGGGTGATAGTTGGGGTGATAGTTCTTGTTGGTGTGGAAGTGTTTGTTGGAGTGATAGTTGAGGTAACAGTGTTAGTTGGTGTTAATGTGGTTGTTGGTGTTATTGGTGGTGTTTTAGTTGGCGTATTAGTTAATGTGTTGGTTGGAGTTTGAGTAACAGTGTTAGTTGGGGTAACAGTGTTAGTTGGCGTTATTGTGTTAGTTACGGTATTTGTTGGTGTAATCGTGTTAGTCGGAGTTACGGTATTTGTTGGTGTATTAGTTGGTGTATTTGTCCTTGTTGGCGTATTAGTGTTAGTAGGTGTGTTCGTTGGGGTAATGGTATTTGTTGGTGTTAAGGTATTTGTTGGTGTGATTGGTGGTGTTTTGGTTGGTGTTACTGTGGTAGTTTTAGTTGGTGTTACTGTGTTAGTTGGTGTGATTGTTGGGGTAATTGTGTTAGTAGGTGTTACTGTGTTCGTTGGTGTTATAGTATTAGTTGGTGTAATCGTAGGGGTGATTGTGTTAGTCGGAGTAATTGTAACGGTATTAGTAGGTGTAACGGTATTAGTTGATGTAACAGTTCTTGTTGGTGTGACAGTTCTTGTTGGTGTTATTGTATTTGTTGATGTTATTGTTGGTGTTATTGTAGGGGTGATAGTGTTTGTCGGTGTAATAGTTGGTGTTATCGTATTTGTTGGAGTGATTGTTGCAGTTGGGGTTGGTGATAAGTTTTGAGTAACCGTTGTTGTTGGGGTGATAGTATTTGTCGGTGTTATTGTTGGGGTGATTGTTCTAGTTGGGGTGATTGTTGAAGTTACAGTTGACGTGATTGTTGGTGTTACGGTTTGAGTTTTTGTTGTTGTAACTGTATTAGTAGGTGTTATTGTATTTGTTGGGGTAATAGTTGGTGTTTGAGTTCTTGTTGGTGTTTGAGTTCTTGTTGGTGTCGGAGTTGACGTAGGACATGGATTAAATGACGTACATTCAACACAACCATTACCGGTGTCACTATAAACACCACCACCCCAAATTAATGTTGGAGTCTCAGCAACTGAATTACTGAGAATTCTATAACAATTTCCTAATGTATCAACAACAACATATGATTGATATGTTGGGAAATAAACAGGTTCATAAATTGAAGGTAATGAAATAAATTCAATACCAGCACCTAAACAACAATTTTGAACAGGAAATACCTCATAAGCAGTTGTTGGTGTTACAGTAATTGTTGGTGTTACGGTGTTTGTTGGTGTATTAGTTGGTGTATTTGTTGGGGTAACAGTATTTGTTTGAGTGTTAGTTGGTGTAACAGTGTTTGTTTGAGTGTTAGTTGGTGTGATTGTTTGTGTACTTGTTGGGGTTTTAGTTGGGGTCTTAGTATTAGTTGGCGTGATTGTTTGTGTACTTGTTGGCGTAGTAGTGTTTGTGGTGGTTGGTGTGATAGTATTTGTATTGGTAGGAGTGTTTGTTGGGGTATTAGTCGATGTGTTAGTAGGTGTATTAGTTGGTGTTAATGTGTTAGTTGGGGTGTTAGTTGATGTGTTAGTTGGGGTGTTAGTTGATGTGTTAGTTGGTGTTAAAGTGTTTGTTTGAGTAGTTGTTGGTGTAACAGTTCGTGTAACAGTTCGTGTTACAGTGTTAGTTGGCGTATTAGTTGGTGTGTTTGTAACGGTTTCTGTTGGTGTGATAGTAGGGGTTACGGTATTTGTTGAAGTTACAGTATTTGTTGGTGTAACTGTATTTGTGTGAGTGTTAGTAGGTGTGATAGTATTTGTTGGTGTTATCGTGTTTGTTGGTGTTGTTGTTGGAGTTTCAGTGTTTGTTGAAGTTACTGTATTAGTAGGAGTTACTGTGTTAGTTCTTGTTGGGGTTATAGTTGGGGTTACTGTATTAGTATTCGTTGGTGTTATTGTAGGGGTAACAGTTCCTGTTGCGGTTCTAGTTACGGTTCTAGTTACGGTGTTTGTTGGTGTTATAGTATTTGTTATTGTTGGGGTAACAGTATTAGTATTTGTTGGGGTTATAGTTGGTGTTATAGTTGGTGTATTAGTTCTTGTTACTGTTGGAGTTATTGTGTTAGTCACAGTATTAGTTGGGGTCACAGTATTAGTTGGTGTTACCGTGTTAGTTGGTGTTACCGTGTTAGTTGAGGTTATTGTTGGTGTTTGAGTTACAGTCTCAGTTGGGGTTATAGTTGGGGTTAAAGTCTCAGTTGGAGTAACAGTTGGGGTTAAAGTCTCAGTTGGAGTAACGGTTGGGGTTACGGTTTCAGTTGGAGTACTAGTTACAGTCTCGGTTGGTGTAATAGTTGGTGTTACTGTTGACGTTATTGTTGGTGTAATTGTGTTGGTTGGAGTTATTGTTGGGGTTTCGGTTGGGGTTATTGTTGGTGTTGAGGTAACAGTTTCAGTTGGTGTTACTGTTGGGGTTTCGGTAGGAGTTAATGTTGGTGTTACTGTTGGGGTTAATGTTGGGGTTGGTGTAACAGTTGGTGTAACAGTTTTTGTTGGTGTGATTGTATTAGTTGGTGTTGGTGTTGGACAATTATATAATGGGTTTTGAATAAAACAATCATTACAGTCACCCATTGGACCCATATATTGGTGGGTATACATTGTAGATGACGTTGTTGTCGCAATAAATTCGGCACAACCTATAAAACCGGTATTTGATATAAAATAAGTTCCTGATAATGGTAAATAACTTGCAGGTATTGAATTAACACTAAATTCAATTAATGAATCACAACAACTTCTAAATGATGCTACAACAGGTGGTGTTGAAGGTGTTACGGTTTGAGTTGGTGTTGGTGTTGGTGTTGGGTCAGCACATTGATTATTAACACAAAAACTTGTTGATTCCCAATAACTAATTAAATCACTACCCGGATTATAACCACAAAAATAAACAGTTGTTGATGGTGCAAGAACTGATTCAATATACGTACCATCACATAATGTGATATAAATATTACTAGGAACAACATCTAAGTTAATAAATGACCAACATAAACATTTTGGTGGTGTTGGTGTGATAGTGACAGTGGGTGTTAGTGTTGGTGTAGGCGTTGGTGTGATTTCACAAGTCACATATAACATTTCTTCACACCCATTCGCATCAGTTACTATAACAACAACTTCATCAGCTAATGGTGCAACATCTAAACTATAAAAACTTGCAAATTCAGGTAATTGTAGTTCTAATGTTGGGGGTACAGAAATAACTCCTGATGCGACAACTTCACAAAATGTTCTAGTTCTATCACATATTGTAATATCGTATGGTGATTTCCCCGTTAGACTTGTAATTAAAATTGAACTCATTTAAAAAATAAATACTTAAAAATTTGATATTTTAATCTAATTTTTATTAAAAATGATAAGTTTGTTTTAAATTACTTAAAGATTAAAAGTCAACACAGTTCAGATAATTAAACATTTCACAGATTGTAGTTTCTAAAAATACCGTTACTTGGTTATCAGGTATTATGGTTGATGGTGATGACTGATTGAATTTGGATAATAAAACCATACCAAAAAACCCATTTTTCCCATTTGCAGTCATTGTTGAATCTAATTGGTTTGGGTTTGATACACTTCCCCTATCGTCATCTACGAGACTAATAACTGTTCCCCAAGCCGGTGACTCAACTGTAAACCAAACATATTCAATTGATGGTGTTGGTGTACTACCTGATAAAAATGATGGGTTAACACCTATATTACTATAACGATACCAACTACCTGTGATATTACCACAGTTGTAAGTTCCTTCGGTTAAAAATACTTGTCTTGTAATAGTATAAGGTCCATTTGTTGGGTCATTTCCTGATGGTATACCTGGTGAACCAACCTCACTAATTGAGTGAGGGGCAATTATATTACCTAAATTAACTAAAGTTAATTGTGGCCAAACATTTTTTCTAGTAACTAAATATTCTAATCCGATACTACCATACAGTCTTGGGATTGGGTTATTTAATAATATAACGTTACCGTTATTAAACATACTAAACCCACCATTTGAAATACTTGTTAAACCTGGTACATACACATAATTGAAATGATTACTTACACCTGTGTATGCAGGGAATGAATTAGATTCCCACCATTTATTATATTTTTGTAAACAGGTTAATGGTGTTACGGTTACAGTTGGTGTTGGTGTTCTTGTAAGAGTTGGTGTGATAGTGTGTGTTGGTGTTACAGTTGGTGTGACACTATTAGTTGGTGTTGGTGTAACAAAACAAGGGTCTGCGGTCATAGTTACAGTTGGAGTGACAGTTGGTGTTAGAGTTGGGGTTTTTGTTAGAGTTGGGGTAGGTGTATTACTAGGTTCCGGTCTCGGAACATTCATAATATTAGGACATTTAGTGTTCTTAATTAAAATAGTGTATGTCCCATAAACATCACGAGGTGGTGTTAATAACGATGGGTTAAAAATATAAGGTAAGGTAACTTCACCAATATTAATAGTTATGTTATTATTATCGGGTTTAAATAAAATGTCAGCCATTTCCCCATCATAATTAATACTTGATATAACAATAGTTGTACTCATTTAATTAAAAATTATTTTCGATTGCCAAACAAACTTCACCGTTCATTGAAATTAATCTTGCCATATCGGTAAACGATATAAAAGCATGACCCTGAACACCCCAAGTTTGACCCCAGCTATTTTTTATTCTAAAAAGTTTTTTATCTTTATCAACCCCATTTATTACATATGCGTGACCACCAACTATACCACCTGTTATCTTAATTAAACCGGTTTTATCTGGATAGAACATACCGCTATACCAATAAGTCCCAACAACAACAGGACCTAAGTTAAATACAGCATTTATAAGGGTGTTAACATCGTAAGTCCAATAATATGATTTTACAACGTTTTGTGATTGTAAATACTTGGCACCCGCTCTGACTGATGTTCCTGCGTAATTTTCTCCCGGCCATTCATCAATTTTCTGTGCTTCATTATATATTAATACAGGTGATACTATAGGTGCAACACCTGAATGGTCAACAGGTCCGTCTTCAATCCAATGTGCCCAAGAATAACCTACACAATGAGGTTTATTTCTTTGGTTACCCCACCATCCATTCGCATCCCAATATTTGTAACTTAATATTGGTGTTTTAGTTGGTGTTGGTGTTTTAGTTGGTGTGGGTTGAATTACCATTGTTTTACTTGGTGTTGGGGTTACTAATGGTTTTTTAGTTGGTGTAGGTGTTGGTGTTTTTTTAACTATCCATTTATTAACTGTTGGTTTTCTATTAACGGCAACACTTAACAAATAATCGTAATTATCATTTATTAGATAATTTTTATCTCTATCATCAGGTATGTGTAATCTACCTAATAACGTAGTATCGGGCTTTATTTCTAAAGGTGGTTCTAATTCTTCAGTTTCATCAATTACGTAAGTAAAATCATTAATTGCACAACTATCGGTTGAACAGTCAGGACAATCGGGATTAAACATTATAAATGGGTTCTTCAGTAAACTAAAATTATGTTTAACTTCAGGTGCTGATAATGGTGATGTGTAGAATCTAAACTGAGATATTGCACCTTCAAATGAACCCGCAAAATGTTTATTAATTAAAATATTAGTATTTAAACCACTGAATGTTGTTCCACTTAAATCAACATCTGAAAAATTTTCAGGGTCTTGTGTGTATCTTTGAAATAAATCATACTGTACAGTTGTTGCGGTGATTGTTTGGGGTGACGGTATTGGATTTGATGTTGATATTGTAAATTCACAGGTAAAATTATATGCTGAAAAAAATAGTTCATACGTTCCAAAAATATAATCAGTTGAATAATTGTATGGAACAACGTGTGAACCAACATTAATTGTTCCACCTGTTTCAGGGTAAAACGTTATATTGGCCGTTTCCCCACTATAATTTTTTGTACCTATAACTACTGTTGATGCCATTACTTTTTAATTATAAATATGTTTATAAACCATAACAACCATCTAAGTCAACTGACGTTATTTGACCTAAACCACCTGAAACAATATAGAAAGCAATTCCGTTAGAATAATATCCGTCAGGAACTGAATTAGTCGGTGGGTTACCCGGTGTTAAATACAGATATTCACCAACATTAGGTCCAACACCTCCCTCAATCGGTGCATAAACGGTTATGTTATTAATTCCGTAATTATTACAAGCTTCAGTTGTAGTAGCACCACTACCTAACACATACGTGTAGTAACTTATAGTTGGTGTTGGTGTTTTAGTTGGAGTTTTAGTTGGGGTATTTGTGTTAGTATTACTTGGTGTATATGTCGGAGTGTTAGTAAGTGTTACTGTAGGTGTGATTGTTGGAGTTGGGGTTGGTGTCTTAGTTGGTGTTGGTGTGACAGTCTCTGTTGGTGTAATTGTTGGGGTAACGGTTATTGTTGGTGTGTTAGTTATTGTTGGTGTTAGAGTTACAGTCTCCGTAGGTGTAATTGTTGGGGTTGGGGTGATTGTTATAGTTGGGGTTTGAGTTGGGGTTGGGGTTAGGGTCGGGCATAATGAGAATATACTATCAACTACAACACCTGAAGAATCTAACTCAGTAACAATTGAATTGTAAGAATAGTAACCCGTCATATCAGTTGTTACAGTACCATATAGTGTGTTATAGAAGAATAAATTGGTATCAAATAAACTTTCCTCACCATATAGTGTTGTTGTTCCAACATTACTACAAGCCAATATTTCTGTTGAACCTGTTGTGACTATAAATGTGAATCTTAATTTTGTTGGTGTTGGTGTTACTGTTGTTGAAGTGGTTGGTGTTAGAGTTGGTGTTAGAGTTGGTGTGATAGTTGGGGTAACGGTTTCAGTCGGGGTAATTGTTGGCGTGATAGTATTTGTTGGGGTAATTGTCGGCGTAATTGTATTTGTTGGGGTGATTGTAGGGGTGATTGTATTTGTTGGTGTAATTGTAGGGGTGTTTGTTGGTGTAACAGTTCCTGTTGGAGTGATGGTTGGGGTAATTGTGTTTGTTGGTGTAATTGTGGGGGTAATAGTTACCGTTGGTGTGTTAGTTCTTGTTGGTGTGATAGTTTGTGTTGGGGTTGGTGTGAATGTTACATATGTTGGGGATTCAGTTGTGATATTACAACATTTAGACAATGTTGGGTTTGTTGTTTCCACCGATGTAAATGTTGAAACACCATTTAAATCATTATAATTATCTGGTAATGTGACAGTAGTTGTTCCGCTTATTTGACCTGTGTTAATAGTAACACCAGTAATAATTTCAATTGGATTACCGATTCTTACATCTAATATATGTTTAAAATCGACAGTTAAATCTTCATTTAGTGGTGATGATGATGTTAACTTATAAATAACGATAATAGACCCCGGTAATACTTCCGAAGTTAATACAACGTCAATTAATACACCACCAACAATATCGCAAACCGGAACTTGTTTTGGTATTAAATGTTCTCTTAGACCTTGTGTTCCACCACCCCAAGATATATTAAATGGGACCCCAACTTGTTTTTCTTTTTCAGTTGGTAACGCTCTTGGGATTAATTCTTCAATATTTTCAAATGTTTGGAACAATTTACCATTAATGTAAATTTTTAAACGACCATTACGATAATGTTTATTAATTAACCATTTTTCATTTAATTTAACTAAATCAATTGTTTTAGCCGGTGTTGTACCTTCGTGATTGTAGAATGGCGTTATTAATATTTGTGAATTATTTGCTAATGATTCTAAATATAATTTTTCGGTGATGTCATCTAACCCACCTCTGTATTTTAAATCACATTCGTCTAACCAAGTATATCGTTCCCATACTGCATTAAATTGAAACCAATGTTCGTCTTCTAACCATGCTGGGTTTTCTATTTGACATCTAGGGTATATTGGTGAGGTACAATGTTCATCAACCGTATATCCTGTTGTATACGTAATTCCTGTTGTTGAACAAGACCCACTAGTTTCACAATCACCTGTAATTCTTAATATTCTAACACAAATACTTGGGTTTTTTGGGTCACCTGATAATTTAAAAGATAACGCATTTGACATTGAGTCATCTAATGGATTACTTTCACAAGTGATTTGTATTGATGAGGTTGTTCCTGTACCACAATCATGTGTTTTACATTCCCATCCACAACTTTCGTATTCTTCAGGTGGACAACCACAACTTGAACAAGTACCTTCACTTGTTGTTGTATCACAACCACATAGATTACATCCATAATTTTTGTGTGGGTCGTGTTTACTATCATTTGACCTTGGGGGGTAAACATAAACACAATTACTATTAGTTACACCCGTATTACAACAAGCACAAGTATCCAATTTAACCAAAGGTTCGGTTATTCTTGTATAACCTGTCATTGAACTTGGAGAACCATTGGCGTGGTGATAGTATTTGTTTTCGGCTCTTGACCCAAAATAGAAAAAAGTATCTTTATTATTTGGGTAAATCTCATTTAATGTGGTTTCACCTGAACTAGGTGAATATTCATCAATCAATCTTGGTTTCAATAACATTTCAACCGACCATCCCTTATTCATTCTTTCAGGAAAAACGTCATAATCATATCCAAATAATTTATAAAATCCTTGATAAAAACCACCGTATAATTCGTGATATCTACCAATGTATGGACTGTTTTTACTTACTACTTCATATAGAATATTGTCTTCAAAACCTGAAAATCTAAAATTAGGTGTGCTAGTGTATCCCGTAACTTGAAACATTTTGAATCGTCTATCAAAAACTAAACGATTAAACTTATCTGAATCATTAACTAACCCATTTGTGAATGTGATTGTTTGTGCGGTCATACCGGTCACCAAACCATTGTCAGTTCCCGTTAAACCAATATCACAAGATGTTTGTGCTGTAAAACAACTTAAATCCTCACCCTCATTTATTTTAAAATTTTGGGAAACAAAAACATTATTAAAATCGTAGTTTTTGTATGTTAAAACTAAATTTTGTGCGGTTAATGTATTATTAATATCGAAATATATTGGTAATCTTTTACCGTATGTTTGAGCGATTAAATAAGGGGAATATACCACTTCTTGATTGAAGTCTTTC
>Ga0181346_1001152_pt1 | contig 11604 bp, 24 predicted proteins | sample Su13VDMM15DN_FD_130100 | JGI IMG/M metagenome (GOLD analysis project Ga0181346, IMG submission 130100) | Freshwater viral communities from Lake Michigan, USA - Su13.VD.MM15.D.N | ecosystem: Environmental > Aquatic > Freshwater > Lake | place: USA: Michigan | collected 2013-07-15 | reverse complement strand
CTGAAAATAATTTTCTCTGTGGTCATGATTGTTTATTGAAGTGATTGTTAAAGATTTCTTCTGCAATGTAGTTCCCCGAATTAAGGTGTCCGCGAAGAACCCGAATCGAACTGACTACCCTATCACCAACAATCTTGTCGGCTGTGTCTGTGAATATCATGCGATTCGCAAAATGTAGGATTCGCAAGGTCTCTTCGTTGTGGTCTGTGCAGTCCCATCTTCCATTGTCTATGTAGTAGATAGGCTCAGAAACGTATCCACAGACCTCAACAAATGCTCCATGCAAGCTGCATTCCAATGGCTCGTATCCTCCGAAGGAGTAGTCTCTGCCATCAAAGATAAACTTGAATCCGCGACCTACAACACCCATGGCAGGTAAGGAATCCTCGTGAGACCATTCATCACCATTGATGTTTACTTTGAAAATCGGAAGGATGTCCCGACCATCTTCTGCGTCAGCCAACACTAAGGATTGGTAGTTAGACTCGATGCTGTGCTCAATTACTAGCTTTCTCATTTTGATTTGGTATTAAAAGTTAGTGTGGCTTTCGGACTCGAACCGAAGGAAGAGTCTCTTCTCGGAGACTCAAATTGCTGCTAAGCATTCCGACCATCAACCACTAGACAAAGGTTGGGAATGTATGGGACATTAGCAATAGCTAAATGCCCCATAATTCTTAAGAATTGTTAATTAACAGCTCCGTTTCAGTCTTGAGACCTTTCCCATACTTCATGGCCTATCCGCTCATTTATCTGCTCCATTGTCAAACCATTTTCAAGAACTGAAGACAAAATGTCTTGGCATTCATCATCGGGAATGGTTGTGTCGAAGCACTTAACATCATCAACATGCCAAAGATTCCGAGTAAAATAGCCGTTATCATCCAACACATTTTTTGCTTCGTCTATGGATATGTGTCCAACCTCAATACCAATGTCTAGGCCATTACCTAGAGCCTCGTTAAGGTCTTCAAAGGTTTCGATTAGAGCCTCGCTGTCATCATCGTATAGGGTGTAGAGCTCAAACAATTCAGAGCTAAAGATTTCTTTTGCTTTGTCGGTTACAACCAACCAAACAAAGCCATTTACATTTTTTGTCATAATTGATAGGTGTTTAATGGTTATTGTAATTAAATTGAAATGGTTTCGATGTCTTCAGCAGAGGGAATAAAGCTAATGTGAGCATTCGGATAGCGCTTCCAAAGAGCTTCGACCAATGACTCATTGTCATACTCTTCGTATCCATCTCGCTCTTGGTTGACCAATGGATTGATTACTTCGATAATGTCCTGCTCGCTCAGGTCTGTCAAAAGATAGAAGTTTTCTTCTTCGAATGCTGTGGTGTTGATTCTGAAAATGTTCATAATTGATAGGTGTTTAATGGTTATTGTAATTAAATTGAAATGGTTTCGGTGTTTCTAAGATATTAAGTGATTATTCTTTTTCGTAAATTGCCTCGCCATTGGAGAATCTGCCGACACACCTTAGTGCTGCACTGCTATGCTCCCGAAATACCTTCTCGGTTTCTTCAGCAAGACTAGACATCATGTCGACGATTCTCTGCCTGATTAGGGATGCCAATAGGTCAAGAACATCCGAATCGGTCTCGCCTGATACGGCATACGAATTCCTGTCCAATAACTCCTTGATGTAGTCTTCATCGGGAACGGATTGTATGTCCAATTCACCATATCCATCCAAGGAATAGCCAATCTCCCAATCTAAATTAGCATCCGAATAGTAACCTGACCGAATGCAAGTTTTAATATGGACATCAAAGTCAATTGGCTTCCCATTCTCAGGATTCCAAACGCATCCGTTTATAAACTTCTCGGTCATGTATCGGCCATCGTACTTGTCCCATGACTCTCTCGTAGATTCATGGCCAATATCGATAAGGGATGCAGTCAAATTGGCAGCAGCATCATCGAAATCAAATTCTTCTTGAATCGGAATGACAAAGACTCTGCTTGCATTGTTGGTGATAAAATTAGATGTAGCCATAGCTGATAAGTGATTAAATGGTTAATGATTAAAAAAGTTAGCTGTGGCATCGGAATCGAACCGATTTTGAGTCTCCGAGAAGAGACGCAAACACCATGGCCACAATACCAATGAGCATCTTATCCCTGAGAAGGGAATTTGAAGTACTGAAGGTCAAACGGATGTCTTTCGCCATCCCAACCATCCACATACACAAGATGTCCTTCCCATGTTTCATCTACCTGATAAGCAAATGATATGGCATCCTGCGTAGTGTAGGCAATTAAGGAAGACATGAATCTAATGACATTCAAGTTAAAAGCAATGGTTTTCGGGGATGTGCTGCTGATAAAGGTAAGCACAAAGGTCTCTTCAGGTTTGCCATCCCATTCGCCTAAGTGCGTCTCTACCTTGGCATCCGACAGGCCAAAAATACTTCCTGCCAATTCCATTACTCTGCTGAATTCAGCATTCGAAAATGCTCCAAAGGGATTGTTCTCCTTCCCGATGTTAAAAATTACACGATTGCTCATAACTGATAGGTATTAAATGATTATGGAAATGAGTCATACTCTACAAGACTCGCCAAAACACTGACATCTCCTGAGAATCTTTGAACGTAATCAAATAGGTTTACAAGACGATATCCATCGGCATCCATCTCTACATGAGAGACACGTATTACATACACGTCATTCCTTGAAATGTCCAATGGAATAGAACTTGAGACACCTTTGAATCTGCCAATGAAACTAGCAAATTCCTGTGCTGTCATGTGAGATTGGTGATTACCATCTCTGTCAATTAAAAAAACTATTTCTCGCTTCATGGCTGATAAGTGATTAAGTGATTAAAAAAGTTAGCAGCAGCATTGGAGTCGAACCAATTTAGAGTCTCCGAGAAGAGACTCTAAGACCTTCACTGCTTGCGTCTCCGACAAGAGACTCTAGGCAAGAAAATGCAGCATTAGAAAGCTATAGGCAAAGCCTGTCAGAATGACTCCCATGCCTATAAGGTAGGATTGGATTGTTGACCTGCGATTCTCAGCGCGGAGTCTAGCTTGCTCGCGCTCGATGTCAAAAAATTGATTGCTCATGGTGAATTGAATTAAATGGTTAACGATTAAAAGGTATACACAAAAGTACTTCAGAACTTCGACATATGCAACAGGCAAAGATGCCGATTTTGTTAAAGAATGTTAAAAGATAGCAGAGTCTCCGATAAGAGACTCCGCATACCTTCCCACATTCATTACTTGGCAGCTACATAAAAGTGAGCAGGAGACTCGGCCTGATAGCTGTAGCCAACCCTAGCAATTAGCTTGCTCACAGATTCGCTAATTTTACCTTCGTCTCCGAAAACTAACTGACCTTTGTGCTCCACATACTGCAAATTGTCGGTGAAAAGCACATTCCCTTTGCCGACCTTGGTCTCTACTCCAATGGCATTCAAGACCTTCTGTAGCTCCTTGGCAGATACCTTGGCTGCTGTAGGCTTGGCAGTCTCCTTGGCTTTGGCCTTGGCATCAGCAATGGCCTGTGCCTGTGCTTTGGCTTGCTCCTTGGCCTGTGAATCAGCAAGAGCCTTGGCATTTCGCTCATCTACAATCGGCAGCAAAGCAGTCAATTGCTCAATAACTTGCTGAAGGTCAGCAGAAGTAAATTCGCTGCGGATTGTGGCACTGCCATCTGAATTGGCTTGCACCTTCACAGATACATTGGCCAAATGCCATGTCAACGAGCCAACAATGGTAGTCTTGGTCTCACCTTCACCTTCACCTTCACCTTCACCTTCACCTTCACCTTCACCTTCAGTCTCCGACAGGAGACTCCTTTTGGCGAATTCCAACAGGTTATTCACCGACCTTTCCACAGCAATCCCCGACTCTGACTCCCGAAGGTTCGCCCAATCGTTAAATTGCTCCAAGGTATCACCTTCCAAAGATGCTGCCTGAATTAGCTTGTAAGCCCAAGACTTACTAAAGCCATACAAAGGGAACAGGTCGGCCTTTTTCAAGCCTTCAGATTTCAGGGCAGCCTTACCTTCCTTGGTGTCTGCCCAATTAGTTCCTTGGCGGATAACTTCGCCAATCTTCAGGTGAATAGCCAACACAGACTCTTCACCTTTCTTTAGCTGTGCAGTTAGCTTCTCTACAGCAGCGACGTTCAGATTCTTTTTTAAATTGCTCATGGTATGTAGGTATTAAATTCTGCGACATCGTTTGGTCAATCGCTCCGCTAAGGTCTGTAGAAGTTTTGTGTAAAGCAAATTTTGGAATGTTAAAATTTGTTAAAGCCTTTGATAGCAAGGGTTTCAGGAGCTCGCAAAATGATATTGGTTAGAATGGGGCAGTTCAGGGTCAGGGAAAACGCCTGCCTTTGTGTCATGTCTCTGCCATTTTGTCTGCCATTTTGTCAGCATAACATCTGCCATTTTGGCAGGTTTGGCAGTCATTCCGTAACAGCATGCAGCACAGCACAGCACAGCACAGGGCATGGGCAGGCATGGAGCAGGCATCGGCTCGGCTCGGCTCGGCGCGGCTCGGCTCGGCATGGGCATCGGCATGGGCATCGGCATGGGCATCGGCATGGGCAGTGAGCAGGGCAGGGCAGGGCAGGGCAGGGCAGGGCAGGGCAGGGCAGGGCAGGGAGCAGGGAGCAGGCATCGGCAGGCAGGTATGGGCAGGCAGGTATGGGCAGGCAGGTATGGGCATCCGCATGGGCATGGCAGGAAAACGCCAAAAAATCGGGAGCAGGGCAAGGCACAAGCACCCCCCTCCCTTCGCGGAACATCGGTTTCACATTGGGCCCGGCAGCGTAGAACCGGGGGGGAACCCAATGACTCACATTATCTCGACCTTTTTGTATCTTTGCTAAAATGATTAACATGAAAAAACCTATGATAATGCGTGGATTGTCTAATGGCTTAGATGTCCGCGGAGGCCGGTTGATTAACAATCGTGCGTGCAGTACAAGTGGAATTCAGAGGGCTGCTGAATTAAAGAGTTCGATGAAGAGGGAGAAGAAGGTTAGCATGATTGCTGAGGGGATTCGTCGTGCTGAGATGGAGAAGGAGATGGGCAATATGATGATTCTTGGACCTATGAAGCCCATGAAGATGAAGAAGTATTGATATTGATTTTGGAGCAAGGGGTCTTTGATGGCCCCTTTTTCTTTACATATACTGTTTATATTCTGTAGATATTCTTATAATAGTGTCAATTATTGTCATATTAATGTCGTTTTTATGACAGTTAAAATACTAATAATCAATAAGATGTCGAAAATGTCGAAAATAAAGGTGAAATGAAATAATAAAAAAAAGTTGCGTGTGATATTAAAATAGAGAGAGATAGGGAAAGAAGGAAATCGTCATATTCGACATAGTTGTTTGGTATAATTCTTTTTCATATATTTGTCGAAAATCTATTTACATATGAATGAAATTGGATACTCACCCAAGGAGTTAATGTTTGGGGATGATGGTCGCAAGCGGTTGCTTAGTGGCATCAAGAAGATGGCCGGTGCTGTGAAGAGCACGTTAGGGCCAAGTGGCAACACTGTTCTTATTGAGTCGAACAATCACCTAGGCGGTATAACGGTTACCAAGGATGGTGTTACGGTTGCCAAGTCGGTTGACTTGTTGGACCCGGTAGAGAACTTGGCGGTAAAGATGATGAAGGAGGCTGCTGACCGGACAGCTACAACGGCCGGTGATGGGACTACAACTGCGATTGTTCTTACCGAGGCCATGGTTGAGAATGGCATGATGGTTTTCAGTGAGAATCCTTCTTTAAACAGGACCGAGGTCTTGCGTCATATGATGAGTATTGTTGGCGAGGTGGTGAACATCCTAAAGTCCCGGAAGAAAAAAGTAACCAAGAAGATGCTATTAGATGTTGCTACCATCTCCGCCAACAACGATAAGGAGATTGGTCGAATCATTGCTGAGGTGTATGGCAAGATTGGGGCCGATGGGATTGTCACCGTTGAGAAGTCTCAGAGTTCAGAGACGTATGCTGACGTGTCGCATGGGTTCATGGTTGAGCGCGGTTACTTGAGCAACTTGTTTGTGAATGACCAAAAAAGGGATGAGGTGATTTACGAGGACGTGATGATATTGGTATCTGACTCGGAGATTAGCAACATCCTTCAGATTGAGCAGGTGTTAAAGCCGGTGATATCGGAGAACAAGCGTTTGCTAATCATTGCTCCTTGCAGTACGAATGTGGTGAACACCTTGGCTGCGAACAAGATTAAGAACAACTTGAAGGTGGTTGCTATTCCTCCTCCTCAGTTTGGGTACAAGCAGCATGAGCTTATGAGTGACATCGCGGTGAGTGTCGGTGCCACGTACTTTTCTGAGAAGACCGGGGATGATTTGTCATTGATGACATTTGCGGACTTGGGTCATGCTAGTAAGGTGGTGGTAAGCCGGGACAATACGGTAATAGTGAACTCTCAGTTTAGAACTGATTCCGATGAGATATCTCAAAGGGTTTCTCAGCTTCGTGGTGCATATGCTGAGGCGAACAAAAAATCGGACCGGGACTTCATCTTGAGTAGGATTGCTTCTTTATCCGGTGGAGTGGGGGTGATATACGTAGGTGGAAACACCGACATTGAGCAGAAGGAGTTGTACGACCGAGTGGACGATGCGGTGTGTGCTGTACGCAGTGCTCTTGAGGAAGGGATTCTTCCCGGGTCGGGCCGAGCCTTGCACTACATTTCTTGTGAGTTGGCAGATAGGAGTTCATTTGGCAATAGCCCGGAGTACGATGCGGCCCTTGAGATTGTTGTGGCTTCGATTTCTTCTCCATTGAAGCAGATACTTGAGAATGCCGGGTACTGCGACTTTAGTTTGTACCTTGATAAGCCTCATATGGGGGCATCTGATGGTATTTGTTTAAAGACGATGAGGGAGGGGGACTTGTTTGCTCTTGGTGTTGTTGACCCGATGAAGGTTACGAGGAGTGCGATTCAGAATGCGGTGAGTGTGGCAACTACAATTCTTAGTACTAATGCCATCATTACAATGGCACGCTCTTATGAAACCCAATAACACTTAAATCATATGGCAAAAATTGTAGGGTGCTGCGGCACCGGATGCCCACTTAAGGAAACGTGCTACAGGTTCTTGGCTCCCCAAGCCGCTCGTGGCGAAAATTTTGTAGATGGACCGCCTCACTCAGAAGGTGAGTGCGAGTTTTATTGGGGGGAGGCCCCGGGATTTCTGATGAAGGAGCATGAAGATGCAACAATGTTGCAAAAAGCTGAGTACAACCATGTGAGTCCGGACCACTATCGAAGCAGTTCATCGGGCATGGAGGTATTCGAGATGATGATAGCCATATGGGGTAGGGAGAAGTACATCGCTTTTTGCGAGATGAATGCGTTCAAGTATCGGATGAGAGCCGGCAAGAAGCCCGGGCAAGCTGCGAGCTTGGACCTTGACAAAGCAAATTGGTATGAGAATCAAATAAACAAATTGAAATGAAAGCAATAGGAAAGAACATCATTGTGCGTACAATTGAGGAGGAGGTTCGCACATCCTCCGGTCTTTTAATTAGTGGTGAGGAGGCTCAATCATTGCGGTACCGGAAGGGCCGGGTGGTGATGCCGGGCACCGAGGTTGAGAACATAAAGAAGGGGGACTTGATTTACTACGACACTCGTCAGTCCTACAAGATGTTGATAAAGGATGAGCCTTACACCATCATTCAAGAGAGAGACGTTGTTGTTGTTGAGTAATCAAGTCCAATAAACCATTCATTAACCCTATTTTGTACCTTTAATGATGCAAAAATGATGCAAAAATGAGCCAACTAATTCTAAAATTCAACCTTCCCGAAGAAGAAACCGAGGCAAACTTTGCATTAAAGGGTGGGGAATATTTCTTGGTACTGCATGAATTTTACCAAAAGCTGAGGGATATTACCAAATACGGACAAAACCCCTTCAACGGCAAGACAGCAACTGAGCAAGAGGTTCAACTTGCCGAGCAGATAAGGGAGTACCTTTCTGAGCAAAAGATTGATGAGTTGTGGTGATGACCATTAGATAAAAACGTACTCCAATTTCTTTCCTTTCTTTATGTTTTTTTCAGCTTCAAGGGGTTGAAGGTTTGTGTAGAACATCAGCTCTTTCACTTGTTCTTCTGTTGTTGCCAATCCAATGGGGATGATATGGTCGATGTGCCAATATGTTCCATAGTTATCCCAAGCCATCCCGGGTTTGAATTGCTTTTCAATGTGAGCTTTAAAATCTTCTACGGTGCACCCTATATACTTTAATGTGGATTTTGATTTTGTAATTTTATGTGTTCTTAGGATTTTTGATACTTGATTCCTAAGTCTTTTCCTCATCATGTAAATTGGATTGCTTTTGTTCTTATGATAAAGTTTTCTTTGAGCATCCCTTACCTTGTCCATGTTGTTTTTTTTCCAATATTTTTGTTTTTGTTTTTCGCATTCCTTACAATTTTTTCTTCTCGAGAGGAGATGCGGTTTTGTTTTTCTAAATCGGTCAATAGGCTTATCGGTAAGACAAGTTTTACAAGCCATCGTTGGCCCCAAACTTTTTTTCTTTTCGTTTTCTATTGAGCTCATGTATGTAGTTTTTATAAACCTTTTCGGTGTATCCAACTTTTTTTGCGAACATGGGGTTGTTCTTTTGGTCTACTGAGATGTCTTCTCCGTTCAGCTTGTTGTACAAGCTGCCAATCATTCTTGATGCTTTTCTTGAGAGCTTGTAGATTTTCCCTCGGTCTTGGGGGGTGTCTCGTAGTGCTTCAATCCACCCATCTCGAAGAAGGTTGTCAAATCTTTTTTTGTCCCACGACAGCAAGCTGTTGTATTCGTGCACGTCTGAGCGCATGAAGTATTTTTCAGAGTACAAGAACAGCAGGTACTCGAGGGTTTGTTCTGACAATCCATATTTCTTCTTTATGAAAAACTTAATAGGTCTCCAATACTTAAGGTAATCGTATTTCATTAAATTTTTTTTTACCTTTGTAGTGCAAAGATAGCAATATGGCTGAGACCAAAAAAACTTTATCGGAAGAGATTCGTTCTGTAAACGAGAAGTATGCTAAGGTGAGGGCTGAGCGTTCTAAGGTTCGCTCTGATGCTCACACGAAGCGCAAGGCTACTATTGGCACGACTAAGAGAAAACAATCTGAAGGGGGGTCCTATGGGCTTCAGCAGCTTCAGGGTTTCTCATCATATAAAAAAACCCCATAAAAAATACAGATATGGCAGCAATGCGTAAACCAATGACAAAAGGCCCAATCAAGGGTGCTAAGAAACCCACAACCGGCAAAGGAAATGGTTCACAGCCTGAGCCCACAAATAAGGGCGGCACATATATGGCATTTGATAACGGAAGGTTGGCAAGAACTTATGGAAAATATTCTCCAATGGAGTCTATTGATACAACAGGTTTTGGCAAAGGCAAAAAAGAATTTCCTTTCACAACTTCATATTTCGCAGAAAGTAAGCCAATAGTTAAATCTGTAAAAAGAGGTGATGTTTCCGAGATTATATCTAAATTGAAAAAAGGCGCAACAAGGGTTGAGGATTTTAGAAGCCCAAGTCAAAAGAAGAAGTAATCATGGCAAGAATGAAGACAGGCCGGAAATCGGGTGGTCCCGGTGATGGCAAAGGAAATGGAGATGGAAAAGCATCATCAGGCCCAACATACGAGGGATTGACGCATTTGACAAAGTCCGGAGTAAAAGGCCCGGCTACTTTTGCTGATAGCGTTTCGTATCGTCAAGGTTTTGTTCAAGGCAAGATGGGAACCGCTGCAAAGCCTGTTTCTTCTAAGAGCAAGGTGCTTAGCACAGACTACGCTCGTATGGCCGGCCGCTCCGAAGGGATGCGTGCTCGCACTAAGAAAAAGTAATGGCCTACACTAAGCCCGAGCTTCGTGAGCGCTTGAAGAATCAAGTGATGAGCTCCGGTGACGGAGGTAAGCCGGGGCAGTGGTCCGCACGAAAAGCTCAGATACTTTCGAAAAAGTACGATGATGCCGGTGGGGGGTACTCCGGGTCTAAGACGAAAGCTCAAAAGAGTTTAAGTAAGTGGACAAAGGAGGATTGGGGAACCAAGAGTGGCAAGCCATCTACCCAAGGACCAAAAGCTACCGGTGAGCGTTACCTTCCGAAAGCAGCAAGGCAGTCGTTGTCCTCCAAGGAGTACGCGGCTACCTCTGCAAAGAAGCGGTCGGACACAGCAAAGGGTAAGCAGTTTAGTGAGCAGCCAAAGTCAATAGCAAAGAAAACTTCAAGGTACAGATGAGTCTCCGACAAGAGACTCTTTTTTTTTGTAAATTTGTAATCTAAAACCTTTTGAGATGAAATCAGTTCCTTGCACGAACAAAGTTAAGACCGCTACCTCTTCCAAGAAAATGGGAGGTAAGATGTCTTACGGTTCAAAGAAAAAATAAGTTATGGCCGAGAAGTCAAAGATGAGCTGCAACCGGCCGGTACCATCGGACCGTCCGGGCAAGAAGCGCATGGTTAAGGCTTGTGCTAATGGCCAAGAAAAGCTCTTGCACTTTGGTGCAAAGGGTTATGGTCACAACTACTCCGCTCCGGCTCGCAAATCTTTTAAGGCACGACATGGGTGCGATGAGGCTACCAACAAGCTGACCCCTAAGTATTGGGCTTGCAAGAATCTTTGGGCCGGCCCGGGTGGGTCGACTCAGAGCAGTCCCAAGGGTAGGAAAGGAAAATATTAGTATATTTGTCGTATGAAACTGAGCGAAAAGAGCAAAGGTTTTGGAGATACGGTTGACAAGTTCACCACTGTAACAGGGATTAAGAAAGCTGTGAAAGCAGTTGCTACCTCTGTCGGTGTTGAAGACTGTGGCTGTAAGGCAAGGCAAGACTCTTTAAATCGTATGTTTCCTTACGACGTTAAAAACCAAAAATAATGGCATACTTAAAGTTACAAGTTGGTCGGGCTCTACCGGTTGTTCTGAGCGACACCATCAATATTCCTAACCCATCTGCGCCGGTTGGTGCCGGAGCTACTACCGGTACCGGTGGTGGTGGCACCCATCTTATTGATTCAACTCAAAACTTCATTACTCAGAACGTAAGGATTGGTGATATCATCTACAATCTTACTGATGGTACCGCTGCTACTGTTTCGAGCATTTTAAATGCAACGACCATTGTTTGTAGTGCTGCGATATTTTCTACGACTCCTAAGAGCTATAAAGTGTATCCATCGGCTGCAAATGAGAACGGATGTGTTCTTTATGTTGGCACTGCCGGGAATGTTAGGGTTTTGACGATTGGTGGAGACACTGTTACTTTTACTGCTGTTCCGGCCGGTACGTTTATACCTGTAAGTGTAAAGAGAGTTTACTCTACCGGCACAGTAGCTGCTGCAAGCATATTAGCTCTTTGGTAAGGTGGCACCACCTCTTGGATTAGGAATTGGAATTGGTGCAGGAATGAGTGCACCTCCGGCTTCGGGCGTTAAATTATTACTTGATGAAAACCCCGGTGCATCTGTTGCGTATTCACTTAGGAAATTAAGTAGTACATACACCGGTTCTTCAATTCGTGTTCGTAGGTCAAGTGATAATGCGGAGCAAAATATAGGCTTTG
>Ga0181346_1001151_pt1 | contig 11607 bp, 8 predicted proteins | sample Su13VDMM15DN_FD_130100 | JGI IMG/M metagenome (GOLD analysis project Ga0181346, IMG submission 130100) | Freshwater viral communities from Lake Michigan, USA - Su13.VD.MM15.D.N | ecosystem: Environmental > Aquatic > Freshwater > Lake | place: USA: Michigan | collected 2013-07-15 | reverse complement strand
CTCGATAGTCTTTGCATTGATATTTGTGTAATGCTTTCTCAATCCATTGACCTCAAGGATTACATTCTTCCAAGTCTGACAGCCCACTTTGTCCTTGTGTATCTCGCTTGCTTCGACAATGTATTCTGTTGGAACTCCTGCTTCAACCAGTTGCTTGACGAAATCCTCGACAGGCATACTATGTTGCTTGCAATCGACTCCTCTTTCTTGACATCTGTACTTCATTTTGTTTCCTTTGGGCAATCTTCATATGGGAAATACTCTTGCTCTTCACAAGTACAGAATTGAAACTTCTCAACCTGTGTCTTATGCGTTAGGTCTGCTATGTCTTCCCAACTCATTACTTCTTCCATTTTGTCTCCTTGTCTCTGTGTCTTAAGTCTTAAGACATAGTTTCTATTGTACCTGCCATTACTGCAACTAATAACATAACAAAAGTTGCAAAGGTTGTAAAGACCTTTTCGCCTCTTTTTGTTAATGTCATACCTGCAATAATCATCTTCTCTTCTTCGGGTTGTGTAGCGAATGAGAAACCTTGCGCTCCCTCTTCGCATATACATAAGTGCCAATCTGAATAGCACTCGTAGCAATACTTATGTCTTAAGTCGTTAGTCATTTGTTGTCTCCTTTGTTGTTAGTTTATAAAACTCTGTTTCTAAAAATATCCTTGCTTGCTTTCTATTCCTAAAAACTTCATAGACTAATAAGGTGTCTAATTTTTTAATTGTTACAACCCACCTTTTGTAAGTAAATCTTTCATCAACACCTTCTGTTGTGAATTTAAGTTCTCCAAGATATTCCTCTTTTTCAAGAGTTATTCTTGAGTCCCAATAGTATGTTGTTTTACAAGTGATACAAGGGTGTGAACACTTGTCTTTGTGTCTTAAGTCTTGATTCATTTGTCGTCTCCTTCTAAATCTAAAATCTTCATCAACTTATCTAAAGATTCTCGATTGTAATGGATTGTCAGTTCTCCACTTTTGTAATCACTAATCCAAACACCTGATTGAACTAATAGTGATTTTAATTTGAAGAGTTTGGGCTTAGTTACTGTGTCGTAAAACTTCTGATTCTCTACCCTTTGTACTGCCCATTTAGCGTCTTGTGCTTTTATAATCTCTCTATTTTCTAAGTATCTCAGTAGTTCTTCTTCAAACTTCCCAATTACTTTTGATAAAGAAATCTCTTTGACACTATCGTTGAAAGTGTTACGCATTTTGGCAAACTTCGCCCCTTTATAGTTACTCCTAAACTCTAAAAGAGTCCAAGAATATCTTTCTCTAAGTTGTGTTTCATCATAGTAGGTAGACATATCGCGACCATAACTAGCGTTCACCATATATGTACTACCTACTTGCATATCCTTTGATTTCATTTCGTCTCCTTTGTAGTTGTTGTCTTGCTTGTTACCAAACCTATGTCCTCGTGTCCTCTTTTGTCAAGGACATTTAGATAACGATTTGGTAACAATTTACTTCTGTCTTAAGTCCTAACCTTTTCTGATTAGGCGTGCTACCATTAACATCAAAACTGCTGATGTTGTAAAACTAACTGCTAGCAAAATTCCTAGTACGTCTGTTCCCATTTTATATCCTCGTCCTCTTTGTTAGTTTGTGTTGGCTCTGGCTTTTTAGTTCCAGAAGAAAGGGCTTACGTCTTAAGACTTAAACCCTAACTTCCGTATCTATTCGATACCTTGCCATCTGTTGTAGCGCCATTCAAATTCTTCACGAATGAAGCGAGTGACCTCTGAACTTGAAAGGCTTAGATGGTCATACTTTTCTTCTGCCATATCAATTGCGTCTGTAATCATATTTGCAACTGCTCGTGAATCGCTTTCTCTTGCCATTGTGTGTCTCCTATATCCTTTCGCTAAATTTTAGCGTCAGGGTGGGCGACTTAAGTCTTAAGACCTAAGTCACCCCCTCCGAATCTAAATCTTGCTCAAATCTAAATACTTTATACAGATATTAATTGCGTCATCTGCGTCTTGGCAAGAATTTACCTCTTTGGTAAATTCGTCCGAACTCTTTCCTGCTCTTCTGTATTGCTTGTACACTTCAGCCATTAAATAGCGTGGGTCATCTGTGAACATTTTTGTCTCCTCTCCTTTGGCTAACCTTTAGCCTCAGGGTCAAGAGGTCACGTCTTAAGACATAACCTCCTGCCTCCGATTCTACCAGTTTAGTAATTCCTTTACTTTGTACTGTTTGTTTCTTGAGTCAAGAACTGCTGTAGTAAATAATCCTGAGTCAAATCTAGGATTCTCTTCTACTGCGTAACTCATAAAGGCTCTGATTATTTCCCAAGCGCCCTCAGTTTGCACATCTTTATTGAAATCATATTTGGCTAATTCGATTCCAAATAGTCGTGAAATTTCGTTGTAGTCTTTTCTTGTCATTTTGTCTCCTTTGCTTTCCTAGGCTTAGCCCTAGGGTGAGGCTCTTAAGTCTTAAGACCTAAGAACCTCCCTCTAGTTCTATGTGTCCCCTTGTCTGTTAGTTCTAACCTATATCCTCGGTCTTTTATGTGTCAAGGATAAAGAGGTCAAATTTGATAACGATTTGATAACGATTTCCTCGCCTCCTTTCCCCTCTAAAAGTTTGTGTTGATAAAAAAGGTTTGTGTCCGTAAAGTTTGTGGCGAAAGTTATCCACAAGTTATCCACAGGCTGTGTATAACCTGTGTATATCTTGTGCATAACTTATCCACAACTTATCCCCAAGTTATCCACACCTGTGCATATCCTGTGGATAACTATTAGTAAGTCTTAAGACATAAAGAAACCCCTTAAGTCCTAAGACCTAAGGGGTTTCTATTTCAATCTATTCTGCTAGAAATTGACTATCGCAACTCTGGCAGATTGGAGAACAACAATCTAGAACCTTTTGTGATAGTCGAATAATTTCTCCACATTCACAAATTGCCTTTATTCCGTTTTTGTTTCTTGGTGCTGGTTTGGATGTCTTTTCAATTTGCAAGGCTGTCACATCTAAAGCCTTAGCAATCTTAGTAATTTCTTTTTTCCATTTTTGTAATCCAATTTCTGGCATTGATGTTTCAGATAACCCGATACTTTTCTTGCTACTTTTTTCTATTTTAAGAAAGAATATATCTTGGGCTGTTTTTTGAAATTTGCCATTATGGTATCCGTCACCTGTTACATCTTTGATACCATTTTTGAAATTATAGGCGTGGGCTAGTTCGTGCAATAGTGTGCCCATTGTGGATTCAGCGCCACGAGTTAAGGATTCAGCAGATAGAAAAATTTCATTTGCCAAAACCTCGCCTTTTTTCCAAGGTGTGAAATGTGTAAAGTGTCCGTGAATTTTTCCCTTTTCTTCACGAGCCAATGAAACTACAATTTCAGGGAATTCTATTCCAATTTCTTGGATAACGGAATTCTTTACATCTTCAAGGACGGAAAGTAATCCTGAAAGTTCTTGTGTCTTTTCTTTTGTCTTCATTTTTTGTCTCCTTTTTGAGGGTGTGTCCCTCTTCTTAAGAAAGAACATATCCTTATGTCTTAAGACCTGTCAAGGGTTAAAGGTGAACAACAGGTGAACAACAGGTGAACAAATTAAATAGGACAAATCGGACATTCTAGGGGGTCGAGGGGAACTATGGGGAATCGGACAAATCGGGCAGAGGTTCATCTACATCTAAACCCTAAACCTAAGGTCGAGGGTTTGCGTGAGGTCTGGGAATCTGCCAACATCTATTGACAAATGAATCTATTAATGGTACACGATTACTAGGGGGCGACTATAAATAAATATAGGTGGGGATAGTACTCTCTCCAATAAATTCTAATAACCTAATCAACCAAATACCAACACAAATTAACCCTTTACAATCCATACTAGACCTTAAAAACACTACCCCCCTATGTTAATCTACAGCATATCTATATACGCTTGTACCCCATCTAGAATTTTTCTGGGTTATTACAAATGCTCTGACCTGCAGTTATATACTTCCTAAAAAATACTTTGTAAAATACTGTTACCAAACTACTCGGTAACACCTTATATATAGTAGAGGACAAAATAATATTATATTACTGTTGCCGATGGGTAAAGGCAACAGGGTAGTGTATACGCAAGTTGTCTTTGGCGACAACTTGCTATTGTATAGTATTATATAATATATAATACTATCCCTAAAGCAAAAGGACGAATTCCAATGGCAGCAAAAGCAGGATTGTCGCACCATCTAAAGGCTGAGTCTGGCAAAAAGAAAGAGGACTACCTTAAGGGTATTGCCTCTGGGATGACCAATGACGCCGCCTCAAAGTTGGCTGGCATCAAACCTGATACGGTCAAGTATTGGATTAAGTCTGATAAGCACTTCCGCGAGCAAATGGATAATGCCCGAACTGATAGAGATAATGTCCGCGCCAAGAGCAAGGACGCAGACAAGAACAGCATAGACTTTAAGACCTTCTCTGAGGAATACCTAGAGATGAAGGTTTTCCCCCACCAGGACAATTTTATATCCCTTCTTGAAAAAGGTGAACCTGAGTGGATTCATTCAGCAATGACTTATGAGCCTGCTACAAAAAATCGCGTTTTAATAAACATACCTCCTGAGCACGCTAAGTCTACTACCATCACGGTTAACTACTCAACCTTTCGTGTGGCTCTAAACCCTAACGTTCGTATCATTATTGTTTCTAAGACTTTGGCTAAAGCACGAGAATTTGTGTATGCCATTAAGCAACGCCTCAGCCATCCACGCTGGCAGAAGATGCAGCAAATGTATGGACCTGAGGGCGGTTGGAAAGAAGACTCAGAGACCTGGCGAACTGACACAGTTTACCTAGGTACTGAGACTAGAGACTCTGGCGAAAAAGACCCGACCTTACAAGCCCTTGGTATGGGCGGACAAATTTACGGCGCACGCGCCGACTTGATTATCCTTGATGACGTTATAACTGGTGCCAACTCCCACGAGTGGGAAAAACAAATTAACTGGCTGCAAAAAGAAGTTATAACTCGTCTTGGTAAAAATGGTAAACTTTTAGTTGTAGGGACACGAATAGGTTCTATTGACCTATACAGAGAACTTCGGAACCCCGAACACTGGTCTGGAAATAAAACTCCATTCACATATCTGGCTATGCCAGCAGTATTAGAGTTCAACGAAGACCCAGAGAAGTGGGTAACGCTATGGGCGAGGTCAGACAGACCTTGGGATGGCGATGAGGACACGACACCTGACGTAGATGGATTTTTCCCTAAATGGGATGGTCCTACGTTATTCCAGAGACGCTCCGAAGTTACCCCTTCTACTTGGGCTATGGTTTATCAGCAGCAAGATGTTGAAGACGATTCTATCTTCCCACCAATATGTGTGCAAAGTTCTCTTCAAGGTATGCGTAAAACTGGCATACTGCATTACGGAGCACCAGGTCATCCTCAAGACCCTGGCAACTATCGCATAGTTATGGGTATTGACCCTGCTATGTCTGGAGCAACTGCAGCAGTAATTGTGGCTGTAAATGTTGATAACAAGAAAAGATACGTTCTTGATGTTTGCAATATGACAGACCCAACCCCAGAAAAAATTAAAAACTTAATCCAAGAGTGGGCTGTTAAATATCAGCCTAACGTGGTAGTAGCGGAGAAAAATGCCTTCCAACTCTTCCTCACCAAAGACGAGGGAATACGTGACTTTCTATCTTCGCGCGGAATCGTATTCCGTGAGCATTTCACTGGCAACAACAAGTGGGACGTTGATTTCGGTGTTGCGTCTTTGGCTCCACTCTTTGGAACGACTACGAATGAAAAATTTGTAAAGAACTCAAATATGATTGAACTACCTTCAACTGACAAGTCTGAAGGAGTCAAGGCTTTAGTAACCCAGTTAATAACCTGGAAACCTGATGCACGTAAACGTCAACCTACTGATTGCGTTATGGCTTTATGGTTTACAGAGATTGTTATTCGTGAGTGGCTAGAACGAGGAAACCATCTTACCCAGTTTACTAATAGTAGATGGCACTCCAGAAAACAACTTAACTCAAGATATGTAATAGATTTAGATGAGGCATTTGCCGAACAACAAGCAGAAGTATTCTATCAATAAGGAAATTAGTGGCTCTTAATATAACACAGATAGCAACCAAGGTTGAAGCACTCAAACGCCGTAACTCCGCGCGTGATGCTCGTATGGGTGACGTTCTAGAAGTACGTAGGGGCAACCTTGTAAACGTGTTTCCTGAAATGTTCCCAGAGGGTGCAAGTAGAGCAATGATTGCAAACTTTGTAGACGTAGCAGCAAGAGACGTTTCTGAAGTTCTAGCACCACTACCTTCATGTAATTGTACAACAACTAATACTAATTCTGACCGTGCTAAAAAATCAGCAGACATTAGAACCCTTGTTGTTAATAACTATGTTCAACACTCACGCTTACAAACCCAAATGTACACTGGCGCTGATTGGTACGGAACTTACGGTTTCTTACCTATTGTCATTGAAGCAGACTTTGAAAGCAACATCCCGCGTATACGTGTAGAAAATCCACTTGGTTCTTATCCTGAATTTGATAGATACGGTAGAGTTGCTTCATTTACTAAACGCTACGTTAAAACCATTGCTGAACTTATTACAGAATTTCCAGAATTTGAAAGAGAAATCCTTAACGGATACAGAATGGATGAAGTTGACCTTTATTCTGAAATAGAAATGATTCGTTATGAAGACAAAGACACCATTCTTTTATACTTACCCAACAGAGGTAATTTAGTTTTAACCAGTACTGACAACCCAATGGGTGAAGTAATGGTTCGCGTTGCTATGCGCCCAGGAATTGACAATGAACCACGCGGTCAATTTGATGATGTTCTTTGGGTTCAAATAGCACGCGCAAGATTTGCACAGTTAGCAATGGACGCAGCAGAGAAATCTATTAACGCTCCATTAGCAGTTCCAAATGACGTACAAGAATTTGCCTTTGGTCCAGACGCTGTGTTAAGAACTGCTCAACCGCAGAACATTCGCCGTGTAGGCTTAGAGGTTCCACCTGCTGCGTTTACTGAAGCAGCACTATTGCAACAAGAAATGCGCCTTGGCGCACGTTATCCTGAAGGACGTTCTGGTGTTATTAATGCCAGCGTTGTAACAGGACAAGGTGTACAAGCCCTATTAGGCGCATTTGATACCCAGGTTAAAACTGGTCAACAAATTTTGTCAGATGTATTTGAAGACGTAATTGCATTATGTCTTAAGATGGATGAAAAGTTATTCCCTGATGAAAAGAAAATTGCAGCCTCTTCTGGTGGTGCAAGATTTGAATTAAGTTATGAACCACGTAGAGATATTCGTGGAGATTATTCAGTTCAGGTTCGTTATGGTTTAATGTCAGGACTTGACCCAAGTCGTGCATTAATCTTCTCACTACAAGCATTAGGTGCAGATTTAGTATCAAGAGATTTCGTAATGCGCGAACTACCTTGGTCAATGAACGTAGGCGGAGAACAACAGTCAATTGACGTTCAACGTATGCGTGATAACTTAAACGCATCAGTTGCCTCACTAGCACAAGCAATTCCACAATTCGCAGCACAGGGACAAGACCCAAGTCAACTTGTTAATAGCATTGCTGAAGTAATCAAAGAAAGACAAAAAGGTACAAACATCGAAGATGCTGTACAAAAAGTCTTTGCTCCAGACCCACAAGTCCCCCTGCTGAGATGACCGCTCCTGCCGAGCAACCTGTCCCTGCTGCTCCAGTTGAAGCGCCTCCAGGGGGTCCTTCTCCAACAGCACCAGAGCAAGCGTTACAAATGCAAGGACAACCAGATATTCAAGCACTACTAGGACAATTATAAATTTAAGGAATTTAAATGGCTAACGAAGTAGTTTCAGGCGTAGGTAGAAACGCCAAACGTACCGACAAAAATCTTTCTAGCCGTACAACTCAGCCAATGCGTGAAATGAATTCAACAAAATATGGCGAAGGTAAACAATTAATGGACCAGCAAAGAGTAAGTCCTATGGCTGGAACAGTTAAGACTCCTAATCTTCAAACAGGAAACGCTGCAAGCGCTGCCCCTAAGTCTGCAGTTGTTCCATTAACTGCTGAGACACAATTTCCTGACCAACCTGCTGAAGTAGGTTTACCATTTGGTGAAGGACCAGGACCAGAAATTTTTGGCAATCTTAATCCAGAACCAGAGACATTAACAGGTATCTTAGGACGTATGATTAATGCTGATTCTTCAGGAGAAGTCAAAGCAATTTACGAAAACGCTTTATTACAAGGACAGTAAATGGCTGATAATAAAGAGATACAAAATTATTCAGCAGAACTATACAAAACTGTAACTAAGTTTAATCCTACTCCTGCTCAAAATGCTGAACTTAATGGTTGGGCTGGTATACAAAATGTCAGTCAACGTTTATCTGGTATTAACGATGTTGCTGAAGCAAACAAAGAATACAATAAACTTGACAAGGGCATCCAAGATATTATTGCTCAACAGAATCCTGATGCTTTGTTCATTCAAAAAGATAAGAAGACTAAACTTACTAAAGTTTTTGACGGTTTAAGAAGTTACGCTAATGCTGTAACTGGTCTATATCGTGTTACTAAATTTGCAAATCAAGAAAACATTTCATTCTCTAAAGCCTGGGATTTAGCAGGCGCTAACGGAGAAGCAGTTTTTGATAGAGACCGTGTACAAAAAGTTGATACTTTTTATTCTAAAGGTGTTGCTAAAGTTGCCAAGATGGCATCTATGGGTAAAACCGCTGGACAAATTTTAGCAAATCTTAATCTTGCAAATCCTGAAGAGTTACAAGCATATGAAGATTACCTTGATGTTCAAAATAATAAAATAATGCAAGAAGCATTAGGCGATTACAACCTTGCTAAGATTTCTTTTGGTCGAGACCTTGCTTATGATGTTTTTAAATTAAGAGTTAAACCAGGAGAATACGGAACTGCTAAACGTAAAGCATTTGGTATTGTTTCTGCTACTGGTGATTTAGCAACTAATATTGTATTTGACCCATTATCATACATTCCTTATATTGGGGCAGCATCTAAACTTGGTTCAATCGGTGTATTAAAAGCAATTAAAGCAGCCGAAGGTGCAGGCGCTGTAAATAGCGCTGCTTACAAAGCAACACTTAGTGCAAAAATTGGCGATGCTTTTGATAATCCAATTTATGGAAAAGCAGTAACTAGATTTTACGATAATGCTGGTGCTCAAATTGAACGTTACGCTAAAGGCACTGACCCAGAAAAAGCCCAAGCATTTAGTATTCTTAATAGACAATTTGGTAAAGATATTAGTCCACAACTTCTTCAGAAATTAGTTAAAGCCGAAGTATTTAATGCATCTGTTGCTAAAAAATTCTTGCAAGATGCTCAAAATTTTGATAACCTTATTAACGGTACAAGAATATACGGTAAGCCTGTTCTTCCAACCTACAGTATATATCGTGGATTTAAAAATGAAATTAAAGATGCTCTACTTAGAAAAACTGGAATCAGTACAACCAAGGTTGGCGTTACTGCTGCTGGTATAACTGCTGAAACATTACTTAAAACTATTGCTAAAACAGATTTTCTTAAAGATGATGCAGCCAGAAATGAATTAATGACTGCAATTAAAGAATCTGCAGGTAAAGCAAGTAAGTTTACTCGTACTTTTGAAATAGCACCAACAACAAGAAACATTAAATACGGCAGAGTAACCCTTAAAGATGGTACTGTAATAGATGAAGGTTTAGAATCTCTTAAAGATGTTGTAAGTTTAGGTCGTATTGCTAATCTTTCTCGTCCAGATGCTGATGAATTAGGTAGACTCTGGGTAACTGCTAGTGTTGCTGAACGTAAAAACATTCATAAAGGTTTAGTATTTGCAATATCTGATTCTCTTGGACTATACCAAGGTATGGATAATGCACAATTAATGGGTGAGATTGAAAAATTCTATGGAGTTCAACAATACGCAAAAGATGAATTGCTTACTCCTGCAATATACAAGGCTCTTCCTGACGAATCAAAAAAGTTTCTTGACAAAGTATTCAATAAAGATGGTGGAGTTTTAAAATCCATTAAAAAAGTAGGCGGCGCTGTTCCTTGGAATCCTGCAAGATTAGGTTCTGACAATGCTGCTGCAACAATGGAACACCAATTAGTATTTGAATTAAAAACACCTGACCTTAGAGCCATACGTTCAGCAGTTTACAGCAGAAAAGGTGCTCAACTTAAATCACTTGGAGCAGTTTTTAATAACAAGTACTCTGAATCAATTGTAAGTACTTGGACTTTCTTAACTCTTGTACCACGTTTAGGTATTCGTTCTGCAATTGAAGAAATTGGCGTATTTGGCTTAGTTGCTACACCTAAACAATTGGTATCTTTAATTACTCGTGGATATAGAACAAGTCGTGCTAAGAATCGTTCTTTAAATGCTGATTCTAAGTTCTTTGACGCAAGAGGAGTAGGTTACCCTTCTCGCGCATTGTATTCTATGTTTCAACCAGGCGTAAGTAAGAAAATTGCAAAAAGTGTTGAAGAAGATGGCAGTATTGAGAACGTTACTAAGAATATGCAAATGGCTTACAGGTCTGGAATGACTGGTAAAGGTGTTCTTGGTAAAATACTTAAAACTAATGACGAACAAATTGAAAAAGACTTAGAAGATATTATATTATATGATATAGATTCAAGTGGATATAAAGAAACAACTATGACAGTAACTGGTGGTACCAGTTTAAATAACTTTGCTGACCAAGGATATACTACTTCATCAGAAGTTGGTAAAAGATATGGTAAGAATTTAGAATTCAGCGTTAACTATAATAAGTTTAAGAAACAATTCAACACTGAAGGTCCAGCAGTTGAAATGAAATTACAAGAAAATCCAGATTCTTATTATATGAGTTGGACAATTGAAGCGTACAAACGTACTGCTGGTCCAGGAACATCAAGAATTGCTATTAAATATATTAATGATTCCAAAAAAGCAATTGAAGAAATACGTAAAGAGTTAGATAACAACCCACAATTGTCAAGTGCTTTTACTAATAGTTTAAATAAAAACATTAGTAATACCGAATTAGCAACATCTATATACTTTTCTGCTCGTCAACCATTTCTCAATAAAGCAGGAGACGTTAACCCTGACCTAGTCAAACTTGTTTACAATAAAGTTGACAACAAAGACGTCTGGACTCCAGACATTGATACAAGTATGCTTCGCACAATGAACCAAAAAGATTTACCAGATACTGTCTTAAGTCAGAAATGGATTCCTGTTGCTGACGATATGGGTTCATTTATAAAAATAATGAACGAAAAAGGCTATAAGTGGATGGACCGTCAAATAACAACTTTGACTAGAGAGCCTATTTATTATGCTAACCTACATTACTATCGTAATCAGTTTAGACCACTTGAAAGACTTAAATTTTCTCAATTAATTGAAAAGGGTTTTTCTCCTAAGGAAGCAGATACTCTTGCAAGACAGTATGCTGCAAGAATATCATCAGACGCAGCAGCAAAAAGAACATTGGATTTTGTTGATAATCCTCTAGTTAGAACTAATCTTGCATTTGGATTACGTAACTTTGCTCGTTTTTATCG
>Ga0181346_1001149_pt1 | contig 11607 bp, 14 predicted proteins | sample Su13VDMM15DN_FD_130100 | JGI IMG/M metagenome (GOLD analysis project Ga0181346, IMG submission 130100) | Freshwater viral communities from Lake Michigan, USA - Su13.VD.MM15.D.N | ecosystem: Environmental > Aquatic > Freshwater > Lake | place: USA: Michigan | collected 2013-07-15 | reverse complement strand
ATACTATCCATTTGTTCTTCTATAGCATGATTTAACCATTCTATTGTAGATAAATCTTTTCTATCTAAGTTTGTTCCGTATTTAGCTTGACCTACTTTACTTCTTTCTAAGAACTTTTCTCTAATTTCATCTACTACAGTATCTCCTGATGTTTCAGAATTAGGGTAACTTTCAGCAGTATGTGATACAAAATAAGGGTAATCTTTAGAAAAACCTAAACTTACATAGCATTTATCATTAATTAAAGAAGGTTTATTATGTTCTTCTTTCATCTTTTTAATTAGTTTGTATAATTGATTGCTTCTAATATCAGTTTTAAAATCTGTAGTATTAGTTACACTATTGCTTTCTGAAGCTATAGCAATTCCTTGGTTATACAACCTTACTATTTCTTCTTTACTAAGTAGTTTAGTTTTTCCGTTTATGGAGATTAGTAATTCTCCGTTATTGTTTATTTGCATTTTCTTTAATTTTATTGTAGTTAAAAATATAATCATTTACGTCAGGATGGTCATCTAAGTCTAAATGATCTAATACAGAAGGTTTAATTCCTAAATCTTCAGCTTTTTGTAAAAGATAACTAGGATCTCTTGTAATAACCTTATATTGTTCTAATACTAGACTTCTGTTCTTAGAACTTTCTATCTTAAACTCTTTTGCATAATTTTCTCCAAATTCGCTATACTTTCCTTTTTTAAATAAATCTATAATATATACCCATTCTGGTAATACTTTAAATATAACTCCATAGACACAATCATCTATTTTGTAATTTGAGACATAGTTAACTACTTCTTTTTCAAGTACATTAACAATTGACTCAAACTTTTCTTCATAAGATTTAGGAAAACTAAATACTAATATTATGCAATTAGGTGTTTGCAAAGGCTTATCTACATCTTCTAGATAAGCATTTACAAACCCTAACTCTTTTAGAATCTTAGCTGTAAATTCTCTATTTGCTATTTGTAAAGTAGGTAATAGATATTTACTGCTTAAATTCTTTTTAACTTCATGTAAAATTTCTTTGTTTTCCATATTAATCTTCATTTTCTAGTCCTTGAGTTCTAGACTCTTCTAACATTTCCATGTCTTCTCTGTTATTTCTATTTAACTTTTTTCCAAAATTAATTTCACAGATCTTTTTAGGAATTGTTACAGAATGAAAATTTTCTGAAGTTCCCCATAAAAATTTAAATTCCTTATTTGTTTCACCTATTGGTTTAAAAACTGTTCCTTTAGGCAATAAACCTGAATCTTCTGTTGTTATATATTCTATTTCCATATTAATTTGATACTTCTTCTGTTAATTCTTCTTTTCTTAAATTATTTCCGTTTAAAATCTCAGTTACAAGTGGTTGTACAATCTGTCTTGTATATTCTTCATTGTCTTTTAAATACTGAATTGCATTCTTTTTGCCAATAACTTTAAAATCTTCTACATCAGGAAAGTAATAAGTTTTACCTTCAACTTTAATAACTTCAAATTCTATAGCTAAATCTGCAATTTCTGAAAAAGAATCAAAACCTTCACTCCAATTATACACTACAGTACCTACTTTAAATGCTTCAGCAAGTTTATTCTTAATAACAGTAAACTTCATTACATTTTGTCTTAAATCCCTATCAATCTCACTTCTAGTTACTCTAATTCTAACATGAGCATAAAATGGAATTGCTAGACCACCTGAAACTGTAGTAGGATCACCATAACCACCTAATTTTTGTCTAATTTGTTGAATCAAAATTACACAAGTGTCTGATTTCTCTAAAGCATCCATAACTAATCTCATTTTATCTGAGTTTACTCTAGACTCTACACCCATTACAATACTACCTTCATGTCTTGAAGCTGGAGCAAATGAAGTTACAGAATCTACTACAATAACACCAAATAGATTACTATTTAAAGAAGTTACTAAAATATCATACATATCTTCTAATGTCTTAGGTGTAGTAATAACTAATTTGTTATTGTCAATACCTAATTTAGCACCATAACTTGTAGTGTAGCTATCTTCTCTGTCAATAAGCATACACATATCACCAAACTTCTTTTGGCAATTACCCATTACATCATAAGCTGTAGTAGATTTACCTGCTGAAGTATCACCATCAATAGTATAAAGCTTTCTTTTTGCAAATCCACTTATACCTAATGCATGACTTAAACTGAAAGATGTAGTTGGTATTACATCTCCATATGCTTCTTTATCCAAAGCATTAATAATAGTCCCTTTACCAAATTTCTTACTAATCTCTGCTAGTAATGTCTTTAATGGGTCTTTTGATTCTACCTCTCCTTCCTCTTTTTTTGTTTTTGCCATAAATTTTGTTTAATTTTTTAGATAAAAATACCCTCTTTTAAAACTTTATATATCTTAAAAGAGAGCTTGTTTTGTTCTCAATAATGGTACAAATATACAAATACTTTTTATAAAAACCTAATTTATTTTTATAAATTTACATCTGTTTTTAAACATAAAATTGACTTAGCTAAAGCTAATTGTTCAATAGCCTTATCTTCATTGTTTTTCCAAGCTTTCATATAGGCAGCAAATAAAGCTTCTTCATATTCTTCATCAGTCATTCCGATTTGGAAGTTCTTTTCAAAATACTTTATACCTATTCCAGGAGTAGTTTTTACATTATCACCTGGCTCTGAAAGACATAATTTCTTATAAAGATTATATTTAGCTTCTTCTTCTGTTACTTTAGACCAAGTTAGCTTTGAATAGTTATAGAATATACTTGGTAACTCTAATAAATCATGATCAACATAAGCTATAATAGCCTTGTCCTTTAGTTTAGCACTTAAAGTAGCTACATAGTCTTCAGCTTCATAACCATCAGAAAATATTACATTATGTCTTAAATGAGCATATTCATATAACTTTGGTATTAATTCGTGTTTTTCTGGCCTATTAGCTTTATAATCTAAGTATAATTTCTTTCTAAAATTATCTTTACCGGCTACAAATATATATGTAGCTACTATGTTAAAATAATTTTCTACCTCAGTTAAGTGTTTTAAGGTCATCTCATCTAATTTACCTTGTAAAAACTCTAAATCATCTATAGTATATTCAGGGTTTTTATTACCAAACTCATCGTTTCCACTATGTAAACAATGGTAAAATATGGAATCGTAATCCCATAAAAGCACTTTATCTTCTTTTGGTAAAGTAATGTCTATTACTTCAGATATTTTATTATCAAAGTCTTGAAAAGCTGTCTTATTTACTTCTTGTATGTTCATCTTCTTTAGTTGTAATGTATTTATGGAATGTTTGTACTTTAGTATATTTCCTATCATCACTTAAAGTTCTAAAAACTTCATCAGAACTGTCGTAGTATAGATTACTATTTTCTAAAAAGATACCAAAATCTACACAAATTTCTGTTATATACTTATATAAGTCTGTCTTGCTCTTTTTTTCTGCAAGTTTATCTATTTTATTTCTTACTTTATCTGTCATCTTAAAATTTTATAGGTTTTCTAAAATAAGTGTTATTAATAATTGTTTGATAAGTAGAGTCAGTAGTATCTTGTATTTTTGGCATTTCTACAAATATACCCAATATTGGTTGAAAAGCTAGGCCAACTCTAATATCATCAGAACCATATGAATTCTTAAGTATTTTAACACTTCTATACATCTTGGCTCCAAATTGATTTCTTAATTGATCTAAGTCATAACCAATAGGATCTGGAACTTTATATCTCATTGGGTCAAATAATGCAAAAACTACATCAGCATCTTCTTGAGTAGAACCTGAATCTTTAAAATCCTCCAACATAGGTTCAACATCTCCATTTTTAATCCTAGTAGGATTAGCAATATCTCTGTTAAATTGAGAAACTTTTACTATTGTATAACCATATACATCTCTAAACTTTCTAGCATCTTCTGAAGATTGGTCAATAATTTCTTTTTTAGAAGATAATCTTATTTTATCTCCATTTGGATAACTTCTTGTTTCTTTCTTTTGAAGACCAATATGGTCATAAATAACTATTACTTGCTCATTTGGATCATTTGGGACATATCTTCTATTGAATTCATCTGCTTTAATCCAAGTTCCATTACTTTCTGCATAGGAATCTATTGTTTTTTTAATACCCATTGGATTCTGAGGATTTTCAATAATAGTTACTACACTATTTAACATAAGATTAATATAGTCTTTATAAGACTTTATAACTTCAATCTCTTCGTCATTTAACTTATTTTCTTCAGAAACCCAACCTAATATCTTATTTACAGATATAATCCTACCAGTGTCTATAAAAATCTTCCTGCTTATCCACTTACCTAACTTATAGTTCTTTCTTCTTTCCATAGAGAAATAAAAGATTTTTAACTTTAAACCTTTAGTATTTTTACTACTTATAATAAAATCATAGGGATTTAAGATAAAAGCATCATCCAGAAAGCTTGATTTACCTGAACCAGTAAAACCACCAATTAAATAATAAGTAGCTTTTCTTAAACCTACATGATGATTTAATCTATCAAATCCCATTGGTATTTGATCTTGTGTTAAGCCATATTGAATTTCTTTTTCTAAGCCTTCAAAATAATCTGTTTTTATCATATATTAAAAGTGTCTAGTGGTTTATTTTTGTACGCATTTGTTTCTATAATATTGTCTTCATAGTCTGTAGCTAACTGACTTTGAGAATCTTTCATTATATAGTATTGAAGTAATTGTACATAACTAAAATTAGCTTTATAAGCCAGATTAACATAGTTTAATAGTAGTTTTTCTACTTTATTACTATCTTTTAGTTTGTACTTTAAGATTACTTTCTTTAATCTATTCTGAAAGTCTACTTTGTTTGGTAGAAAATTATACTTTCCTTGTACTTTATATTGGTCTTTACCAGATAAAGTTTTTAAGTAAGTTTGTAACTTAATTAAAAGCTTTTCATAATTAACTTCTTTTTGCCTATTTCCTTCTATTTTGTTTAGAACTTCATAAGCTTTATTAGTTAAATTTACATTATTATCAATATAACTTTCTTTTTTTGCTTTGATTATCTCGTCTATATACTCTTCTTTAAATAAGAAAAGAGAACCATCTTCTATAATTCTAAATAATAAATATTCTTTTACAGTGAGATGATTCTCTTTAATTTTAAGAAGATAATCTAAATTATACATATCTTCTTATTTATGAAATTAAAACGGTAAGTCTTCTTCTACAGTTGATTCTTGGATAACTGATCCACTACTTAAAAAGTTTTTACTTGGGTCATACTCTTCTAATTGTACTGGGTTATAGAAATGCTTAATTCCATTAGAAGGATCTGTAGTATTATTAAAGAATGTTTCAATAGGAGTTAATTTCTTTTTATCCACTGCTTTATCTCTAAGAATTTCTACTTTACCTGGAGTTAAGCCATAATTTACCAATTGATTAAAAGATAATGCATTGATAAAGAACTTATTAGAAATTGTTTGAACTTCAGTTCCATCATCTTTTGTTCTAACTGCATAACAACAAACAACTTTTTTACCTAATAGATTTTCATTTAACTGCTTAAAGTTACCTTTAAATAACTTTTTAGTATCTAGAATAATAGACACAGCTGTATTATACTTATCTAAGTTAAATACACCATTAATCAAAGCATATAAATTATCTTCTCCTTCTACACCTTTTCTGTATTCTTTAGCTTGAATTACTTTTTCAGCATGTACTGTAGCACCTGGTTTCCATCTATCAGATGTAGAACCATCAGGTAACAACCAAGTAATTTGAGTAAAAGCTTTAAAAGAACTAAATAATCCACCTGGATTTTCTTCTCTATTCCAATTATCAGTATTAGATGCATATTGACTATCACCTAATTGATTGATATACATAGTTTTAGTACCATCTTTAGAGATTCTTTCTTTGTCAGTTAATTGAAATAGAATAGAATTAACTTCTCCTGTCTTTACAGACTTAACATAAATTTGAATTTTAGAGATTGAATTACCATCTTCATCTTCTTTGATGTATTCAGGCTCTTTAAACTTAGCCATTGACTCAGGTTCTGTTACACCTAATAAATCACATAATTCATCTCTGTCTGGGTTAATAGCTACAATTTCAGCTACACCATAACCTACATAAAGTTTTTTTGCTACTGCTTCTTCTTTTTCTTGAATGTTCATTTTTTTAAAAGTTTTTTTGTTAAATAATACTGCAAATATAAGTGTTTTTACTTGTATTTGCAAGTTTTAAATTGTTTTAATGCACCGTACTATAAGAGTTTCCGTATTCTATTGAACACCCAACTTTTATGTTTAATTTTAATTTATCATTTACTTTATCCATAGCAATATCTAAACTTTTTGTAGTTTTTTCTTTGTCTAAAGTGTTAAATAAAATCTCATCATGCATTTGTAATGCTATTTTTATACTTTCTTTTCTTACAAAATATACCCATTGATCAAAAGCATAAACTGCAGTACCTTGATTTAACGTACTAAATTTATCTTTGTCATTTCTTAAAGAATACCAAAAGTTAGATACTGGGTTTAGTAGCCATTTTTGATCTCCAATTTCTTTAATTTTTAAGGAATTTTCTACATCTAAGATAGCCTTATTTCTAGTCCAATAAATCTTTAATAACTTAGCTGCCTCAGATAACTTTAATCCACTGTTTCTAGCTAGGGTAGCTTTGCCAACCTTATAGGTGGCACTAAAATTCACTATCTTAGATTTAGTCCTAATAGACTTAATCTTATCATACCTATCTTTGTCATCAACTTCTTTATTAAAGTTCTTAAAAAAGTCAATGTCATCTTGAGTTAATAAACCGGCTAATAGTCCAATTTCTAAATGGGCATCATAACCTTCTACATTCATTTCTTCTACATACTTAGGGTCATATTGATAGATATAATGTCTTTTAGTTCTATCCTCTATATTACTTAAGTCTGAACCACATAATTCTGCCCCATTATCTGCTATTAGACAACCTCTGACATCTTTTCCATACTTCTTATCCACTCCAGGTAAATTAACCACTACAGCGTGTTGTAATCTCAAAGTATTAGTCAATCCCATACATGTAGGATATAATCTATCTTTTATCTTATTCTTTAGAAATCCTTCAAAGATTCCTATTCTATGAGATAATAAAGATAAACCATCTAAAACTTCTAACTTAGGTTCTTTCTTAAATAGTTTTTTGATACTATTGCATATTTCACCTTGACCTGTTTTAGCTCCAATTTGTACTATTTCTTTAGTTTGACTGGTTTTCTTATCTCTTACATGTTTAATATGCTCTGGTTTCCAACCTAAAGAATATAACCAATCTTTGATTTGAGAACTTGAATTTGGATTAGAATCTTTAGTCCCTTTAACTTTACTCTTTTCAATCTTTTTAGGAGCTGTTTGTGCAAAAGTATTATAAAATAAATCACCTTTTTGAAATATATTCCCATTATTATCTTCTATAGCATTCTCATAGACTTTCTTTTTCTTAATTTCTACTCTAGGCATTACCTTTTTTAACTCTTCTAGTTTATATTTTTTATCTTCTACTAGAGTAGCTAAGGTTTTATCACAATGACCTATGTCTAATTTAATACCTACTTCTTCTTGTTCCCTAACACAATTCATCTTAAAAGATAGATATTGGCAATACCTACTTATTTCTTTTAAGTCATTGTCATATAGGTTTAAAAGATAGTTATACTGTTTATACCACAATTTAGTATTAATCTTGACATCTTCTTCACACCTATGAATATAAGTTTCTAAAGATAAAGTTGACCAATCATCTACTTTTGGCTTAGGGACACCAAAGAATTCTCCCCATTCTCCTAAACCATGAGACTTTTGTTTTGGATATAGAGTCCAAGATAAAGGTAAAGTGTCAATTAACTTAGCTTTTACAGTAATATTAAGTATTCTTTCTAAAGTGGGTATATCATATCTACAGATATTATGGCCAATAAGTGTTATTTCTGGCCTGGATACAAACTTTTTTATATCAGAATAGTTAGATAAGCTAAGTATTATTCCACTGTCTAAGTCATGATAACTTAAACAGTGGATTTTAGTAGCATTTAAACCATTCGTCTCAATGTCAAATACATAGTGGTCTTTCATTAAAACGCATTTAATTGTACATATACTTTATGTCCTTTTATTAAATCAAATAAGATATTTAAATCTACACCTGTTTTGTAATAAATGGTATTCTCTTTTTTATTGTAAGTTACTTTGTCAGTAAACTTATCTGATAGTATTTTATTTAAATCAGTCATATTTATAAATTGTAAGTTTTGTTTAATAAATCTGGTACACTAAAATTCTTATCACAAAGATAAATATTGATTATTAACTTTTCATTCTCTTTTTCAAAAAACTCAAAATGATTAGAATAGACATACTCTAAAGAGTCATCTTTTATGATGCCTAGTTTTACTACATCTTTTTGTTTGTCATTAGTAAGAGATTTTTCAGTCATAGTATCAGTAAAAGCCTTATCATATAGATAACTTTTATTGTTAATATCACTCTTATTATTCTCTAATTTACCTTCAAAAGTGTAATAAAATGCTAATCTTTGATCTGTTTTTATTTCTATCTTATTGTTTTTCAAAGACTTAACAAGATTATTAGTTAAAATGTCTCCAAAATACTTATGGAATTCTTTCATTACTTTAGACCTACTTTGAGGGTGTAAATTACCTGAATATAAGTCCTGAGCATTAATCTTCCATAATTTAGGAGTTCCTGCAGTTTTTACATTCTTAACAATATTTATTCCAGTTTCAGTACAAACAGCTTTTCCATTTTTGTAATGAACTCCATCTTTTTTATACTTTTTAGGTATTTTTTCTTCTTCAGCTATAGTATAATATTTAGCTCTTCTTTGTTCTGATAGCTTAATATGTGTAATATAGTCTGGTATTTCTAATTTCCATTTTTTATAAATCATAAATTATTTTGTATTTATTATCAAATCTTTCTTTTAATTCTTCTTCTAATTCAGCATCTGTAAAGTGAAAATAACCTTTAAACCCAAACTCAAGTATATATTCTATATAAGAGTCTTCTTCAGTATTATTTGACATTATTGCACTAATATCATCTTTAACTAATTTTTCTACAGCTTTGTCTATTGAAATTTCTATACTGTTTTCCATGTTATTTTTTCTGTTTTAAATTGAGCTAATCCTTTTCTTATCCAATTTTCATCAAATGTATCTTTTAAACATAAAATATGAATATCAGCTTTATCTGTATTAGATAAAGTTAAACATCTAGCTATCTTTTGATGAGCTTTTGATGCTGAAGCATATGTATGCAATATTATACATTTGTTTAGATTGTTAAAAGTAATGGAAGCCTTTAATTGATTAATAGTTGCTAATTCTTTTATTTGATCTTTCTGAAACATTTCAAAATTCTTTTCAGAATCTTTGTTTCCAGAGTAATAAGAGGGTACTTTTAAATCATTACATTGAGCTTTTGTCTCTACAAAAATAATACATTTATCTTTATTTTCTTCAACTAATTTAGATAAATAATCAACTTTTGTTTTAGAACTCTTAATAACATTCATTAGTAATAACATATCATTCCAACTATTACTAGCTTTGTATTTGAATTCCAACCACTTAATCTTTTTTTGCTCTGTCCAAGTACTTTTATCTGCTTTAGTTAAGATTGTCTTACTAGCATCTAATACATGAATAGTAATATTATAGTCCCTAGAAGTGTGTCCTACTGTGTCTTCTAGCTTCTTAGTATATACTATTGGTATATACTTATCCATATACCATCTTTTGTCAGAACCCTTAACTGGGATAGTCCCAGTTAAGAATTTAACATTTTCTGGCATATTACTTACTATGTATGTTAGATTATTAATAGATAAAGTATCACACTCATCACAGATTAAACAATCATACTCTTTTAGATTATGTTTATGCAAAGACATATTTGTAGTAAAAGTAATATTTGATATATTAATTTTAAACTTTTCGGCATCTTTTATCCAACTCTCATAAATGGGTTTATTTGGATAAGATACTATCACTTTTTCAAATTTAGTAGCTATATTTAACATAATCTTGGTCTTACCTAAACGAACAGATATATCTCCTGTACATTTTTCTTTAGATAATAAAGCTATTTCAGCTTCATCTTGAATTTCTTCTCTAAAATTACTCATTTAACAATCCTTCTAGTTTATTTAAAGTTAGTCTTTCCCAATTATTTATAATAAAATCAGATTTAAACTGATCCATTATATTATTATTTGGTAAAATTCTATCTTTAGAATAATAAGTTACTTCTTTTGACAATTCATTTATTTCTGAAGTATTAAAATAACCTATATTTTCATAAAGAAGATCTATTACTTCTTTTGTAGTTAAATCTTTTTGAAAATCTTTAACATCAAAATAGTCTAATATATCTTCTTGTTCTAATTTGTCTAAAACATAATCTTTTAAAAGATCAAAAGGAATTTTTTCTAAATTGATTTCTTGTCCTGTTTCTTCGTTTTTTACTGTCATTTTAATTAATTTTTACTATTTTATAATTATAAGGGTTATCAAAATCAGTTGAACCACCTTCAGTTATGATGATCATAGTAGGAATTTTAGTTTTTACATGAATAGCTGGTATATAACCATCTGTTGTAATAATAGCAAAATTCCAACCTTTTTGTCTGTAACTATTGTTCACTTCTACTAAAGCACAATTTAAATCTGTTCCACCACCTCTAGTTCTTGTAATTTCTAACTTACCATCGTACTTTTTAGGAGTGTCACATTCTGCATCCCATGCAGCATATTCAACATCTCCACCAGCTTTCCATACATTGTAAAGCTCAGCATTACATCTTAGTAAATCATCATCTCCTACTGAACCACTTGAGTCTGAGAGGAATACACCACTTACCTTAAACTTTTGCTTTATGCCAGGGTTTTCTTCAAATCTTCTACTAGGTCTTTTTCTATTTGGTAATGTTTCAGAAGAGATAGTTGAACCAACAAACTTTCTAAATAAAGACTTCCAATTAACCACTTCTTTTATCTTAGTAATTCTATTTAATAGTCCTTCTAGATGTGTTGGAATATTGCCATTTTGTTTAGCAACTTCATCAGAGATTTTATCAAGTCTATTCATAATATCTCTTTTAAGAACTTCTTTTTCAAGGTCAGATAAACCTTGAGTCAACTCATCCCAAGTTATGTGTTTATCAATCTTTTCTTGATTATCTAATAAATCATCAAGATTCTTGTCTCCTGAAGTACCATTACCATTTCCAGGCTCTCCGGCTTTACTATCTTCTCCTTTACCTTTAGATTCTTCTTTTTTGTCTTTAGCTTCTTTAAGTTTATTATAGTAATATAAACTATCTTTTTCCTCTTCAAGTTGTAATTCAGGAAAATTTGCAGGTAACATACCACCTTCTATAAATTCTAATTCACCTTGGTAATTAACCATAAGTCTTGAATTTATAGTAAGGTCTAAAGCTATATTATCTAAGGGCTTTTCTAATGCAAACTCTTTACAAAATAAGAAAGCTTGGTCAATTAGATGTTGGGTTTCATGTAAAACTAAAAATGTTCTTTGTTT
>Ga0181346_1001145_pt1 | contig 11634 bp, 26 predicted proteins | sample Su13VDMM15DN_FD_130100 | JGI IMG/M metagenome (GOLD analysis project Ga0181346, IMG submission 130100) | Freshwater viral communities from Lake Michigan, USA - Su13.VD.MM15.D.N | ecosystem: Environmental > Aquatic > Freshwater > Lake | place: USA: Michigan | collected 2013-07-15 | reverse complement strand
GAGTCATATTCTCCAGCACCACGTTCACATCCTTGATGGGAAACGTAAGAACCTCACCAATGATGGATTGATTGAAAGAACCAGGAAGTAGTTCACCACTTTGCACCTGTTTATCAAAACCAACTCGCACACCAACTTCACCAGTTTCGATACGAGTACAACCTGTTGCCAGCACAGCCGCGGCAAGAACAGAAAGAGTCAAAATACGTTTCATTATGTTTCCTTAGAATAAAATTACAATTACTGTCATTGCTAGAACAGCCAGCAACGAGACAAGTATACTATACGCAACGGACTTAGTCAATGACCATCGCTCCTTTCTTTCTATCTTTCTCCAGGCAGTAATGCCCAAATGTATCAAGACAGCAAGTATGGCAAATGCTAACCAAAGACGGATCATTTTGGCATCTCGTAAGTTTGAGCAAAGATGTCTTTCTTTACAACACCATAATCATTTTCACCGTGACGAACAATAACATCTTCGCTAGGATTGTAATGTAGCTTCTCACCCCAGCTTGTGTCAACTGATCCAGAATGATCTGCAAGTTTAGCAATCTTCATGATTTTTTTAGGCGTACAAACTCCGTCACCTAAATCGTCTTTGAGATCACGAAACTTTTCCGGAGTAATTGGATACTGTTCACCTTTTGGTCCAGTCATGATATAGTATCCAGCAGGATACTTAACTGGGCCTTCTAGTGTTTCAATGGTACCTGGTTCATCCGCAATTTCATAACGTTCTTTGGCAGGCTTTTTATAAGTTTCAAAGCTACCATTTTTAAACCAAGCATCAGTGATGCCTTCCATTGATTCTATAATATTCATAAATTCTTTAATCATTATTGCACCTTAGGTAGTTCTTTGAACGCTTCAGTAGCACGAACTTGTTCACGTTCATCACGCTTGAGTCCGTCTTTGTATTTGCGTTGCACATTGGCATCGCCAGTAGGCAATGCCACCAATACATAGGCAGTGAACTTGCTACCAGTGCGAATTACCAAAGGATTCTCACCCACGTCTTTGGCACCATAAGTTTCATAGCCAGTCACGTCAACACTGTTACAATTTGTACGTGTGACTTTTTCAATACTGCTGGACTTTGAGCTACCTGTTTCAAACTGTTTAGTTTGGCTACTGACTCTGCCATCTGCACTGTAGCACAGGTCTGTCAGAGCATTGGTACGTGCCATATGGATAGCCATGTTATAGCTGTCAGCTGAACCTTCAGCGGCGGCAAAAATTGCACTGTTACTAACGGGCAATTTGGTCATCCACTCTGGACGCTTCTTGAGTGCCCTGTCAATGGCTTCTTCTTGATATTGACGTTCATTGTCAGCACGGCGTTGATACACATCAGTTGTGCCACAAGCCGCCAACATGGCAACCACGGGGATTAACAATAGAGTTTTTTTCATAGTGCTTTTCCTATTTTTTCTTTGGACCATTCAGCACCAGACGAAATGTCTTTGCCGATTCCTGATACAGTTGAACATGCGGCTAAGTTAATAACCAAAATAAGTGCTAGGATAATTTTCATTTTGCCAACTCCGTGCTTTGTGTTTTAACTGTGTCTACACCTTTGTCCAACATTCGAGCAATGCCGGAGAATCCGACAGTGGCTAGAACTAGTCCAAAAACTGTGCCTGCGATGAATGCCTTCATATAAATGCCTTTCTGTGTGTGTTGTGCATGTTAGTATTATAGCGTACTAGTAGTGCGTTGTCAACAATTGATTTTACCATTTGTCCACCACTGTCCACATGTCCAATTTGGCATCCTTTTGACAAATCACTCCGTGATTGACCTGTAGGATATTATTGAATACATAGCGTTCTCTAAACATACGGCATTTGGAATGACTGTGTTTGAAGTAAGTAATATTGAGTTCGGGAACATCTTCTACTTCTGTTTCCAAAATAACTTGTCCAATTCGAACTTTCTTTTCCAGTACGCCAAGTCCTTCACCACAAACAGTAAGTGTGTTGGTGCTGACAACTTCGTCGCCTTTGACAGCAGTACTCACACGGCTTTGGCAACCAGCCCAAGCTGAACCACTTATCAATGCCAAAATCAAAATATATATTTTCATTGTTTGCACCTATATTCATACCACCAAAGTGTTGCTTTCAAACGACTATTGTAAATCCTATCTTCTTCTTTGAGATTATCTGGTTCTGGATCGAAATTCTTTCTTTCCAAAATCTTCTTCAACATGGGTTGTTGTGTACTTGCCAGTTCGCACTTGGGTTCAAAGTCAACTAACTCTTGGTAGGTCAACATTTTTACAGGAGCAGGACCACTGGCCGCATTGTTACAGCCAGTAAGTACCAACGCAGATAGGATAAGCAAATGTTTCATGTTGTTAGTATAGCACCAAAGGTGCCGCGTGTCAACGGTACTTGTCGTCTAATTCCACATTAGTCAAACCAGCAATGGTTTGAAACTTGTCCCAAGCCATTTGGGCGGCTGGATTTTTGGCAAGCTCTGTATTTGGCAAAACTGCTTCCAACCAAATTTCTGGTCTGCGTCTTGGATTAGCGCCGAATTGTCGAGGTTGATGCATTTTGCCATCTTCATATAGCATACTGCTCACGCTACGGAACTTGTCCTCGTCGTCTTTACTGTGGAAGTCGTAGCGACCCCACTCTGGATTACTCATGCCTCCTAGGCAATAGCCTTCCCAAATACCCGACCATTGAGCATCATCTCGAGGATCAAAATCTGTACGAGTGATCAGCACTAGTACATCGTCAATGTCCACACGACCTTCAACAATGTCCAAAATGCAACGGCTATAACTTAGTCCGATTTTCATATAATCACACTTTCATTTTTTGGTGTTTTAAAAACATTCTGTCCACAGCGCCTAATAGCGTCTGCCAATTCTTGCGGACTATCTTCTGCGTACTCGTTTAGTTCATCCAAACTGATCTCACTTTCGAATGCCCATATTTCTGGAAATCTCTGTGGGTTGGCTTGTGCTCTTAGTATAGCATGTCTGGGTATAGGAAAGTCAACTTTTTCGTCGCCTTTCAGCACAGCCCAGAACTTTTTCTTCTCGTAGTCAGTAACATTAAAGATCCATTCAAAACCCAATGTATCAAAATATGCCATGTATGCTGTCATGCTACCCTCTCGAGCCAGTTGATGTTTTAGATAGTGTAGGACCATCGGATACAAAGTCCATACTGGCCATACGACCTTCATATACCTTGCCATTCCACTTCATAGCAATCTTTACTGCTTTGCTAACAATCACATGCAGTACCACATGTTGTTGAAAATCTTGAACAACTGCTTCAACAATCTTTCCACTGGCTGATTGTTTAATTTGACAAGTGTCACTGTGTCTCGTTATTGTGTTCACGTTCTTCCCCTAGGGTAATTAAAATACTCTTAACACTATCCCATCGAAAACTTTTCCAATGTCCTGCTTCCATGTCATATACTGGCATAACAGCTTCATTTGTCTTGCGTTCTTTTTTGGATTCAACAATAGCTGGATCTTTAAACAACACATAAGTTGGATTGGTAGTACATTTCATAACACGCTCAGTACCATCCTTCTTTGTAAACGTCACCGTAACAGGGCCAGATTTAAGATTGCCTCTCAGCCACTTCTTAAATAAGGCCGAGTCTTTTTCGCTTAGATTGCCCACCGTGGTCATTCTGCGCTTTCTAGTTCTGAAACACGCTGACGCAAATTATGAACTTCTGCTTCTAATTTGGCAATGTGTTCAGAAATTTGTAGCATAAAATTAAGAGTATTCTCCCCAGTAGTTTTTACCATTTCAGATACTGACATTTTGACTTCTTCCATTTAAACCTCCAATAAAATATTTGGGTTCCAGCCTGTGTTTTCGCTGTAACCATCGTTTTCGTAACCACGTGGGTTACACACAACTCTAGTCTCACCAATCACATAATCAAACGGATGATGAGTATGTCCATGTGTCCACAGTTTGATCTGTGGGTGATCCAAGATAAACTCACTCAAGTCACTGTGATATCCACCATTCATTAGTGTTTCGTGTGCGTACATCGGGTGAGCACTTTGGAAACTTGGTGAGTGATGTCCAACTACCACACATTTCTTATTCTTATGTACATGGACCATATGCTCGATGTAGGCAAGAGTCTTGTCGTGACGAATAGCAACATCCAACGCACTCATAGGAGCATAGTTCCTAGCATCATTACGAATGATACGGAAGTCGTTCATCATACCTTCAATGGCATGCATTGTGAGCGGATCACGCTTGTTCATGTTGGTCCACAGTGTTCCACCCACAAACACCACATCATCAATAATCTTCGTGTCTTGCTCTAACATGTACACGTTAGGGTACTTGGCGCACTCGTTACGCATGTATTCAATACCAGCATAGAACTTGCCATTGTAGAATTCGTGATTACCCATAATGTAGATAACATGTGGGAACTGAAAACTACAACGCTTGAAGAAATCACGGAACCGTTGTGCTGTCAACTGTCTACGACCCAGGCCAGTACCATTAGCAATAGCCGCTTGATCAGCGGTGTTGGCAGGCTCGGGGTGGTCATGCAGATCCTGGGCGATACAAATATCACCACCAAGGATCAGCACATCATAGTTCTGATCGTTAACAACATTGACATCACTAAACTCCAAGTGGAGGTCAGATACCAGTTTGATCTTCATCAATTTCTACTTTCTCAAATGGCCAAGATTTCCCGGCACTTTCTAATACAAAACGCTGTGCATCTTCTTTGGTAAGACGTCCAGCCTCTACATCTTCAATAGCCTGACGTAGTGCATCTTCAACTAGTTGGTTGAAAGTTATGTCACGTTCGTGTGCTATTTTCATATATTGTAACAGATCTTCATCCGAAAAGTCAACCTGGACTTGTACCCGTGTATCGTAAGACTCTCCTGCCCGAATGGCAAGTGCTTTTTGGATAAAGTCATCCGCCACATCCAAATCCACATAGTCAACATCGTCCCATGCTTCGTTCAAATTAACATCACGCATCTCTGCTTCCTTGCGATGTTTCTCTTGAAACTTTGGATTGATCATTCGGTAAGCACGGTCATTGGTGTAATCACACATGCTGACTTCATAAATCTTTTGACTCTTGGTACTGAACACAATACTGAAACTGCATCCACCCTTGCCATGAACACCATTCCACGAGTCTAAGCTAAAACTATTTGGGCCGTAACAACCCCAACCATAATCACTACCTTCGGTAATCTTATAGTCAACCAATTCCATCCATTCTTTTAAATTAATCATTTGAACACCTTTGAATCAAAAATAATTGCTGAACCCAGCACAATAAAAAATACACCGCCCAGTGTGTCTCCAAGAGTTACACTTGCAACACCATTCAACACATTTATTCCACCGATAGCATATCCGATCGTTTGACGGTTACGACCAAACCATTCCATAAATTTTTCCATTATTCTTCAAATCCTTCTTTAAGTAATTTTTTATATTCCCATTCTTCATCTGCCTTTGCACGGGCAACTTCACGTGCTTCCTCGCATGGTGTGCAATATGTATGCACCCAACCGCCGCCTCGACGTTCACCAACATTGCCACAGCTTTCGCAAGTGACTCCAGTCATGCTTTCTGCCAGTGATACCATACCACTGATATAGTCATCACCACCTGAGTAATAAAATCTCAATGTACCGAACTTTTCTTTAACTTGATCCAACGTCACTTGCGGAATAGAGTCTGGTACAGTTCTAAAGCCTCCAGCAACAATTTCCGCCAGTCGTTTTTCTTTGTACTCGTCGTTGGGTAAGGCTTTCATATCTTCTTCGAACAAGTCAAAGTTACCAGCTTTGGCCTGTGTGGCCATTTCATTATACTTGATAGCACCTGCTCGCTGTTTGTCCTTCCAATCGATATGATGTTGAATACTGCCCATGAGCTGATCCAGTATATTGAACCAACCATCGCCACATTCAAATCCCCAACACATACAAGTTTCCTGCATGTTCTTGTTGCGGTTCACCATCATCTTTGGATACTTCTCGCACAACAGTTTATCTAGTTCTTGTTTCATATGTTTTCCTAGTCGTATGCCACATTAGGCATTTTCTTTTTACCAGTCCAGTGATCTCGCGTCACACATACACCTTTGTGTTTTACACCCATTGGACTATCCAAGACTGACAATTGAATTCGTACTGCTTCACACTCTTTTTGCGATTGAAACTCGACGGGAGTTTTGTTGATAAAATCTCCACCAGGGCTAAACATAGCAATGATCAATATCCAGGAGTTCATTCTACTACTCCTTCCACACGTTTGCCTTCTTTGAGTGTGCGCATCAATTGCCTGTTGCGCACTTTTTGTTCTGCGTCCAAACGTTTTTCATCTGTGCTGATGCGGCACAACATGTCGTAATCTCGTGCCCACTGTACTCCAGCCAGCCAATCTTCCAATCGTTCCAAACTACCCACAAACAGTTCCGCATCTCGGCTGTACGCAGGCAATGCATCTGCATCTTTTGGCACTAGGCTCAAGGCGCCGTGATCGTCTGTCCAATCACCGTGCTTGCTTTTGCTGAACTTGAAACCAAGGAGATCGATTTTCTCTTCGATATTTCGAATTCTTTGAATTGTATTCCAACCGCTCATTGTGCTACCTTTACATAGTGTAGTCTAGTCACATCATTTTGATGTTTCCAGTGCTTGTTGCAATCCTTAACTTTGGCTTTGACTACAACAGCTGGTCCTAAATTAAGATTCGTTTTGTTCATCCAAGATACCATCTTATTGCTTATTATAGCATCTATATTCCAACCCTCAAAGTTTTTTGACTTAACTGAGGAGATTATTTCCGCATCCAAATCTTTAACTGTACTGCCAATTTCTGCCAAACAACCTTCCTCAACTGACCTAGCCGCTCGTTTAACTTTGGTTTGCACAATATCCCTAGCATGAACGCTGGGCAAACAAGCCACATAACCAAATTGGTTTTGTTTAACAGTATCGCTGGATAAAATTGTGTTGATGTTGGTTTGAAAATCGTTTTCGCCTTCTATAGCGCCAAACATAAATTTTCTGAAATGCCGTTTAATTTCTTCTGCAAGTGTAACATCTTCAGGCAGTACTCGAAGTGGCATTGGAGAATCTTTTGGATCAGCTGTCCAATGGCGATGATCCACTGTACACAGCATCAGCATCTTGTTAGATTTTTTAGAATACATAAAGACGCCGTCTTCAGCCCATACGTTTTCTGCTTCTTTAATGTAAGCACCGTTGATGCGCTGAGCCGCACAAGCCAGCTCAAGAACTTGTTGGGTAGGAAACTCTTTCATGTTACGCTCTGTGTGTAGTTGCTATACTTTGTATTTTACACGAAGACAGAGTCCGTGTCAATCTTCTGTAGCCGCACATATACCTTTTTGGATAACTTTTTGAGCAAAGGATTGTGTATTGATCCAAACTGTCCAAAATAAGCCGCTAGATTTGGACTAACATATCTGCCATTGAATTTCAATTTGGCAAGAGCTGATGCTTTGCTCATCAATCTCAATGCTCTAAATTTTCCTAAAGTACGGCAAAGTTCAATGGCAATGCTAAGTGCATAAGCATCGAGTTCGTCATCTTCTGCAAGATATTCTTTGTAGGGAGATTTGACATTTTCGGCATATACATTATACTTACGTTTTATGCTTTGGCGTTGATGTTTGTATTCGTGTACTGTAGCATCAAATATTTGTATTAAAAATTCTGTAGTATGCTTTTTATCCCATATTGCAAATTTTTCAAAATTATGGTGTACAACTATTTCAATTGGGATTTCTTTATTTTTATCGTCTTCGGCATCGTAATATGCGTTGACATAAAATTCTACAGGATCTAGTCCTTTATCTCTATCGGATTTTATTTTGAGATTGAATCCACGCTCTCTGAACTCTCTGCGTAGCATGGTCAACAAGTTTTGAAAACTTACACCGTGTTTGCTGTTATGTCTAACTCGATTACAAACAGAAGATACTGTCTCCATCACTGTGTTCATTTTATAACCTATATGTCACACGACCTTTTGACAAGTCATAAGTGCTTATTTCCACTCGGACCTTGTCGCCCAAGATAATCTTAATTTTATGTTGTTTTAGCCTGCCACCCAAGTAGGCCAATATGACATGCTGGTTATCGTCCAGCTTTACTCTGTACATATTACCAGGTAATACTTCAGTAACTTGCCCAGTCAACTCCAGTAAATCATCCTTACTCATGCTTTGCTAATGATCATCTTTCCATCTTCTACTTGAATGTTGAGTGTGGTACCTTCTACCCAACCCTGTGCTTCGCAAATTTCTGGAGGGATTTTCATCATGACATGATCCGGGTCTCCGGGTATGTCCTCAAAAAGCTCTTCTGCTGTAAATGTTAGTGTTGTCATTTGGTTCCAATTATCATAAATCTTTTGTATAGCGGTAACTGTAATTCGCCACTCCATAGAACGTTAATTTTACACTGTTCTGCAAATTCGTCAACCGACTCGGCAATTCTAATGTGCTCGTCTATATTATAGTTATTACTTTGCAGTACCAATAACTGATTGTCTTGGCGTTTGCCTAGCCATGTTTCATATTGTGCTTGTGTTATGTGTTCGCAACTGGTGTTGATAACTACATCAGCGAATGATATTAAATTGCACATGTCCCCTGTGCTGGCTTGGAATCTACCCGCCATTTCTTCGCCCTTGTTCATCATTGTAGCAATAGGTTCACAGGTAGGATCAATGTCTAGACTGTAAATGCGTTTGACAGGAATTTTACTTTGAAACAACATGCTGGCCAGCACACCCACCCAACCGCCGTGTATTTCGATACTGACTGGTTCATCTTTGACCGAACATTGCATACTCAATGCTTGCACAAGCCATTCTTTGCTCTTGAGCTGGCCACTCCAAAAAGCATCCATAGTACGCATAGGATCTGGGCTTTGCCTGATGGCCTGCATCCAGTAGTGTAAGTGTTCTAAATCAATCTTCATCATCGTTCCAAGGAACCGGCCGCCAGCCTAGTCTGTTCAAATCCAATTCAATTTCTTCAGTTACTTGACCTTCTGGTACATAGTCCCGGCCAGCTGGATCAGGAGTAGGCTCATAAAGATCCAACCCATAGCCAGATTCTTTATTGCCAATACCGCTACAGTACCAATCAATATAGTCACCTTTTCCCTGCATGTCAGCAACAATGCCGCCAGCATGACGCCAACTGGCACTCCACACTTCGCCCTTCATCTCTTGCCAAAACTCACGACTTTGCCAAGTCATATTACACATGGCCGCATATAAGTTTTGTGCATAGTTGTCTGACTCTTTAACTTTATCGCACATTTCTTTTGAGCTACGCAAATCGTATTCCATGTTGTTTTTTTGCCATGCAGGATCGTGGATCTTGTTGGCATTATCGATCTTGATCTGATCCCACCAGTCGAGATAGTCTTGATTGGGCTCTTCACCAGCTTCTTCCGCACGTCTAATAGCACATTCCTTTTGAAAGGTATGTCTCTCAGGACTACTTGCTACTTTTTTCATCAATGCCAATTTCCTCTAAAACAATGTAACACTTCGTGTGCAATTGTATCAGGATCTGTTTTAGATCCAGTAATAATTAAACAAACATTATTTTCCCAAAAACTACAAGCCAAACTGGGTTGCTTATAAGTTGGTTTTCCTCTACGCACTCGTTCAGCATTACAAGCCTTGTTCACGTCATCGGCTCCTCGCCAAGTAATTGTTGATGTGTTTATAACATTCTTGTTAACTTCTATGACACCAATAGTTTGAGCCATTGCTACATTAGAAATCAATGCTAAAATTAAAAATACTGTTTTCATAAAATGCCTTTCTGTGCCTGTGTTAAAAATGGTGTAGACGGCAGGATTCGAACCTGCAAAGCATGACTAAGTCACAAGCCTTGTCCCTCCGTTCAGCTGGGGGTCAGCTTACTTGGAGGAGGTATACCATGTTCCACTCACGTCTACCATGTAAGTATACTGTCTTTTGTAAATACTGTCAATGTCATTTACAACCATTCCATTTCAAAATATTGTTGCTTTTGGGCAACAAACAATGCTGGATCGTCCATTATTTAACATAAGTTGGATATTGGGTAGATTTTGTAACTACAACTGCTCATATTGTTGGCCCTACGCTCGAAGTGACAAATTGGATTACCAAACATTGGATGTGTATAAAAACACTATTGATGAAATCAAACGTCAAGCTCGAGCTAATGGATTTACTGAATTTCATTGGAGCTTTAGTGGAGGAGAACCCACAGCGTACAAGCAATTTCCAGAATTGATAAAACACTTGGACGAAACCAAAAGCCCTTACCAAAGTATCCATATGACAACCAATCTGAGCCCGGGATCCAAATGGTGGAACACGTGGTGTGCCAATACTGCGTTATTACAGCGCAGGAGTATCACAGCCAGTTTTCATGCGGAGTTTGCCAAGGAGCAAGAGTTTGGAGACAAGTGTTTACAGTTACAGTATGAACTTGTGCATGTTACTGTTAATCAAGTCATGGTTCCGGAAAAGTTTTTTGAAACATTGGAACGCTGTGAGCGACTACGTGCTCGTGGAATCAATGTGACACTCAAACCTCAAAGTAATGATACTGCCACTGCTATTGTAGAAGGATACACTCCTGAGATGATGAGCATAATGCAAAATGATTTTGAACAACAGGAACAGTTTCAAATACGATTAACAGATGGTGAGAAAAATTATTATATTGATCAAGCAGAGCGGTTTAACGCACTGGGATTTAACAAATTTGAGGGCTGGACTTGCAATGCAGGCTATCAAAGTGTTATAATAAGAAGCACAGAAGTCAAACGTGCTTACAGTTGTAAAGAAAACAATATAGGAAATATTCTTACAGGGTTTGATTTATTCAAAGAACCCAAACTGTGCATTACTCCTACTTGTGTGAGTAGTGCAGATAGCAAAATACCAAAGGAACTAAAATGACAAAACGTATATTAATTATGGGTCTTCCTGGATCCGGCAAAACAACCATAGCACAACATATATTAGAACAGCTTCAGACTGAAAAGAAAACAGTCATGTGGCTTAATGCTGACGATGTTCGAAAAAAATATAACGATTGGGATTTTAGCCACGAAGGACGTATTCGTCAAAGTTTACGTATGCGAGAACTTGCAGATAGTTATACTACTGATTTTGTTATTTGTGACTTTGTTGCACCATTGGTTGAAATGCGTAATAACTTCAAAGCAGACTGGACCGTCTGGATGGATACTATCCGTGAAGGTCGATACGCTGACACTAACGCCATGTTTATTGAACCAGAAGTATACGACTTCCGTGTTACAGAACAACGTGCAGAAAAGTGGGGTGAATTTGTTGCCGCGCACATTGTAGACAACAGACGTCGACCTGTGTTTGATTGGAAGAAAGAAACTGTACAAATGCTGGGTCGTTGGCAACCGTGGCATGATGGACATCGTGCATTGTTTGAGCGCCTGTTATCCAAAACTGGACAAGTTATAATCCAAGTACGTGATGTACAAGGTTGGCAAGGTAGCAATCCATTTGAAGTGGAAAAAGTTAAAAGTTTTATCAAACGTGATCTTGATCCGCT
>Ga0181346_1001143_pt1 | contig 11640 bp, 9 predicted proteins | sample Su13VDMM15DN_FD_130100 | JGI IMG/M metagenome (GOLD analysis project Ga0181346, IMG submission 130100) | Freshwater viral communities from Lake Michigan, USA - Su13.VD.MM15.D.N | ecosystem: Environmental > Aquatic > Freshwater > Lake | place: USA: Michigan | collected 2013-07-15 | reverse complement strand
TCGCTTTCGGTCATTTCCAGAAAATCGTTGATTTCTTGTTTTCCCATCTCCTCCTTATTTAATAACTCTACTAATTTTTTATTGGCGCTCTTCCTCATTAAATAGTTTGAAACGATTATATGGAACGATATTATCCAAGTGTCTTGACCCGTATTACAAGACTGATATGATGCGCTTGTTGCCGACTTAACGGCGTATTTCGCATCTGTAAATATTACTCCTAAACGATTCTTACACATTTGGATTAATTCAGCTTCTACATCGTTGAACTCTTTTGCGTTTTTCGGTTTAATTTCCACATCAAAATAGGGTTTAAATAATTGTTCGTCTCGTCCTAGTAGTCCCTCGTAGCAATTTAGCGCCCCTGAACTCACAAGTTCAATGTATTTCTCTACTGATGTCGTCTTAAATCCTGTGCTACTGCATTCGGTCGTGTAATGGATCTTGTCGGTTGTCATTTCTATATATATATGTAAAGATATTTAATTTCTATATTGTTTTTAATTTAATTGATTTAATTATTTTAGATTTTCCTAAAGTAATTAAAGTATTCGATTTAATGTTTTATTTAAAAGTGTTGTTTTGCTTAATATGAAAATGTTAATCTTTTGCGTTGGGGTTGGGGTTGGGTCTCTGTTAAATGACTTGGATGACATCCGTTGGCGCCTTCTAAACTATTGGCTTCGGGCGGTTCTATCGGGATCTCAATTTGGGTCTCAATTGGCGTCTCATTTATAATTGTTTTTAATGTCTTGTATCGTGTACGCTTCTGTTGCTTCATTTGCTCGTATTTTTCTGGTTCGTTCGCCTTCATGTTTGCGTAGTATTTCACTGCTTTCTCTCGGCATTTGTCAGGATTCGCCTTTTGGTATGTCGCCATTCGTTCCTGTTGCTTCTGGTATGCTTCAATTTTCCGTTGGTTCGATTCAATGTATTTGACTGCGTCTTCCAAATTGCTAAACATTATCCTTTATATATGTATAGATAATTCTTTTAAGTTCTTTGCTTAATTATCTATTTTATTCTGGGTTTTCTGGTTATTCTGTTTATTTTATTCTATTGCAAAATTATTCCCTTTTTCGAAATAGGGCAAAAAGGGCGTTTCTGTCGTTTTTTTCGTTTTTTTGGGTTAGTCAAAAATATTCTTGTTCTTACGAGGACTTTTTCAAAAAATGATAAAAAACGCACTAAACGCCCTAATCGCCCTTTTCCTTCCATATATGTAAAAGAGATTCAATTTAAGAAATAGTTATACTTTGTAATTACTAAAGTCAAAACGGGGGCGGTAGAATAGTAGGATGTAAGAACTATAATTACTATTTTAACAATTATAAGATTCAAAATATAAATCATTCTTTAGAATAAATTATATTTTATAATATATATAATGTCATCTGGAGGCGCAATACTCGACCCAAGAAGCGAATTAAGCATTTTAGAAAATCACGAATACGAAAAGGGACTCAAACAAATATTTAACCTACTTACGATTAGAGGTGAGTATCAGGTGATAGGTTCAGGCGCAATTGAAGAAATCAAATATGGAAGCGATTACGACTTACAAGAATTCGTAAAAGAAAGCGATTATCAAAAATCAACAAAACATTTGTTAGACTTGTTTAGAAAGAAGTTCGAAATGGCTTTACTAGATCGTGAGGTTTTTATACTGGATTTTAAATGCGGAGTCGATGACGAAGGCGATGCGATACGATGGAATAAAAAAACCATTAAGGCGGGACATCAAAAGGTGGATGGGCGCAAAATTACATTTCAAGAATGTCTCTTAATGAAATCAACGATTAAGATGGATATTACGGCACTTGTAGATGGTGTGTTTATTGAGTTCAGTGATAATTATTATTTGACCTTAAAAGATTTTAACACATTTACAGCAGTCGCCAAATCACACGAAGATATTTTATATTCGTTGCAACATGAAGCACTAACCAAGTATAATCACGGAGACTTTTGGAAGGCATCTAAACGAATATTTGCGTATATGAAATCTAAAGGCGGACACATTCCGCAGATAAAACAATTAGTCAATTATTTCAATACTGATACAGGGAGATTATCCAAAAATAGAAGCGAGTTGGATATAATCGCTTTAGTAGTCGATAATAAGTTTAGGAAACCCAAGAAAACAGATGTTGTAAGAAATCTACGAATTGTAGAGCAGGATGTAGCGAAGTTGCACGGATACAGACTAACCGATTTACACGCAAAGATAAACGCTATTTGTAAAATAGCCAATGTTGTCAAAATGAAGGAACCAATCGAAGAATTAAGCGCATACTTAAAGGCGGAAGTGAATAAGACAACTAAATTATTTCTAGACGCACACAATCAAATAACTAAATTAATATTGAATCCTTTTGAAATCAAGAAAATTAAAGGCGGATCTAAAAATAGCGGATTCGTTCAAAAAATGATTGCGTCAAAACAGGTTGATATTAGAAAGGTTAAAAATCCTTCTGCTTGGTTGGAAGAACACCACGGGACACATTTGGCGGAAAATATACAGATGTCGATAGAAGACAAAGACGCACCAGCAACAAAGAAAAAAGGGCGACCAGTGAAACACGCAACAGACGAAGAAAAATACAAGGCAAAACTATTATCGAATAAGTTGAAGAGACAAGAGAAGCGCCAGAAATCAAAGGCGGATGCAGAACCAGTAGAAGCAAAAAAAGACTCGGCGAAAAAACCAAGCACAGCAAAAAAAGACTCGGCGAAAAAACCAAGCACAGCAGAAGAATATAAAGTATCTCAAATTGTAGAAGAGTTGGACGATGAAAACACATTTCCTATTTTAGTATATCAAACTAAAGAGTTAAAACCTCTTACTCAAATGATAGAAAAACTTATTTCAAAACATGTTAAAATTGTTCCTGCTTTGTTATTTGTTGATAAAGTAAGTAAGGATTTACTTAATGAAATGTTTGTATACTGGTCTAAAAAAGAAGGCGTATTAAATGCGATTAAAAAAATTGATACTGGTATGCGGTCAATTGTGGAATATCTTGGTGGTGGCGAATTGCTCCCAAATATAGATGATGATAGAAGAGAAGACTATTTTAAAAACTTGAATGCAAAGAATGAAAAGGCTTTGTATAATGCTATAAAAAGATAAAAGGAAGAAATCAAGAGGAATAATATAAATAAAATATATTTATTATATAACTAATGAACTTTGAAAAAATCGGTGCGCCAATTGCGATTTTACAAAATAGTAAAGATCAAACAAAAACAAAAGTCTTATATGTGAATGCAGAGAAGGAGGATGTTGTTAATTACATTAAGGAATACAAAGCGCCGACAAAGGAGCAGACATTTCAGCAAATCCCGAACATCACTACAGAACGCCAAATATTATATGTTACGGGCGCTTCGGGTTCGGGCAAAAGTTATTTTACGAAAGCATTTACAGACCAATACAAAAAGATTTATCCAAAACGAGAGGTGTATTTGTTTTCTTCGATTAGCGACGACAGCAGTATTGATAAGGTGAAGAATTTGAAACGAATTAAATTAACGCCCGAGTTCCTAACGGAAGAGATTACGGCGCAAGATTTTAAGGACTCACTTGTTATTTTTGATGATACGGATTGTATTACAGATAAGAAAATGAAACTCAAAATTACTGGAATACTTAATAGCATTTTAGAGACAGGGCGACATTTTCAAGTGTCTTGCATCTATACATCACATGTAGCGTGTGATGGACGAGAAACCAAACGCATTCTAAATGAAGCACATTCAATTACGATATTTCCGCACGGCTTGGGTGGGCGCTCACTTAAATATTTGTTAGATTCATATTTAGGACTGGATAGAGACCAAGTAAAACGGATTAAAAAGTTGCAGTCTAGGTGGGTGTCGATTCTTAAAACATTTCCAATGATTGTATTAAGTGAAAAGGAAGCATTTGTTTTAAATGTCGAGGATTAGACTAACCAATATATAACACTAAATAATTTATAATAAAATACAATTCTATTATAAATCCAATCTTAAAATTGATAAAATAGTAATACTACTTCTTACATCCTACTATTCTACCATACCCATATTAACCTTTGACACTTCTTTAAGTATTTTAACAATATCAATTTAATAATATCTTAAAGGATGCCCTTGAGTTGTCGGCAGAGAGTATAACCCGTTTCCTGTATAATCCGTATCATCGTCGCTGTCGGGTTCTACACCTTGAAACACGAATTCTAATGGCGGAAGTTGGCTAAATCCAGATCTGCTACTCCTTGCACTACTTGCTAAACTTGGTGCAACCCTTCGAGACGAAGCGTTTGAACCGCTTGTATAAGAGTCGCCATCGTCGTCGCTTGCGATTGTAGAATTGTCGTCAAAATCTCCGCTATAAACAGAAGTAAAATCGTCGTCTTGTAAATATCCCTGTTCTCGTAATTGTAGCATTAACTCATATTCTTTCCTTGAATAATCACGACTTTCTACTCCAGAAGCAATATCTGCTTTGCGTCTTACTTCGGTTGTTTTACTTGGAATATTTACACTAGTAATATCTGCGGTGTATTGAGTCATTTGTATTTGTTCTAAAGTAGTTCTGGCTTCTCGGTTCGATGCTTCCCACAAATCGAGTAATCCATCAATTGCGGGCGGATGGTGTCCCTGTTCTAATAAACTCGTAAGCATTGTATTTAATGACTTCGCAAATCCAGATACTCCCCAGAGTCCGTATAGTTTATCTACTTCGTCCATTAACGCAACAATTTTAGGAATTCCAATAGCGGGCGATGCGGGTTTTCCTGTTGCTATAACTTCGTCCCGCATCGCTTTAATTAGATTAACAAGTTGCGATGATAAACCAACAATTTTACCGAGTGATGCGATTAGATAAGAAATTAATGCTTTTTCCTTGTGTTCGTCTCCTATATCTTCACTTTCTGTGCCTTCATCGCCTTCTGCTCGTAATTCCCCGTAAGCCAATGATGCGTTTTCTATACCGAAATCGCCTTCTGCAACTTCTGCGCCTTCTGCAACTTCTGCGCCTTCTGCTCGTAATGCCCCGTAAGCCAATGTATCGACAAATGCCGTAGCAGTAGAAATGGTTGTTTTTTGTAATTCTAAATTAGCAATTATAGATTTATAAACATTTTTTATACTATCTAACACTTTGCCTGACCTATTTACTCGTTGCTCTTCGGTTTCTTGTCCTTTAATTGCCCGTTTCATTACTCGCTTTTTAGCATCGTTTTCCATCTGTAAAGAAGCAAATTGATAAGTTGGAATCATATTATATATATTCGTATATAATAAAATATATCTTTGTAATTTACGCTTAATATAACCCGTGCGCTTTTACATATTTTGATGCATCAATCATTTTTAATCCTTTTTCCTTCATCACCTGTTTCACAATTACTGCTCTTGCTTGCCGACCATCCACCTTACCACCACACGCAATAACTTTCTTACCGCCAGCTTTAGGTTTGCGACCTGTTCCCCTGACACCCGTATTTTTCTCGCTTAATGCGTGTCGGGCAACTGACCTACCTACAGCACCCGAAACTTGAGGCGGAATGCCGAACTCTGCACCGACTGCTTCAAACGCAACGGGGATCAGTTCTCGCCCAAGTTCGACACCAATTGTTTTCGCAACAGGGGCGACCTTATTAGCAATAAAAGGAACATATTTATCAGTTACGAAATCACCCACAGCGTGATTACTAGATTTCAATGCTTTCTTAAGGTTGAATTTTCCACCCGAACCAGACCCCCTAACAGAAGTAGCAGAAGGATACACATTACCACCAGACGACCCGCCAGAGTGTCCTTTACCCCGTAAATCGTCATCGCTTAATATCATTGACACTTTACCACCTTTTGGTTTGCGACCTTTACCACGAGGTTTGCGCCCGTATCCCGTTGTTTGATGCCCGAAACTTTCAGCGTAAGAAGGAGGGGCGTATGAATGAGATGTAGATTGATGCCCGAAACTTTCAGCGTAAGATGGAGGAGGGGCGCCCGAGTCGCCACTTAAAGCAGAACGGATTGCTTCCTTTAACATTTCCTTTGCGAGTTTGACACCTTCTTCCTTTGCTACTTTCCCGAGAGGTTTAAGCACTTCTTCGTAAGTAAATTTAGCAGCAGGAGCAACAGCGTGCCCTACTTTCTTAAGTGTTTTACCGACTGAAAATTTACCAGCGGAAGGCGTCGCCATTGTTGCAAAATGATTGTAAGGCGTATTACGATTATTAGATCCAGATTGTAAAAATCGCCTATCTCTGTCTTCAATCCCAAATGCGCCACCTACAAGCATTCTATCGCCGAAATGGTCGGGTTGTATATTTGTTGCTACATACTGCGGTTGCATATCAACATATTCGCTCATCTGTCTTAATCTTTCGACAACATCACGATTCGAAGGAATATCAAAAGTCAAATTATACGCCATTTATAATATATATACACAAATAAATAAATATATATTATTAATTAATTCGCCCTTATTCGCTTTCTTGAGATACGAATATTAGAAATCTACTGGTTGCGTTTGTAATAGTATTAACAAGAATGTCTAAAGTTCCAGCACCAGCATTGTAATTTTGATAGCCGCAGAGTTGGAGGTCGGGGTTCGCCGTTGCCGCCGCAATCATGGCGACTTGAACGACAGGAAGAGTAATACCAAAATCAGCGGGGTCTTGTATTCCCGTAACTGGAACTATTTTCGTATTTACCGACAGAGGAATAGCGTTAGTGTCCCATACTTGCACGAAAAACGGCGGAGGCGCAGGAAGCGGATAATGATACTGATTCGTTAGTAAATCTTTGACAGACATTTTATATATACAGCTATTAAAAAATTCCAGCATTTATAAAAAATAAAGTATAGTGCAAACAACATTTGGGCGATTGTTCGCAACAAGTCCGCCCCACTCGAAAAACCAACTCATATTACCCGTAGTAGAAGAGTAGTCAATGTCTGCTAAATGTATAGAACTAGCAGCAGGATAAAGACTTACTGATGATGCTAAAAATTGACAATTGAATAATATAATATTAGCAGTTAAAGGAATATCCATCGCTTGAAACACTTGAAGTGTCCCAGCACCTATTGTTAATTCGGTTGAACTATTTACAAATACTTTACTTAACAGGGTTGAAACTTCTTGTCCCGTTGGAATAAAATACGGATAAAATGGAGATGATGGTTCGCAAATTTGTAAATCCTTGAGAGACATTATATAAAGATGCGGATATTAAAATTGCCTAAAGAGCGATAATATGCCCGTGATCGCCACCAAAATAAATGCGTTTATTTAAACCAATCGAACATGGAGACGAATAACCGCCAAGTAATACTTGAAACGCCCAATTAATAACAAACCCAGTTGAACCATTATCCGTAACGCAAACAGCAAGGGCGTAATCACCAGTAGTGTAAAGGGTTCCATCTAAACCGATAGTAATAGCAGTTAAAGCGGCAGGCGCAAGAGCAGGATTAATATTATACAACCACTGCAAAGACCCAGAATTTCCATTATCCTTAACACACAGCATTTGAGTTGTCGAGACCAAAAACAAGCGCCCAGTGCTTCCTATAGAGATAGTCCTAGCAGGAATAGTTGTAGTATTTAGAGTCCATTTAAGAGTAGAAGTAGTTTGGTCGTCTTGTACCGCATATACATTCGTTCCCGCAAATGTATAAATAATTCCATTTGTTCCAATAGATGGCGGAGATAAACCAGCGCCTATAACACGAGTCCATTTTAAGACCCCATCGCTTGTGATTGCGTATAATGTATTATTAGCAGTTGCGTAAATAGTTAGACCATTAAAAGAAACTGCTAAAGTAGTAACAAACAGAGGAAGTGTATAAGTCCATTTATACTCGCCGTCACCACTAACAGCGTAAATATGTCCGCTTGAACCAGAAACATATATAGTTGGAGTTCCAGCTTCATCGTAATAAACAAGAGGAGATAATGGATCTACTAAAGGTTGCAAAGAAACAGACCACATTGTCGATGGAGTCGCCGTATTAATTCCAGAAATAGCACGGAGTGTGTCAGTTCCAACCGCATACAATATATTATTAGTTCCAATTGTAGGGCAGGTTAAATTAGCATATCCCGTATTTTGAGTCCAGAGAGGGGTTGCCGTTGCGCCATTATCTGTTAAACAAATCAGCGCCCCATTATCTTCCGCAAAATATAATAACCCAGTTTCACCGATTACAAGTGAGTTGTCGTTGAAACTCTGTCCCACAGGAGCGAGATAATCCAACTTAATAACTGGCGGATTTGGCAGTATAGGAGTTCCTAAAATAACCGATTGTCTTGTATTTTTACTATTAGCATTTCCAAAAGACCAAAGACCAATTTGAGGCAGAGGATACGCAACAATATTAATGCCCCAATTCGTGATATTAGCAGCACCACTATTATAAGTTGTAACTGAAATGCGATTAGCAGTAGATCCGTAATCCCAGCAGACCATTCCAAATGGCGCTACATTGTCGTAATTGAAAGCATCGTTTAAATGAAGTGTTACTACAATATGGCTTAATGAAGTATTAATATCCAAGAATTCGAATATGGTTTTTTGTAAATATTGTCCCGCAGTCATTACAGGATTTCCACCCGATGCCGTAAGCGTTCGTATAGCAGACTTAAATAATTGTTCGCCGTATGGAGGCAGAGCAGGAGGAACGAACGGCAAAGTAATAAAATTGATAGGATACGATACAGGTTCGAAGTATAATCCATCGATTGACATTTATATAAATAACATACATTATTATTTATATAATTTGTAATTTTGACTAAATGTAAATGCTTATAGGTATTTGTGAAGTCTAGAGGGCATCTTGTGATGTGCGCCACCAGACACACCCGACGCCATTAGTCCAGCATCAGGGCGAATGCCCGTAACCAAATGTTTTGAAGACACCATCGGCATTCGTTTAACAGCAGACGCCATCGAGTGCGCCATTTTTCCACCAATCATACGACGATACACCGCCTGCTCTACAGGGCGAGTGTCTCGCTTTTCTTTAGCGTCCAACACCATCTGTTTAGTCAAGAGACCAGTGTAGATATTGGAAGAACCGCTAATAGTAGTAAAGACACCAGAGTTGCAACACACCACAACAATCTCGGGTTGAAATGTAACATTAGTGTTATTTCGAAGAGTGATGTTGAACTGAAACAAATACTGCCCGATAGAACCAGAACTCAAGTAATCAGCAAGTGAGAGATTCTGTGTAGGAGACAAGATAAGGATAGAACCAGTTGTAGCGACAAGCGTTCCTGTTCCAGTTCCAGCGACAGATGTAGATGTAGCAAGACCAGAAAACTCAACCCAAGACTGAGTAGAACCATTTGCAACTGAAATGCGCCACAAGTCGTTAGGAGTAGCAGAAGCCAAGAGACCCGAAGCGTTGTTAAAATTACACGAAATCTGGTTAATCTGTAAGAATGAAGCAGAATCCTTAATAGTCTGTTGAGACATTGGAATTCTTGCGTAAATCATGAAGTAATCGGGAATTTGATTTAACTGAATGTTTTGACTCGATATAGTAGCGGTAGCGTCAGGAACCAAAGCGGGGTTATTAGTCGAGAGAGACAAATAACGGGGAAACTCTTGGTAAGGCAACACATTACGCACAGGGATTAAGTCGCTTGGTTGAGTCGAAAGGAAGTTAAACAACAATCTCGTTCCAACGAAGGGTTGAACGGCGGCAGCAGGAGTAGCACCCGTAACCGCAGGGCATCCTAAAGAAGGAACAACCACCCAGTTATTAGCAGTAGAAAAAGCACGCTTACAAGTTGAATCGATATTCATTACAAAATTCATTGTATTAATTCCAGAAAATCCTTGCATATTGTAGCACGGGTCGCCGAAGATAATAGGAGATAAGAACAGGGGTTCAGTCAAAAGAGCAGTTACACACACCACCCAACGCTCACCCGCAGAACCGATGGCAATGGAAGACTGATCTACATAGTTGGCACCACCCGCAGTCGTATATCTGTAGAGTCTCACTTCAGCAGGAAAAGCACCACGAGGCACTTGGTCTACATCGTAAGACGAAATTGAGTAATTGCCTAAAGGGTTGTTATTAGCACCCACACCATCAGCATATGATAAATAAGCTTGGTCGGGCAATGCGGGGGTCATTCCGTTAAAACGGAACAACTCACGAGAATCATTAAGACGCAGCAACGGGTCAATAACATCTTGTAAATTGACAGACACATTGCAGTTGTTAATAGTTGAGGTCAAAGTAGTCATTAATTTTGCTAAAGGAAACGCTTGGAAAGCGTCAGTACTTCCGTAGTCAAAAGCAGACTGCCCCGCAGTCACACCAGAAATAGCGAATGACATTGACAGCGTAGATTGAAGTAAAATCTCACGATTGATTACAATTGACTCACTAGGAATTTGACAATTGAAAACCATATTTGAGGCGGTCGCAGTAATTGCTTGGTATTGTTGGTAGGTCACATTAGATCCGCCAGATTGAACGGCGTAAGCGAGTTCGTCAGTAATTCCAAGTCGAGAGTCTCTAATGAGGATAGTTCTAAAATCGGCAGACATTATATAGATAAGTAAATATAAAAAAATAATTCAAAATGTTTATATTTAATTTACAAAATCCCTAAATTAATGCGAAATCGTCCCTTTTTTGGTAAAGAGGCATTTGATGGAACAAGCGCCACCACTATTTAACTGCATTGGATAAAATTGTCCCAGCTTACTCTTCCAAAATACATTTATATCGATTTGACTGATTGGTTGATTGCCGTATAGATCTATTAGTCTTAATTGAGTCGGCGTATAAATAATATTTGGTTTGTATTGTCCGCCATCAGCGACAAAATCAGTAATAATTTGAGCGAAATTAGCATTGTTGCCGTCATTAGCATACACGATGCCCCCATCAGCAAAAATAAGAGGCGCCGACAACTGATTTGGAACGATAGGAAGGGTTGCCGATGTAAAAACAATACTTGATACAGGAGTCCAAGACGAAATAGTCGAATATTCTTGGAAAATAGTTGTTGCTATATATTGTGAAGCAGGAGGGGCAGATGTAGGCAGACTTATTGTTTGAGTTCCGTTAAAATTGCCTATAGTCAGCAAAAAGTTTCGTCCAAGAGTAACACCTTGAGCGCCGAAATTCTTGGCTACAAAAGAAGGCATCAAATTTGCTAAAGGAGAATTAAAAAATATCTTGATTGGTACTGGAACTATTCCTAGAGGGTAGTTGTCGTAGTAAGCGGATTCAGCATACACACCAGCACATGAGTTGTCAGTATTCCAAATAATAACTGGAGCATTAGCAGTCGCAATCGGCGCCCCGACTAATGCCTGAAGTGCAACAAACGCAAGGTCAAACGCCGACTGAATCAAAAAAGTAAAATAAGTATAATTAAAGCAGTAGTAATATCCTGTGCTATTGTCCTGTAGTTTGTTAAATGTCGCATTGGGAGGAGCGGGTAGTTCTGCAAAGGCATTCTGTGGAACCCAAGTAATAGGTTGTTGGATTGTAAATGCGCCATATTCTAAAGTAATAGAGTAAATAGTTAGGTCAATATTGGCTTGATTCGGCACTATTTCAGGTATAAACAAAGGCAGAGTATTAGTATCGACTTG
>Ga0181346_1001141_pt1 | contig 11644 bp, 12 predicted proteins | sample Su13VDMM15DN_FD_130100 | JGI IMG/M metagenome (GOLD analysis project Ga0181346, IMG submission 130100) | Freshwater viral communities from Lake Michigan, USA - Su13.VD.MM15.D.N | ecosystem: Environmental > Aquatic > Freshwater > Lake | place: USA: Michigan | collected 2013-07-15 | reverse complement strand
ATACCTGCATTCTTGTACACCGATCCCAAGGCTTGGAAATTACAAGACACTAGGAACTCGGTTAGTCCGCAGCAAGCATCGGCGCTGCTCAAAGGCTCTGTGCCGGTTCGTAAACAATATAAGCCAGCAAGTTCATACTTGGAATCCTGGTTAGAACTTATCTATAAAAAAGCAAAGAGTGAACTCTCTCCTGCGGCAGAAAAGCTACGGTATAATTTAGTTTACTACGGTCTTCGTTATCCCAATGAAGACAACGGCCTTGCGGACGACATGAACAATAGTAGAAAGCCCGACAGTCCAGATTATGCCAATGTAGACAAGATAATCAAGTTTATGCGTGCCAATCGCCTGGCCAAGCCGGTTGACTTAAAGAATGCGCTCGCACAAAAATGGGCTGCAATCAATACCAAAGAGCAACAGAGTTCTAAGGGTCAGCAACCTGTGGCCGAGGACACAGTCGATGAAATGGCCTTGTCTACTTACAAGACCATGGGCGACTTTGACAAGCCTGGTCCATTTACAGGAGCAGATAAGAAATTAGTACCACATGCTAAGAACATAGAAAAAGCCACCAAGTTCTTTGAACAGACTCCGTATGACTTTAGACTATTCTTCAGCAACATACCTGGCACCGGCAAGTACGGCGAATATGGACCAATGACTCCGGATCAAATTAGAAAAATATTCGGTGCAGATGCTGAAGAAATTATTCAAGGCAGTGAAGATGCGATTACTGTAGTATATGTTGGCAACAGAGGTGAGGCCAAAGTGATGCTGACACCCTGGGTAATGGCACATAGATTAGGACACGCAATACAAGCAGGCGCCCGTGGAACTCGCACCGGACATGTCTGGACTGCGGCAGAAAAGCATTTCTTCACCACTGTTAACTCTACCTTGGCCGAGCATTATGGTAAAGTAGATCGTGGGTCAAGCTCGTACCTGGGCAGACCCCGGGCAGAGCAAGCCAATATCAATCTGACCCCGGAATACAACGCCTTGTTCAATGCAATAGGAACACAGCGCAGTAGCCGTAGTGGACAAATTCTCCGTCCATATGAATTTCTGTATGAAATATTTGCACAGTATTTAGGAACTGGTAAAATAACATTTAATCCATTTCCTGCTAATCTAACATATGGTCGTAAAGCATTTGGTAATCCTACCAAGTTTATGAATATCAAGCCCGAATATCGTGATGAGTTCAGCAGAAAAGAAGCAGCAGATCGCTTGGCGTATGACATGGAAATAATGTTCGATAGTGTGCTGGCTGGTAGTGTTGGTAAAATATTGGTGATGTAATTATGAAAGCAACCGAATTTGTCTCAGAAATAGAACGCTTGCCCAAGGCCGGGTATGTGGGCGGCAAGTCTACGTTAAAGCAGGATCCTGAGTTTGTCAAGAAGACAGCGTTGCCCACTGCCAAGCCGTTGCCCGGAGGTAGCGGGTTGTTGTACGGCATCGAGCTCAGGAACTATCAAACCATAGTTAGAATATATGACCCCGAGACCAATCAGCCAATTGGTGCTCTGAAGTTAAACAAACTAGAAAAAGGGCAGTGGCCATTTCAGCCAGCCTACCAAGTTGACACAATTACCACTGATGAGGATTATCAGGGCCAGAGCATTGCCAAATCCTTATATGGCATTGTGCTGACTATCATGCGGGCCACACTACTGGCAGGCGCACAGCAAACACCCGGTGGCAGAGCATTGTGGGTCAGGCTGACTCGTGAAATACCCGGAGTAGAAGTCACCGGCTATCTAACTGTTTCTGACTTAGATTTAGAGGTTGACACTAGTAGTATTCCAAAAAATCTTCCTGACTTTGATAAAATGGAAAAAGCCCTGGCTCGGAACGCAAAGAAGACAATCGATAGTATTCAATCCTTGGGCGCTCAATACATAGGCCAGATTGAGGATGGCTGGCATGATCTCAGCTACCGGCGTGTATATCAATTCCCTGTTACTGTCGATATTACTGCACGTGGTGAAGAAGTGGCCAATGCTGACAAAGCATCAAAAATTGCTATATACACCAATTTTATACCCAGGTATAACCGTGCAGGAAAACGTGCAACAGAAAGACCTTGGGACACTGGCTTAATGGCAAGGTGGATCGGATGAAGATACATGAACTTATTACCGAAGGGTTAGATGTAGATGTACCCAACGAAGAATGGTTAGATGATGCCCGCCAGTATGCTCGGAGCAAGGGCAGGAATCAATTTCACGTGCCCTTTATGGGTAAAACTACAGCTTACACCACAAGCGATCACCCGGTACCAGTTGCGATCTTAAAGAACTTGCCGGGCATGCGTGCCGAGCAGTCTAATGTACGGCATGATGACTTACGGGCCATTACTAAAATAATGCAGGACACCGGCAGGCTACCACTGACCGACCGCGGTAAAGAATACGCCCCGTTCATCAATGTGGCGTACAATGGCGAGGCCTGGGTCAATGAGGGCAATCACCGTATCATGGCCGCTGCGGCGTTAGGGTTTAAAGACTTGCCGGTACAGATCAAGTATTTTGATGGTGGCGAGAGAATCAAAGATGGTCCAATGTATCCCGGGAGGATTGGACTGTGAGAGTACAAGAATTCATCACTGAGTTATTTGACCCCAAAACAGCCCTGCCCTTAAAGTGGGATGAGCAGTTTGCTGACAGTCATAATGAAGTTCATGCTGAAGCAATGGATGAAGAGGGTCGGGAACTCTATATATCATTTGTTCCTGTAGGGTTTCGTACTGCCACTGAGATAACATTCACCCGTGAAGGTAGTTATGATATCACTGGACAAGGCGATGCTGCCCGAGTATTAGCCACTGTTGCTAAAGCAATTGATATCTATTTGCGTAAGTATAGCCCCAAATATGTTGTGTTCAGTTCCAAAGAAGGTAGCAGGACCGGTGTTTACTCAGCAATGGTCCGTAGATTACTCAAGGGCTATGTGCAAGTACCACCTGACCAGTTTCCTCCTGGTTTAGAAGAGTGGGAAAGCACACAACGCGGGACTGCTTTTGTATTCAAGAGAATATGAAACCCACAATAGCAATCTTCCTACATCATCCTGAATGTAGTGAGGACTGCGTCAATGGCATGACAGAGGCTTTAGGTGCGCACTACACCATTAAAACATTTGGGGTCGATGAATGCTCGGCCGAAACATTTGTTGGAATAGATATCGTTGCATTCCCGGGCGGCATAGGCGATGCCGGCTCTTATGATACATTCTTCCGTCGTAAAGCACAAAATGCAGTAGCTGACTATGTAGCCAACGGTGGCAGATATCTTGGCATCTGTATGGGTGCATACTGGGCCGGCGGCCATTACTTTGATCTGCTGGATGGAGTAGATGCTGTGCAATACATAAAACAACCCACCAGTGATATCAAACGCAGCTATGGTACAGTGGCGTCTGTGATGTGGGATAATACACCAGAGAACATATTCTTCTACGATGGGTGTGCCCTGGTAGGTGATTCGTCTAAGTTTGAAACTGTTGCAACATATGCCAATGGTGATGCAATGGCAATCATACAGAATAGAGTTGGTATTATAGGATGTCATCCCGAAAGTCTTGAATATTGGTACGAGTCACCTTATCAGTATATCGACCGGTATTGGCACCACGGCGCTCACCACAAGTTATTGTTAGGCTTTGTGGATCAACTAATGAATAAATAATCCCATGCAAGCACACGAATTCATATTTGAGGACGACGAGGATTATCGAATACCTCATCGTGCACCTATGCACGACAGTGGATCACCGCTGTATGATGTGACTGGCACTTATCCGGATGACATATATGGGCCTAACGCCATACAGTATTATGGAACTAGAGAGCCGTGGGATTCTCGTTCAATCCGTGTTATACAGTTAAGTAGGAACAAGCCTAATCAAACTATTCAAATTTTCCGTGCAGTTCCAAAAGAAGTTAAATCAAATACGATTAATCCAGGTGATTGGGTTACTGCCAGCAGGGAATATGCAACACAGCATGGTAAGGGCCTGGGCAAGTATAAATTATTAAGCAAGATTGTTCCGGCTAAAACACTGTTCACCAATGGTGATAGCATTCATGAATGGGGATATGATCCGGGTGGTGCAGCACAACCTGTGGCAGAAGGCTGGAGCCAAAAATACAAGAGCAGTATCAACTGTGCTCATCCCAAGGGCTTTAGTCAACGGGCTCATTGTGCCGGTAAGAAGAAACAGAATGAAAGTATAGAGATGGAAATGGTGTGTGAAGACTGTGGCATGTGTGAGACACACCAGGGTCATGAACACCTGGACGAGGCCTGCTGGAAAGGTTATCACAAAGAAGGTAACAAAAAAATGTTCGGCAAAACATATCCTAACTGTGTGAAAAACACCAAAGAAGATATAGACGAAGCCGGCCGCATAGCCCGGAAAGCCGGACAACCGGCCAACAGCAAAAAACACAGTGATCTTTACACTGATGAAAATCCCCGGGGCACCATCACCGGATTGAAATTTGCCACAGTAGAAGATGCTAGGTCTAGTGTGAGTAAAATTAGAAACAGCGGCAGAAGTCATGCACACAAGGTACAGGCTGCTGTGGCCATGGAACAACGGGCTCGGGCCGCCGGCAAGGCCACAGCAGCCGCGGTATACAGAGCCTACATCAACAGTGTTAAAAAGACCGATGAGCAACAGGTGATGACAATGACAGAAAATCAAGATGAACTGACCAGAATACTGGAACTCAGTACAGGATTAAGTGCAACAGATCGAGCAGAATTAAACGAAGAATTTGATTTAATAGAGTCCATCATTCACAATCTTGCAGATCGCAATGGGGTAGATGTAGAAGCAATATGGGAAGATCTAGACTCACTGACGGATGATGAATTATATGTGTTTGCGGTGACTACTCCTGTGATGGAAGATTGGCAAAAAGCCAACAAACAGGATCGTACTTCGGGCATGAGTCAAAAAGCTGTCAATGCTTATCGCAGAGAAAATCCAGGTTCAAAGTTAAAGACTGCTGTGACTACCAAACCCAGCAAGTTGAAAAAAGGAAGCAAGGCTAGCAAACGCAGAAAGAGCTATTGCAGTCGCAGCCGTGGTCAAATGAAAATGCACAGCATCAGCTGTGCTAAAACTCCAGACAAGGCCATATGTAAAGCCCGACGTAGGTGGAATTGCTAATGAGACTATATGAATTTGCACCCGACTCTGGTGACAACAAAGAGTCCGGCCCGGCCGTGAATGAAAATCTTCGCGACTGGTTCAAAGACAAATGGGTACGGTTCGGGCCCGACGGTAAGATACGAGGCGACTGTGCTAGAGGTTCAGAATCCGAAGGCAAGCCCAAATGTTTGCCACGGTCCAAAGCACATGCTCTAGGCAAAAAAGGTCGGGCAAGTGCAGCGGCTAGGAAACGACGTAAAGATCCCGATGCCAACCGTTCAGGCGCAGCAATCAATGTCAGCACAAAAGGTGCCAAGAAATGACATTTTTAGTTGCCAACCTACCACCTGTACACTGTTGGATTCGCCGGGAGTTTCTGTACGATTTCAAATCAGGGCACGGCGAATATGAACCCTGCACCTGGGTCACAATCAAAAGCCTACGCAGCCAGGCCTTAAGAATAGAAAGCTACCTGCCCAGATACGCTGCACTGTATGACAAAATACCTCTGCATGCCTATGTGAGCAGGATCACTGATCTAGAACCAGACAAGTTCCTGAGCCTTGATACATTACAGATCTGGGACTGCTTCAGTTATGATATTGCTGTGATACAAAAGGCTTTTCTACGCAATCTTTCATGTGAATTTTTTGCCAAGGATCGTCAGTTGCACAAAGGTGACTACTTGTTTACTGTGGACAACGCAGCACCGGATCTCAACACGCTGGACACCAGCTACTCGGAATGGCCCGAAGACCACAAGAGCTTCAACTTCATACAGCTGAACAATGGTCAATATGCTGCTCAACCCAACAATCGTTGTAGATTTTTTGACGCTGCATCAAATCCCCAAGAGATCCTACATCCAGATTTCAAAGTGGCCACAAAGAAATGGGTAGTAGAAACCAATCCCAAATGGCGCCTGGGAGACTCAGACACTGTGACTTACGAATAACTAGAGAAGTACGCAAATGAACATAAATGATATCATTACAGAATCACAACACGCATGTCCGCACTGCGGTGGCCCTGTGTTTGAATATTCAGAACTGACAGAAAAGAAAGATGCCTGCTACTACAAGGTCAAGGCTTCGGAAAAAGTATGGCCCAGTGCTTATGCGTCGGGTCGCTTGGTACAGTGACTCAAAAAAGGGGCTGCAAATTATGGCATCAAGTCAGCAAGTGTAGCCGAAGACACAGACAAAAAATGCCCACCTGCTACTCAAGATATTACACTCAATCTAAAGAATAGACAAAAAGCCATCAATGAATACGGGTACGGACCTTTAAATCCAGACATGCCTAACACCAAGTTCTGGATGAAAAAAGTTGATGAGTGGAACCTAGACAGTACCGAAGAAGCCAAACAAAGCCTATGTGGTAACTGTGCGGCATTTGATATACGTCAGGACACACTGGATTGTATTGCTCAAGGTATTGACAGTGATTCACCCGCGGATGCCGAAGGTGTAATTGCTGCCGGTGATCTAGGCTACTGCAAATTCTTGAAGTTCAAATGTGCTAGCCGCAGAACCTGCGATGCCTGGGTAACAGGTGGCCCGTTAACTGACAACAAGCCTGGTGTGGAAGAAAACTTTGCTGATGGTAAAGGGCCCGGTCGCCCCGGAGACAGTGTTCGTCACGGTATTCCCAAGAAGGCCACTATGGCTGAATTAGAAAAGGCCAGTCGCAGTGCAGGTCGTAAAGGGCAGCTGGCTCGCTGGCAATTGAACATGCGCAGAGGCAAGTCCAAGCGGCGTAATGAAAGTGTTGCCGAGGGGGCAGATGATGAGATACATAACTACAAAAAACTAGATCACATCCTGGCAACTCTGTGTGAGCTAGTGATTCAAGGGCACCAACACGACCCAGAAAAATACGGTATGGTAGCAGCATGTGTCCTGGATCCAGACAACCGAGTAGCGACCGGTATAAACTTGCCGGCCCACGATGGTAAAAGACAGCATGCTGAACGTGTGGCCATTGACAAGTATCATACAGAGTACGGGAAGATACCGCCGGGCAGTATCATATTGACCACATGCAGTCCCTGTAGTGAATACATGGGTGAACGGTACGGGGAAGATTGCACACAGCTGATCAACTCAACCGGTGTTAAAAAAGTTTACTGTGGGTTTGACGATCCGACTCAATCTGAACAACACCGAGAGTTTAACTGCACAGAAACAGCCAACAGCCAGATAAGAACGTTGTGCAGCAAGTTTGCCGAACAGTTCTTAAACACAGGATCTAAGAACCCGGTGTCTGAAGCAGTTGTTAAAAAATCTAATCTGAAAACTTATGCTGCCCGTGTCAAGCTCAAACAGACCGGATACACCAACATTGTTGATGCTACTGTAATGGCTCGAAACCCGGAAATGGCACGGCGCTTGCTACACCAACTGTATGGCGGCAACAGCAGTGTGGTTGGACAGCCTAGAGAAATCAAGTAATATTTGATACGCTAGTGGCACGATCTACAGCCGCTAAATAAGGCGTGAACACTAAATTTGTCAAGGCCACCATTGATATCAATTGCGAATGGACCGGTACCGAACCCGGATACCGCGTGTATGTTAATGATGAATTGTTTACCGAGCGGATCTGGCGTTGGCGAGATTGTTACATCCAAGAGATGTTGCAGATTCAAGCAGAGCCCGGCTCGTACACTGTTCGCCTAGAGCCAGTGAATGCACAGCAAGCTCGATTCCACGTGAGCAATCCACAAGTTGAGAATGGTCCAGCACGCTGGATCGACAACGAAACATTAAGCATAGAACAATGAGATATAAAGAATTTCTACCCGAAAGCATGGGCGGCACTACTACATCTGGCAGTGTGGCCACGGTTGATAACGGCCTTGGTGGCGAACTTCCGCGTTACAAAACACCAACAAACGCTAAATATCGTAACACGGCTCCTGAAGTCATTAAGAAACGGAATAAACATGCTCGGCGATGATCTAAAAACACTGTTGGCCACACAATATGCTTTTGTTATTAAGGCACAGTACTTTCACTGGAACGTGGAAGGTCCGGACTTTGGGCAGCTACACAAGTTTTTCCAAAAAATCTACGAGAATGTAAACGGAGCAATTGACCCCACTGCCGAATACATCCGTACCTTGGATGAATACACACCAGGCAGCTTTGAACGCTTCGTTGATCTGAGCCAGATCACAGGACAGACCAAGGTTCCTCGAGCTAGACTCATGCTGCAAGAATTACTAGCCGACAATCAAACCATGCTCGATCTGTTGAACACCACTTTCCAGGCTGCTCAAAACGAACGACAGGAAGGTATTGCGAATTTCATTGCCGAGCGCATCTCTGCACATGGCAAATTTTCCTGGCAACTCAAATCTTACCTGAAGGACGCACGGGCATGAGCTCTACTGATATCTCAAACATTCTAAAGCAGCTGGATGAACTGTCACAGCCCCGGCAGTTGCCGGCCCTGTTCAAGCCACACAACATCAGCCCTGTGCTGGGATCTCCAGAAAAGAAAAACCCCATGTCTGGCTACTTTGTGGGCGGCGAGGGTGCAGAGCCTGATGCCAAACCAGTCCGGTATGCAATTCGCCACCGTGAAACGGGTCGCACACTTAGCTCACATCAAGATGAAGCAGCGGCCCGTGATGAGATGGCCGGCCTGGGTGATCAGCGTCAGGAATACAAACTGGTGAAAACTTCTCGGCGTCCAAATCAGTTCGGACTTGACGAAGAAGACTCTGGTGGCCAACAATATGCTGTCACCATTGACGCAATTGATCACGGTGTATTGTCGCCTGTTACTGTGACAGCATCAAGCCCGGCTGCGGCCAAACAAAAAGCCATTGCAAGTGCAACAGCATCCATGGCCAAACGTGGCTATGAACTACAGGTTCGTAGTGCCGGTGTTAAATCTGCACAAGGCATGTCGGAAGGCTCTGAACCGGGATATGTTAAGTACGAGCAGATGAAAGACAAAATCTCCGGCGTATTGATCAAATTATACAAACAGGGTAAAGATGCCGAAACAATTAAACAAATGGGAAGTCGAGTTGCCAAACACTTGGGATATGATCCAACTGATTCTATCTATCAAGATGCTTGGTTAACATCATTCAATGATGCAAGTTTAGATGGTTCACTTGATCAGGATTCAGACGATGATTACACTGATTATAGTATGCGTCAAGGCGAGAGAGGAAATCCAGGTAAATTTAGAGAGCAAGGTGTGGCGGAAGCATTAGATCCTGATACACAAAGACTTGAGCAAGAAGTAAGAGATGCCTTAGCAAATGGTGATGACTATACAGCAAAAAGTCTTGTTAAAATGGCTCAGACTGCGGCGGATAGAAATCATTTACGAAAGATTATCCGTCAAGCAATGTATGGTAAAGGCCCCGGTCAAGGTGGCGCAACGGTGCACAAGGAAGAGTATGTGGCGGAAGCAAAAGTTATTGGACATGTAGGAGATGTTGCCGGACACGGTAAAGTAGTTCAGTGTGCCAAATGTGAAACCGATCTCCGTGATGATCATGGATTTGCTTTGGACAATGGCACTTACATTTGCCGAAGTGGAAAGTGTTCTATGAGGCAGGCAAAGAACCGCCTGGCTGCGATGGCAGCACGAGGTGAAAAACCTCGTTGGAGAAAAGATGAAGGTGTGGCGGAAGGCTCTTCATCACCTGATGAATATGAACGTAGATTGGCTAGCATACAATCGTTAAGATACGATAATCCGCAGGAATATGCAAAGCAATATCGTGCTTTACTCCAGGCGATGCCAGAAGAACATGCAGCACATGCTACTCAGGCACAGAAAGGTTCATATTCTCCCGGAGAGCGCGGATCAGGTACTGGTCGTATCGGGGGTGTAACAGAAGGTGAACGTGCCATGAGCCGTGCTGCCAAGGGTTATGAAAAGTACGGTAAAGCCGGGATGCAAGCTCTGGCCAAGGCAGGTCGTGAAGGCAAAGATTTAGACAAGATCAGAGACAAATACAACAAATATGACGAGAGTATAGAAGCAAGCCCGATGGTTAAGCCGCCCTCTAATCGCTTTGACAGCAAGCCAGAAGCATTTGCACATGCCAAAGCTCACGGCGGTAAGGTATTCAAGAGAACATATACAGATCCCAACACCGGAAACAAGCATGTATCTTTTGTTGTTAAAAAAGAGCAAGATGTCGAGGAAGGCTGGAAACAAAAGCTTGGTGCAGCAGCGTTGGCAGGTTCAATGGCCATGGGTGCAAGTGCTAGAGTTGTACCCGGGCAAGATGAACCTGGTGTCAACCGACTAACAGGTAAGCCCAATGTTTCTCAAGTAGTTCCCGACGTGCCTGAACAACCCATATTAAAAGGTTTCAGTACTAGTTATCTACAAAAAGCAGCAGATCCAAATCGATTTGGACGATTTTTGATAAGTGTTGAAGATGCAAAAGCAGAAGTAGACCGTCGTGCCGCGGCTTACGAACTCCGTTCACAAGGTGACCAAAAAACTAACGAACAAGGTGTAGCAGAAGTCGCACCCCCGGGTGCTCGGGCCGAACGCATGGTCAAGCACATCAAGCAAGGTTATGCCAAGGACGGCAAACTGACCGGTAAAGAAAAAGCCATTGCGTATGCCACCACATGGAAAGCACACAACAAGGGACAAGTAGAAGAAGCCAGCGCGGATCTGGTCGGATTCCACTTGGATACCGAACGTGCGTACAATGCTGTAATGGAAAGATTTGGTGATGTGGTTGAGCAAGACCAAGAGTCGGGCATGATGACTGTGCCGCGCCGCTACTGGCTGCAGCTGGAACAGGTTGCACATGATGCTGATGGTATTGGTGCTATCGAAGCCGGCGGTGAAAAAATTGCAGTAGACGAAGTTGAAGAGTCTTACTGGCAACCCCAGATTGACGAAGCCATTGCACAGGAAGATGTACTGGACAAAGAAAAGCGCCACCTGGGCGACTACTTGCAAAGTGTAGCTGATGCAGTCAAGCATGACGCTGCCTTATCCAGCAAAGACGCACCTACCCACAGTGGTGACACAATTGGATCAGCAGTCAAAACTGTCACAACTGATGACGGACATGATCTCAAGATTCACGGTAACGAGGACGACGGCTTCCGTATCAGTATCAAGGGTCGTCCCAGCAGGGTCAAGTTCAAGAGCCTAGACGAAGCCGGCATGGCATGTGAAATGTATCGTTCACATCGTCGCCACAAGCTTGAGTCAGCAGACTACATCGAGGAGCAATGATGTTTGTTGATGACTTGTTCGAAGACGATCCTGCCAGTTTAGAGTTTATCAAACTGGTACAAGAAAGTGTACAACAGCAGGATGACATCCGTGTTATCCAAAACATGCTATATAAAATGCGCTCTGAGCGCGAACAGAACCAAGCCTAGGACCGTTAAGGTGCGGTGGGCGGCCCCGGCCCACAAAGCAAAAGATTCGCTACCTTGCTTGCTTTTAAACAGGGGCACTTTTCCAAACT
>Ga0181346_1001140_pt1 | contig 11647 bp, 11 predicted proteins | sample Su13VDMM15DN_FD_130100 | JGI IMG/M metagenome (GOLD analysis project Ga0181346, IMG submission 130100) | Freshwater viral communities from Lake Michigan, USA - Su13.VD.MM15.D.N | ecosystem: Environmental > Aquatic > Freshwater > Lake | place: USA: Michigan | collected 2013-07-15 | reverse complement strand
GAGTTTTGTATTGAAGCAGAGGATGCAGGATTCGAAGTCGTAGAAGCATTGCCTAAAGTATGGTCTCAAGAGGGTATGATCTTTGCCGGCGCCTTCCCTATCTATCACAAAGGTGAAGGTACTGTTCATGATATTACCCTAGTGCCAAACTATACTAAAATCTTCCTAGAAAATTCATTGAAGCTTGCAAAAAAATATAATTTAGAATGGTATCGCTGGCGTCTGTCTAATAACTACGAGAGAGCCGTGTTCCTTAAAGGGGACACAATTTTTCCCCGTGAGGCAACAAGATACACATGGGCAGCAGAGAATATTACTGGAAAAAAGATATTTGAATTGGGCTGTACTACCGGATACGGAATTCAATTTCTTCCTCGGGATATAGAGTATACCGGGGTCGACTATGACGAAATCATCATAAAAGTAGCACAAGAGCAAGGTTGGGATTGCAATGCAAGATTTATCAATGCCGATATAAATCAATTTCCATTAGACCAATATGACACTATTGTAGCATTTGAAGTTATAGAGCATTTAGATAATGGTCTTGAAATAGTAGAAAAATTAAAGAAACACTGCGATACATTATTAATAACAGTTCCTATGATGGAGCCACCCGGTTTTTGGGGTCCTCATCACAAACTTCATATGCTGGATGAATCTTATTTTCCGGGATTCGAATTTAAGTACATTTCAGAATCCGGAGTAATGATGGATCAACCGGAATGTAAAGATTATCCTGCGAAAATAAATCTAATGATATGTAAATGGACTAATCCTATGAAATTAGTTAAGACTTTTGATTGGCTAGAAGAGCAAGATCCTGAAATTTACAATGAAGTCATTAAAATAAATCAGTATTCTCTTACTAAAGAAGAATTGGTAGGTAGATCGGTTATTGATGTGGGAGCAAACATTGGAATGTTTTCATTGTTAGCCGCATCATTGGGAGCTAAAAAAGTAATAGGTATAGAACCTGTTTCTAAAACTTTTAACCTTTTTCAATCTAATGTAACACGATCAGGATTATCTTCTATTATAGCATTAAAAAATCTAGTATCAGCAGAGCATGGAAAGTATTTTCAGATTAGCAACGATAATGATAATGCAGGTGCTAATAGTATGTATAATGTTGCTGAAAATAGTGAAATGGTTCTTAGCCTATCATTATCTACTATATTAAAAATGGTAGAAGATGACAATATACTATTAAAACTTGATTGTGAGGGTGCTGAGTACGATATACTATTAAATGCTACCCAAGAAGAAATGAGTAGAATTAACGAAGTCGTACTAGAAATACACACTGATTTACATCCTACATTTAAAGGAAAAGAAATATTAGAAAATAAATTAAAAGAGTTTGGATTTACTATGACAAAATCAGATCAAGTGCATTGGTATAATGTAGATCATTTGGGTAATAAATTTGATTGGAAAGAACTTCCTAATTGTAACCAGCGTTGGGAAAGATGAGTAAAGAAATCCTCTGTTCAATATCTACACGCGGGAGATATGACACCACACTGGCATTGGCAATGATGTCAGTAGTGAATCAAACACTGCGTCCTGACAAGCTAGTGATCTTTGATGATAACGAGCAGCCCCGCGACCTACGCGAGACTCAGCACTATGGATACATCTTCCAGATCCTCAGTCAGGTAGGAATTGAATGGGAGTGGGTGTTCGCAGAGAAGAAGGGCCAGCACTTCAACCATCAACGCGCCAATCTTATGGGATATAAATGGGTATGGCGACTAGATGATGATACTATAGCCGAACCAACTGTACTTGAAACGCTATATTCGCACACAGCCGATGATGTAGGGGCAGTAGGTGGTTCGGTACTAACTCCACCAATCATGACTAACATTGTTGCGACAGGAAAGATCAGCGACATTAATAAAGAACCTAATCTTCAATGGGGAATGATCAATGAAGTAAGAGAGGTAGAGCATTTGCATTGCTCCTTCCTATACAGAGCAGGAATTGCAGATTATAACTTATCGTTGTCTAGAGTAGCTCACCGTGAAGAAACGATGTTCACTCATGACCTGTTCAAGCGAGGATATAAAATATTAGTTGTCCCTAAAGCAATCACGTGGCATTTGAAAAACAAAGACGGTGGAATCAGAGACGGCGCCGTTGAGATGTTTGAACATGATGAAAATCTGTTTATAAATCAAGTAAAAATCGGAGATAGCACCGCTGTGGTATTAGATTCTGGTATGGGTGACCACATTGTATTCAAGCACGTTCTTCCGCTCATCAAGAATCCAGTTGTGTTTTCTTGCTATCCCGACATTGTTCCCGGCAGAAGCATAGCTGAGGCCCATGCTATGTTCGGGGATCTGGGTAAATTTAATATTTATGGAAAGATGGATCAATGGAATTGGAAGGGTAGTTTAGAGGACGCATTTAAAAAATTATACGGCGTGGCCAAACAATGACTGATAAAATAAAGTTACACCTAGCATGTGGCGATGATTACCAAGAAGGATGGATCAACGTTGATCTATATAATGATAAGAAGGTTGATGCTAAATTTGATGTGAGTGAGGTTCCATATCCTGATAATTCAGTGGATGAAATCAAAGCGTTTCACATCATTGAACACTTCAATTGGTATAAGGGACAAGATACACTCAAAGAATGGTTCAGAGTATTGAAACCAGGTGGAAGACTATGGCTAGAAACTCCGGACTTTTTCGCTTCATGTAAAGCATTTGCTGAGGGTAGCCACGAATTCCAACTACATCTATACGGCCATTTTTTCTCAACAGCGTGGATTCCGGGGCAGGCGCACTTGTTCCTGTTTACTGAGGTTCAACTACGCACACAACTTGAATGGGCCGGCTTTGGTACGATTAATAGAATCGCACCCTCATCTAAGTATCTGGCTCATTATCCGGCGCATATTTTTCTTTGCATGGAAGCAACAAAATGATCCTCATTTCCCCGTTCGCAAGAGCAATGAGAGACGGCAAGCCACATCCTAAGAACTATCCATGGTGGCCCGAAGTTATCGCTAAGATTGATGAAGAAGTTATTCAAGTAGGAATTGAAGGGGAACTTCAGTTAGTCCCTACATTTCACAAAGGTCTTTCATTGACAGAGCTAGGTGAGCTTGTTCAGCAATGTACGACTTGGCTTTCTGTGGACACCTTCTTGCAACATTTTTGTTGGGATTTACAGAAACCAGGCATTGTAATCTTCGGTCAATCAGATCCCATCATCTTCGGACATCCCGAAAACATTAATCTTCTTGAGGATAGAAAATATCTGCGAGAGAAGCAATTCTGGTTGTGGGAACAGATATCCTATAATGATGAATGTTGGGTTACTCCTAATAAAGTTTTAGCGGAGCTAGCTAAGTTCAACATTAAACTTAAATGACCAATGTCTTTCAATACAACTATGATTCTAGATTACGTAGTTGGTGTGAGTTACGAAAATCTATAGAAGATAAAGATACTGCCACTAAATGTATTGAAATAGACAGATGGTGGCAGTCCGCACCTCTAGTTTCTCACTACCTTGCTCATACCGATATAGCATCTTGGCCCGGACCTTGGGACTTACTAGCTGAGAATCATTATTGTTATATAGCTAGAGGCTTAGGAATGATATACACCTTGCTATTAATGGGTATAAAAGACATTGACTTTTGTATCGCAATGAACGATAATAGTGAAGAAAGCGCCTTGGTCCTAGTCGACCGCGCAAACTATGTGATGAATTATTGGCCTGGCTCGGTACTAAATACCAGTCTAACAGAATTCAATATCACGGGTAGCATTACAATAGACGATATAAAGAAAAAAATATAATATGGGTAAAGCATGATAAACGTTATAAAAAGAAGCGGCAAAAAAGAACCGCTAGATTTAGGTAAATGGCAAGGACAAGTAGCAAAAATATGTAATGGAATAGCAGATGTAAGCCCCTCAATGATTGAGATCAAGTCTCAACTTCATTTTTATGACGGGATTACAACAAAACAGATCGATGAGATAACACTAAGAGCAATCGTAGACTTAATCGATGTAGAGAATGACCCAGATGTGGGACATACAAACTATCAATATGTAGCTGGAAAACAACGCTTGTCAATGTTACGTAAAGATGTTTACGGTAAATATGATCCTCCTCATCTATATGAGATAGTAAAGACCAACGTAGCTACAGGACTGTATACACCCGAATTACTAAATTGGTATACTGAGGATGATTGGAATCGCATGGAGGACTTGATTGATCATGCTAAAGATGAGCAATATTCCTATGCCGCAGTAGAACAACTTATCGAAAAATATCTAGTTAAGAATAGATCAACGAAAGAAATATATGAAACACCACAAGTCCGATATATGGTCGCAGCAGCCACAGTGTTTCATAGAGAAGAACCTAACACTGCAAGAATGCGATATATCCGCGAATACTACAATGCAGCTAGTGATGGTCTTTTTACCCTTGCTACACCTGTGCTTGCCGGCCTCGGGACTCCTACTAAGCAATTTAGTTCTTGCGTACTTATTAGGAGTGATGATGATCTGGATAGCATATTTGCTTCCGGAGAAATGATGGCAAAATATGCTAGCAAACGTGCTGGCATTGGGCTAGAGATTGGAAGATTACGTCCATTAGGTAGTCCTATACGTGGGGGTGAAATTATGCATACAGGCATGATTCCATTCTTGAAAAAATGGTTTGGTGATCTACGTTCATGTTCTCAAGGAGGAATTCGTAATGCCAGTGCTACTGTATTTTATCCCATTTGGCATCATCAGTTTGATGATCTTATCGTACTTAAAAACAATCAAGGTACTGAAGAAACAAGAGTAAGACATATGGACTATGGTGTTGTTCTATCTGCATTCTTTTGGAGACGATTCAAGAATAAAGAAAACATCACCTTCTTTGATCCAAATGAAGTCCCTGATCTATATGAAGCATTCTATTCTAACACAGAGAAATTCGAAGAACTTTATGTAAAGTATGAGAAGCGTAAAGATTTGCGCAAGAAAACCATGAATGCGGAAGATGTGTTCAAAAGCGGTATACTAAAAGAACGCACCGATACCGGACGTATCTATCTTGTGTTTATTGACAATGTAATGAATCAGGGACCATTTGATCCTGAGTATCATACAATTTATCAATCCAACCTTTGCTTAGAGGTCCTACTTCCCACAGTTCCATTTAACTCATTAGATGATGAGGGTGAATTTAAATTAACATTAGATAATGGAGAAGAAATAACTCTACCGGGCCAGCATAAAGTTTTATTATCTACCGGAGAAAAAAAGAAAGTAAGGGAATTGACTGAGGACGATGATATACAGGATTTACTAAAATGAAACTAATTAAAAAAGAATGTGTTAGAAAAGTTCCAATGATATCTTTATGTACTCTCGGTAGTATAAATTGGGGAGCATTTAGAAATCCCGAAGATACACGCCGTGCCTGCAGAATATTATTGCGTAGCCTAAATAATATATTAGATTATCAGGACTTCTTGAGTATTCAGTCAGAATTAAGTAATGAATTGATCCGACCAATTGGAATAGGTGTCACTAATTTAGCGTATTGGCATGCAAAACGCGGCCTTAAGTATGGCGACAAAGATGCATTACAAGAAGTCAAGACTTGGCAAGAACATATTGCATTCTATTTAACTGAAGCTACAGTAGAGTTAGCTAAAGACCGCGGTCCATGTTTAGACAGTGCTAAGACTAGATATGGTAAAGGAATATTCCCTTGGGAACTACGTGCAAAAGGTTCAAACACCCTAGCAGATTTTACACCCGAATTAGATTGGGAAACGCTACGCATAAACATGAAGCAATACGGAGTACGTAATGCTACGTTGATGGCTATTGCTCCAGTAGAATCTAGTTCAGTAGTGATCAACTCTACTAACGGGATAGAGTTGCCTATGAGTTTGATTAGTGTTAAAGAAAGTAAAGCAGGTAGTTTGGTTCAAGTGGTACCAGAATATCAAAAGTTAAAAAATAAATATCAGTTGATGTGGGATCAAAAAGATTGCGATGGATATCTAAAAACAGCAGCAGTTCTTGCTGTATATGTAGATCAATCAATCAGCACAAATACTTTTTATAATCCTGCTCATTTCCCTGATAGAAAAGTACCCACTACAGTGATTGCAAAGAACTTGATGCAAGCACATATTTGGGGATTGAAAACCTTTTACTATAGTTTAGTAAACAAACAGGGTAGTAAAGCAGATGCAGAAGAAACTCCTGAAATGCTAGAAGCAATCGATTTTGATTTGGAAGACGATTGTGCATCTTGTAAATTGTAGTATAACTGTATAAACACTAAATATCACTCAAGGAATAGAATATAAATGAAACAACGTAATTACACACAGGAAACCGTACAGAAGTTGCAGGGTACGGTGCAAATTGATCATACTTTAGCAAAGATTGGTGCTAAAAAACTAAGAGAACTATTAGCCACAGCACCATACATCAACACCTTAGGTGCATATAATGGTCAGATGGCTGTACAACATGCTAAAGCCGGACTAAAGGCAATCTATCTTAGCGGTTGGCAAGTTGCTGCCGCTAACAACACTGCCAACACAACTTATCCTGATCAATCATTGTATCCGGTTAACAGCGTACCTACAGTAGTTAAAGGGATCAATAACGCTTTTCGCCGTGCTGATCAGATGCAGACATTAACAGGTGAAGGCAATATCGATTATTATCTACCAATTGTAGCCGATGCTGAAGCTGGCTTTGGTGGTGCATTAAACGCATATGAATTGATGTATCACATGATTGAAGCAGGAGCTGCCGGTGTTCATTTTGAAGATCAACTTGCTTCAGAAAAGAAATGTGGTCATTTAGGTGGAAAAGTATTAGTATCAACTAGTCAGATGATTCGCACCCTTAATGCTGCACGTTTAGCAGCAGATGTAGCAGGTACAGATACAGTTATTATGGCTCGTACTGATGCAGAAGCAGCATCTCTAATTACCAGTGATCATGATCCACTAGATAAAGATTTTATCATCAATGAACGAACTGATGAAGGATTTTACAAATTTAAGAACGGGATAGATGCATGTATTGCGCGTGGATTAGCTTATGCACCATACGCTGATTTATTATGGTTCGAAACCTCTACTCCAGATATCGGTCAAGCTAAGAAGTTTGCTGATGCGATTCATGCACAGTTCCCAGATCAGAGGTTAGCTTATAACTGTAGTCCTAGTTTTAACTGGCGTAAACATCTAAGTCGTGATGAATGTGTTGCGTTTCAAGGTGAGTTAGGTAAGATGGGATACAAGTTTCAATTTATCACATTAGCAGGCTTTCATTCAGTAAATCTTGCTACATTTAGTTTAGCTGAAGCCTATGCCAAAGAAGGTATGGGAGCGTATTCAGACTTGCAACAGTTAGAGTTTGCAGCAGCAGAGAGAGGATTTACCACAGTCAAGCATCAAGCAGAAGTTGGTGTACCGTACTTTGATGCGATTTCTACAGCAGTTGGAGCCTCAAGCACTACTGCCATGTCACATAGTACTGAACAGGATCAATTCTAATATGAGCACTCGTAGATATCGTGAATTAGCAGGATTAGGATTAGAAGATTAAAATGTCCAAACAACAATACAATTTAACCACCAAAACAGATTACTTAAATCGTAAGATGTTTTTAGATGCATCTGGACCAGTAACGGTACAGAGATTTGAGGAATTTAAGTATCCAAAGATAGCAAAGTTTGAAGAGACTGCTAGGGGATTCTTTTGGGTACCTGAAGAAATCAGTTTGACTAAAGATGCGGCTGATTTTAAAGATGCAAGTGATACAGTTAGACATATATTTACAAGCAATCTATTGCGACAAACCGCATTAGATAGTTTACAAGGACGTGGTCCCACACAAATCTTTCTCCCAGTAGTGTCTATTCCAGAATTAGAATCACTCTGTTTGTTGTGGGGCTTCTTTGAGACAAATCTCCATAGCAAAAGCTATAGTCATATTATACGTAATATCTATAATGTGCCTAAAGATGAATTTAACAAGATTCATGAGATACAGCAGATCATAGATATGGCATCTACTATTGGAAAATATTATGATGCGTTATATATTATGAATTGCAAGAAAGAGTTAGGACTTAAATTAGAAGAACGTGCTCACATAAAGGCAATCTGGTTAGCACTACACGCTAGTTATGCATTAGAATCATTACGTTTTATGGTATCATTCGCTACTAGCCTAGCTATGGTAGAGAATAGAATATTCATTGGTAACGGGAATATCATTAGTTTGATCTTACAAGATGAGATATTGCATCGTGATTGGACAGCATATATCATCAATCAAGTAACTAAAGATGATTCAAGATTCGCTGAAATAAAGGCCGAGTGTGCTGATGAAGTATATGCGATGTATATGGATGTGATACGTGAAGAGAAAGATTGGGCAGAATTCTTGTTCAATCGAGGCCCGGTGATAGGATTGAACATAAACATACTACGTGATTTTATGGATTATACTGCCAGCAATGCTCTTAAAGAGATTGGCATCAAGTATAATTTACCAGCACCAAAGAGTTCTCCGATACCCTGGTTCAACAAACATAGTTCAACCTCTAGTAAACAAACAGCACTACAAGAGTCGGAGAGCACCAACTATGTTATCGGTATAATGTCATCCGAATTGGATTACGATGAATTACCTAATCTATAAGAAAGAAAAAAGAATTATGACAACAGCAATCATTTGGTCAAAACAGAATTGCACCTTTTGTGATCAGGCAAAGATGTTAATGAATAATAAAGGAATAGCGTTTGAAGAACGCAAGATAGGTGAAGGTTGGACTAGAGAGCAATTACTAGAAGCAGTACCACACGCACGTACAGTTCCGCAAATCTTCTTAGACGGTGAACTCGTTGGTGGGTTTACTGAACTCAGAACTAAACTTACAGAAAGCAACTAATGAACTTTGAACAAGGCACCACATATACTATAAAGCTAAACTCGGGGGAAGAACTTATCGCTAAAGTAACTGATATTTTCAAAGAAGAAAAAACAATTACGATTACTGATCCAGTATCAATCGCTCCTGCTCAAAATGGTATGCAAATGATTCCTAGTATGTTTACCGCAGAACCCGGTTCTCCAGTAACACTAAATACTAATAATATTAGTATGTCCTCAGTTACTGAGGACGGTATCAGGATGAAATATATAGAAGCTACAACTGGTATACGAATACCAGAAAAGAAGATTATAAAGGGTTGATATGCCAGCAGCAAGTAGGATAGGTGATGCTAATTCGGCAGGAGGCACTATAATACGCGGTGCTCCTACCGTTATATGCAACGGTATTCCAATAGGATTACATGTTAGTCAGATGACTTCACATCAACCGTGGGGAGATCCGCACCCTCCGCATGAAGCTGCTACTACAACTGATGGCAGTCCTACAGTATTTGCTGAAGGTTCTCCTGTAATAAGGATAGGTTCAGGTAACACATGCGGTCATCCAATCGTTGTGGGCAGTCCTAATGTGTTTGTTCCATAATGAGCGATACAGGAAAACAAAGTCCATTAGGTGTAAACGTACTCAGCGGTTTCTTGCAAAACAAGGGATTGCAGATAAATCCTGTAGCTGCAGGTTATATGGGATCAAGTACTATAGTAAGTACTTACACCTATGGGTCAATTGTCAATAACACAGTGCTTAAACGTGTGACTGACGCTATACGTCAAGGTTGGATACGATATGATGCCGCTGATATATCTTCTACCACATATGAAAATCTTATATCGATAGGAGCAACAACCATACCAGCACTAGGTAATACTAAACCACCTACATTTACTTGGATCGGTTCCCCAGGATGGGGTGGCATAGAATATACAGATGAGATCGCTAGTTTTGGTTATGTTAGATTGTTTGCTTGGCAGGCATATAACGAATATCGCTATTCTGGTTCTACTGCTTATAAAGATTTTATAGGATCATTCCAAACAGCTAGTTCATTCATAACTGTGTCAAATAAAGCTATCACTACCATGCAGAACTCTCTTACGTTCTTAGATGGTACATACAGTAATATGAATGATCTTATCAGTGCTGATTTAACCGGGATAACATTATCTACTACATTGTTTGGTCAAGATTTAATCCTATCTGGTAAAGCAATCAATCTAGCTAAGATGGCTAGTTTTGGTTTACCTTCTAATCTATTAGAAACATTGAGGAGATATAATGCAATCACACCTTCATTATCAGTAGCATTATTAGCAAGTGGGTTAACATCAAACGATGTTAATCAACTTACAGCAAATGTTGAGACAACCGTATCACAACAACAAAAAGCCTATGCAGCATTTTTAGTGATCAAGGGAATAGATTTGCTGAATATACTTGTTCCCTTAAACTGCAGGATTCAAGGTCTTGAGTCGTTAGCAGATTTATTAGATATACGCAAGTTATTCCCAAACAGCTATGATTCGTTGACCGTACCGTTATATAATGCCGCACCCGGACCTACTAATAGTAAAACATATTATCCTATATTTCAAGGTACAGGGGTTAGCTCCAGTATAACTAGTCCAGCGGTAGTTGCACAAGTGGGTTCACAGATTCCACCAGGAACACCCACTAATGGTCAAACTGGGATAGACACTGGTAATATACAGAATCTAGCTGAAGGTTTTGGATCATATTTAGTAGGTATAGTTCCAGAAGATATTGCGGTTACTGCCGGTGCATTCTCTACTACAATGTTGCAAGTTAGAAACATTACTAATATCCCGATTGAAAAGTTTGCTCAAGTAGTTACTACAATAGAAACTACTAGAGGATTAGCGGTTAATGGAACAAACATTCCAGTAGATGCAGCAGAAGCACAAGTTGGGCTTAGTTTAGTTGCATTTGGTAGCGGCCCGTTTGGTACTTATACATATTCAGATTTCTTTGGTTGCATGTCCGGGTTACCTTATCCTTGGGCAAATCTTCAACAATTGATTCAATACATACAAACACCGGAGTTAGCTGCTATATATCAAGATTTATATGATGCTACCTTAAGCCCAGCTGATCCGGGATTAGATGCTCTGATACAGGGATTTATTGATGATGCTAATGCAGAGATAGCATCAATATTCAGTAATACAGCCAATGTTAATATAATTACATTGAATTCGTTATGGTCTAGAACCGGAACACAACTGACTAACGAACAACACGGTAGAGTAACTGCATTAGCTAATGCTTCTGGATTCCCGTATCCGTTGACGATATATGGAGTGGTTGATTCTATTCCATCTTATGCACCTGATACTGCACCAAACATGGGAGCGCAGACATGGGAAGCGATTGCTAATTTAAGTATAATAGCTGGTCAGAGTGTAGTTGCATTATTAAGATCAGCTAGAAACCAAGCTAGGTTGTCATCAGTTGGAATAACATTAGATGATAATATAAGTGATGTATTTCCTATACAATTCCAGACCGAACTAATAGCTAATGGGGTGATATCTAATGGGGAAGAGTTCCCTGCATATCCTGCTCAAATTGATGCAGCCGGTGCAGAAATAGTTCCAATACCTGCAGGTATATATGATCCGGTAACGGAAGATTACTTATTAAATG
>Ga0181346_1001139_pt1 | contig 11653 bp, 10 predicted proteins | sample Su13VDMM15DN_FD_130100 | JGI IMG/M metagenome (GOLD analysis project Ga0181346, IMG submission 130100) | Freshwater viral communities from Lake Michigan, USA - Su13.VD.MM15.D.N | ecosystem: Environmental > Aquatic > Freshwater > Lake | place: USA: Michigan | collected 2013-07-15 | reverse complement strand
TCTAACAATGTGTGATACATTCTTAAGTTCAACAACAGAAGTATCAGGATGATCACATTCACCTAAGGCTCTATTCTCTCGAATAAACTTTTGGTAGTTATCAATTTCGCGCTCAAGAATTGCTCTTGGGTAAATTCTGCCGTTCTGGTTAAGCGTGTCTGCACGCTGGATAACGCCTCGAAGCATGACTCTGCCGCCGTTTGTCAGCTTAGACTCACGAACAAGTTCAGGTGAGTATCGAAGCGGTAGCCATTCTTTTAAAAGAACCATATTATCATTAGACATTGTCGTCCTCCTCACTAAGCTCTACAATAAGCTGGGAAATAGTCATGAATCGAGAAATAACTTCATCACTTAGCGATTCAAAAACTAGACCGTGCAAAGCTTTCTCAACTTTAGGTATTCTATCTTGTAGCGTTGAATTATCAGTTGAAGCTTTAAGAACGCTTATCTTCTTAAGCGCAGTCTCACGTAAGCTATTTAAACGATTAGCAAACTTAGATTCTTGACCGCTTTCTATGCTAAAAATATATTCTTGTATGAGTTCTGTTTGATCTTGATTGAGTTTTCCTGCATATTTCTCGTTGAATTTCTCATTCATAATCTTGACAACTAAGCTATCAACTTCAGGTGTAGGCGCCTGCAAATCAGTTGATTCAACAATCTTATCTTTAAGCAACCATTGGACAACTTGTCCTTCTAGCATTATCATCTTAGTTAAATCTGATGCGTCTCCTGCTGCCCACTCGTTTATTAAATTTTGAACTGTAGCGTAAAGTCGATAATCAGGAATTCTTCTTTGATAGAAACTGTCATCTCGAAGATTATGATTGATTTCTCTAATTAGAATTGACTTTTCATAATCAAGAGTTTTATGATTTGATCTGCGTGCGGCAGATTTTGCTTCTGAGAGAACAGCAGCCGCGACAGGTGTGTCACTAACAGTTGATTTGATTAGCGCATTAAAGAGACGATATTCTTTGTAAAGCTCGGTCTTTTTGTCATAATGCTTCTCAATAATATCCAGTGCAAGTTGAGCGCGCTGTTTATCACCCTCGACTATCGCAGATGATACTGCTCTTAGCAAGAGCTCATAAATAATTCCGACGTTTCTTTTCTTGTTATGCTGGATATTCATTCGTCCCCCTCTGGCGTATTAGACGCAGAGCTCTGCTTATTAACTATCTTTCTGCGCCGCAAAGCATCTAACATTCTGTTGACTTCAGACATTCTCGCATCTGCAAATATGTAATCTCTGTCTTCTTTGTAGTCATCTTCATCTTCGATCTCTTTGAGCACATCTTTGAACGGATTTATAAGATCATTTTTTGCGCCGAACGGGTGTGCTATTGAATCTGTTTGATCTGACTTGTCATGTGACACCATTGATGAGTGATCTGACATATTGTGCAAGTGGCCGCGACGCGCGCGTTTAGCATTGTATCTATCTCTGTCAGCTTTAGTGTTGCCTTCGATTCTTTCACCCAAAAGCTTGCGACCGATTGCATCGACTGTATTTTGTGCTCTAATCGGTGCGTTTTCATCATTAATAGAGAGTTTTGATAGATCAAAATCAGGTTCGCCTAAAAGATTTAAACTCATCTTATTACGACTATCTGATGCCGTCACGGGCCCCGGCGGAGCTGCGCTCTCTGGCGGAGGCGGTGGTGTTGCTTCAGCGCCGGGAGGTTCAGGAGGCGGTGGTGTTTCGGCGAACGGACTTGTTGGAATTGACGAACCGGCAATTGACATGTCTGGAACAGTAGATTTATCTTCAGGGAGCTTAACAGCTTCAATCTTGAGTTCAACTTCTTTGTCTTTGATAAGACCCGTATCGATTGAATCAATCTCTTCATCAGACATTTGAAATACTTTCTTTCTAATCCATCTTTTGTCAACCAAACCTGCAACACCCATTGCTGACGCTGCAATCTGGAATTTTGTGTTGTAAAGCTCCAATTTTTGCTGCATTGCAATAGTTGAAGGATTTGTAAGCTTTAACTCAAAATCAAGCAGATCTGGCCCATCAAATCCGTTTGAGTGAAGATGAATAATTGCAACTTTGTTCATCTCAGAAATAATTGTGCGCTGTATTCTTGCAATCGTTCTTGAGAAGCGAATGTCTTCTTGCGACAACGTAGCTTTTGCGCCAAGGCCTTCATCATAACCGAGATAAGCTTTTGGAATTTTAAGTGCAGCAAAGAGCTTCTTTTGAATATATTGAACATCTTCGATGGCAGCTGTATTTGTGCCTCCGGCGAGCGGCTCGATTTTAGTTCCAGATTGGCCGCCACGAACAGGAATGAAGTAGTCTTCATCAACTGATAGTGGATTATATCTTAGATCAACACGGCCTGTCTGCTTATCGACAACTTGACTTTTTTTGAGTTGTGATTGTGCTTGCTCCATGTAATTTGAGATATCTTCTGGCGGAACGTTGCCGACGTCAATATAGAAAACACGTCTGTCAGGCGCACGAACAACACGATAGACCAACATTGCGTCTTCTACAAGAATCAGCTGTCGCCAAATACGACGTGCTGCTTCAAGAACTGATGATCCGTATGGTAGAAATGCGTCATTACCGAGAATTCTAAAGTGTGAGACTTGCCAATTCTCTAAAATCTGATTTCCCTGTGTAACCCATCGAAATCTGACTGCCATCGGGTCATTCTTGTCATATCCTTCCTCACGCTCAATCTCGTTGACAGGGATCGGATAAACATTAACAACGCCTTGATCGGGTGAGACGTCGTTGAAGAGGAAAAAATCTCCATACTTGCACATGTTTCGTGACCACGAAGTCAAATTAAAATTGACGTTTAGCGTGTCGTAGAAAAGCTCATTTAATAGCTTGTGTATTGTAGGATTTTCAGAATAAATATGAAGAACATTGCCGCGCTCATCAGGTGAGATGGTCTCTTCAGCATAAATGTCAAGTGCACTCGCAATTTCGGGTGTATACTCCATCTCTTGGAAATCTGAGTATCTTGCCATTCGGTCATATGAACCGTATGCAGACATTGCTGAGCTGTAGACGTAGCTTTGTGCTTTTCTAAATTGTTCAAAAGCAGAGGTTGTTTTTTCTGTTGCTTTAAAGTCTCTGACTCTTCTCTTTATGACTGGACCACTTCTAAATAGCGTGGTTAGTCGGGAGAAGAGATTTTCGTTTTTTGCCATCTATGCTCCTAGTTCTTTATTAGCCACATGAATTCTGGTGGCAAATTCATAGGCTTTGAGTATCCTCGTAACGCTCTGTCACGATTTGCCTCTTGTTGGTGCTTGTTCAATATTACATCATTTGAAGCACCATTAAACTCTTTTTTCTTGAAGCCCATTGCTGTCAACATTGCTTGATTAAGTTTATCACCATCTTTGTTGTAGTCGGTCGATGCATCATACATCCACGTGCCGATTGCAAGTGACATAATTAAGTCGTCATTCTCACCCTTCATCGCTTGTGCCTTGTTCTCATTCCACACAAACGTCTTGAGCTCTTCATAAAATCGTGATGAATAAATCATTAATTGCTTATTTCGAATGACTTCTTCTAGCTTAGTAAGAATCTGGTTGCGTGACTTTCCGCTAGTTGTAAATCCTGCGAGCTCTGTCTCAGCAGGTGGAACATAATCGCCGATGTAGACTGATTTATTCTTATTGTAGTACATCTTTGGATAGTTAAGATCTTTAAGCTTGACTATCGTTGCGTAACCAAATGAATTATTCTCTGGGCACATGAGTGCTTTATTGTACCGCAAACCGTATTCGTTCAGTAGATCACCAAACTTGTCGGGTGCAATCTTGCCTTTGTATTCAGCAACAATTTCGCCCTCAGAAGAATCAATTACATGAAATGCCGAAAAATCTTTACCGTCACCTCTAGCAATATCAGCTGAGATGATGTATTTGTGCTCTGTTAACGGCTGCTTCCAGATCCAGACATTGCGGTCCGGTCCGCCGCGATCTATTGGTGGCCTTATGATCTTGCTAATCCATTTAATATCGCTGTCGTTGAGAAATGTCTCACCCGACGCAGCAAAGTCACACAAGTATTCTTGGGCGATTTCTTTAGCGGATAAGTTTCGTGTTTCTTTATCAAACCATGCTTGATCGCGCTCTGGATGCACGTCCCAGTTGAGACGGATTGACTTAAACTCGTTTAATCCTGATTCTGCTTCTGTAAAAAGCTTATAATACTGGCCGCCGACGCCGTTAGGTGTCGAAAGCACAACGGCGCGCCCACCTGATGAGATTGTCGGATACAAGCCTGTCCAAAGATCGTCGAAGTTTCTGACGAATGCTGCTTCATCAATAATCAGCAGAGAAAGTGATTCGGATCGACCTGCATCTTCTGAGGTAGGCACTGCTTTAATTGACGAACCGTGACTAAACTCGATCATTTGCCGATTGTTTAGTGTGATCTGCGGTAATACCATCCAGGCAGGAAGGTTGCTCACCATTGTCTTGACTTTCTTAATAAAGACTTGCGCAACGCTTAACTTGGTTGCAATAATTAGAATATTTTTGTCTTTCTGGAATAGCGCTAGCCACACAGAGTAAGCAGCAACAAGCGTAGACAATCCTAACTGTCTACTTTTGACAATAACAGTGAATCGATTTTCAATAAAATCTTGAACGCAGACATCTTGAAATGGGAACGTTTTAAACGGAATTGTTCCTCTTGTTGGATGCTGTATTTTTACATAATTATTGAAAAAATACGTAGGATCTTTACCACATCGTATTATTTCAGTTACTTGTCTTGTCTTGTTGCTTGTATTCATACATCAATTTCATATGTTGTATTCAGTCTAAAATAAGCAACTTTACGTGGATTGTAAGGCGACATGCTTATCAGCTCAATGCCGCTATCAGAATTTTTCCTAGTAAGCTTTAAACTTTTTCCCTCAATTTTCTTAAATTCATTTTCAACTTCGATGACTGTCTTTTTGGTAAGTTGATCAGCAGCTCTCTCATGCTCTTTGCTCTGCTCACGCATGGATTGTTCGGATGCATAGTGAACAATTGTTATGTACTTAACAATTAAGGCATTTCCCTGCAATGACATCTTAATTGATGATGTTGGCGATGCTACTGTCGAACTCTTTCCATAAGTTGTATTGATTAACTGACCTAGTGTATTGACTTGTTGCATTGAAAGCATGCTATAACCCTCTTAGTCTATCTATTTCAATAAATATACGCCTTCTTCTCTCTTCAACATCAGAATGAATTTCAGAAATATCGGGGCGCCATCCGTCGAGCCAGGCTTTGCGCTGCCGCTCAGCCCATTTAGTGCCACACGCCTCACAACAACCATGTAATCTATGATACTCAGCATCGCGCAATGCTGACATCACAGTTTCGCATACATGACAGAATAGCGGCGTTACATTACTCATATCTGACATGCGCACCGCCGTCGACCCAATTAATCTCAACAAAGTTGTCAACTGCATCTTTGATGGCATCGACATGTGAGATAATCAGAATTTGATTAAAATACTTCTTCAAAGACTTAAGCAGACGTGTGCACGCTTCAAGATTTGCATCGTCGAGCGCGCCAAATCCTTCATCAATGATGAAAATATTAGACTTTGGAAGTGATGACATATTGATGAGAGCAACTCTTGTCGCAATTGCAGAAATCATCTTTTCCATTCCTGAGCCTAGCTCAATTATCCTTCTCTTGTCACCGTAGTTAATGTAAACTTCCAGTGAATTAGAATCATCATCGACTTCAAGCTCAACTGTGAAGTTGCATACACCTAAAAGAATGTTCTGTATTTCTGCATTGACAAGCGGCAGAAGTTTAGAAATTAAGCGCGACGGTAAACCTTTCTTTGACATTGAGACATTAAAAAGCTCATAAATTTCAAGATCGATTAGATCCTTTTCAAGTGTCTCTTTCTCTGCGGTGAGTGTCTCGATGGCTGCTTCGTACTAGCCGATGTTCCTGGCATTAGAAATCTGCTCTTTGCGTTCTCTCTCAAGCTTAATCTCTACTTCTTTGATTGTGTCATACACACCACACAAATCTGATGAGTCACTAACGACTGCTCGAAGTCGATCTATTTCAGTGTTAAGCTCTGATAGATTTTCTTCTTGTTCAGCAATTGTTTTCTCGTTATGCTCGATCTTGAGATCAAGCTTGCTAACTTCTAGTAGAAGATTACGTTCTTCAGACAGCATTTGCTCATATTTCTTGATCTTGTCATCAACATTTTGCGAAGTGTAATCAGCAAGCTTGATTTGCATGTCATTGATAAGTGATTTTTGCTGGTCGATATCTGTCTTTTCTTGTGAGATCTTTGACTTGCTTTCAAAAGCCTTCTTGATAAAGGGGCACTTAGGATATTCATCACTGCAAGGCACAGTTGATAGAATGCTAACATCTTCATTTAGCCGTGAAAGTGCCTTAACGTGTTGTTGCAGTTCACGATTTGCTGATTCGAGACTCATCTCAAGCGTCTGCTGGAGGCTTAGTGTCTGGCGCAAATCATTGATTGAGAACACGTCACGAACGCGCTTAAACTTGTCTAATCTTGTCTGGTGCTTAGCATACTCATCTCTCGCGCTTGCAACAGTTGATTTTATGTCCTTCAGCTTCAGATCAATTGAATCTTTACGTTTTTCGAGATCACGAAGCTTAAGCGCAGCTTCACCCGAGGCATCGCCGTTGACTACGTCACGCAAACCTGAGATTTTCTTAGTTAGCTTTTCGTGCTCTGCATCGAGCAAATCTGATTTGCATCTCTCGTCAAAGAGCAGTTTTTTTGAATCTTCAATCTTGGCATCAATTTGTTGCTTGTCTCTACGACCCTTAAAAGATGCTCGAAGTGGAACGAGATCTTCACGAGATCGCTCGTACAGGGCATCAAAAACATCGAGATTAAGAAACTTTCCTATGATCTGCTTGCGGGACGTCGACTTCTCATCAAAAAACTTATTAAGATTTCCTTGCGCAGCGAGTGTCGTCATGAAGAAATCATCTGCTGTGCCGATAAGTTGCCGTAGAACTTTTTCTGTTTCACGACGTTGCTCATCTGACACGTCACTAAGCTGTAAATCTGTATCAAGCTTACTAATGCTCAGTGACGTATTGACATTGACATCGCCGCGCTTGTTAGATGTCTTCTTTGTGCGCCGTGTGATCTTGTATTTGTCACCTTTGACTGTAATGTCAGCTTCAGCATCACATGTATTCTCTTTGTCGTTGATGATGTGCAGATTTTTAAGTGATCCGCGATCTGATGTGTTAAATAGACAGTAGACAAGACTACCGATGATGGATGATTTTCCTGCTCGATTCTTACCGAAGATCCCAGTAATTCCTGATGATTTTGAGAAATCAATGACATTATCGTTTCGAAACGCAAGCGTGTTCTTAAAGGTCAGCTTATCCAGCGACCAGCTGTAATTCCTATCTTCGTCGATGCCGAGATCAAGTGACTTCATATATCTGTCTACAATCTCGTCGATGCGAGTTAGTTTTTCAGATGGAAGTGATGCCTCAGCGTAATAATCTCGAATGAGATCTTTGATGACTTTCGGTTGCCGGAGGTCAGTGGCTATCGACGTGCTATCTTTATTGATGCCTCTGTTGCCGTTGAACTCAGAAATCTTGTAGACGATCTCTTTAGGTGTTTTAGTCGTCTGGAGGCGCGTCTCGATCAGGTGCAAATTTGTTGGTGGGACTGGGATGTCGGAAGCGATTCGAACACGAGCGCCTGTCGGCATGTCATCAATCATAGCAAATGTCTCATCAATGTTGCCGCGATAACCGATCGTCACAAACGGCGAATCATTGATAATGTGAATAAATTTGCTATCGTATGACGTCTTCGTCTTGATGTCCCAAAGAAGACAGCCTTTAATGACATCCTCGCCGTAATCCTGTTGTATAAAAGAACCGGGATAAGCGATGACGCCGTCACCCGCGACATTTTGACGCTTGTGAATGTCGCCTAAGAAAACGTAGTCATAACCATCAAAGAATTCTGCTGTTACTTCTCCGTCAACCTTCCAATCCGAGTCAGTTGACGATCCACGAACTGAACCGTGAAAACAAGCGATGTTGATTTCACCCGGAACAGGTACTACACTGTCCCAGCTGTCCTCATCAAAACAAGAGAAAACACACCAGTTAATTCCTGGTGTAACAGTAGGATATACGCCTGACTGCTTAAAAAGCTTAATTCGATCGCTTCCAATCGCATTGATGATAGGCGAAATAGCATCTTGTCTGCTCTTGTTATGCATTAGGCCGTCATGATTTCCTAAAATCATATGGACGGGAGCAATCTCTGCCATGGTCTCAAAACACCATGTTAAGATGTCGATAAGCTCAGGTGTGATTCCTTGTGTCTTTGAGTGAACAATATCACCGCCGAGGAAAAAGACATCAGGCTTTTCCTTTCGTGCGATATCAAACAGTCGGTTAAAGCACTTCCTATACTCGTCGTGACGAGTTAGGCCTCTAAAATGTATGTCTGAGATATGGAATGCTTTCATATGTACCAATCTTAGACATGAATCTTGCTTTTTATATTAATGACGCAAGGCTTTGAGCGCTTTGTTGAAGTGCTCTATCTCAGCAATCATTTCATCGCTAATCTGGTCAGCGTCTTCATACTGATCGTATACATCGATTGCGTCTTCAATGATCTCGTACAAGTCACGCTTGAATAGCACTGTTGCTTTTAGCGTGCCCGATTTTCCCTTGTTGCAGCCACCCGGTGCGCCATTGCAGCCGCAGCCGCAGTCATCGCCCTCTTCAATTGATTCATCGTCAGACATGTCGCCTGTGGGTGAATTATCTGGTGTGATGTTATGCGTGAAAAGCGCATCGTCGGTGAGGACGTCTGCCATCTCTCTTAAGATCATTTTACGAATCTGATTTCTGTTAGACATGCATCTAATTATGCTTTACAAGATAGAACCGCTTGAAATTTTGCTTATCTTGTGCAAAATACCATTCTTTTTTATCCAAGGCAGCGCATCTGCAATTCGCTGTTTTGCAATTTCTCGAGGCATTTCACCGATATCTTTATAGCCTGTGATGTCAGCTTGTCTTATGTCAATTCCATAAGAGAAGAAATCTTGTGCAATTTTGTGTGTTTTATCAATCACATCAGGATCGAGCGCGAGTGTAACTTGCAAATCATGAGCGACTATTTTACTAAATAGTGCAGATGACTGTGGGAGATACGAGCCTAAAATAGGCACGGCATTCTGCCCTACTCTGATGGCGTCAAATACACCCTCAACAATAACGATCGGTCGTGTCCAATCAACCATTAGATCGTTAAAGATAATTTCTGTTTTATTTGCTTTTGCATTGATGTATCTCGGGCGGGTCTCGTTGTCGATTGATCTTGACACGTAATAGTTGAGATCGCCTGCCACATCAAACGATGGAATGATAACACGCCGATCAAAACGATTTTCCTTGCTTGCACACATCTTCCAATACCACATCTCACGCTCTGTGATACCTCTTTTTGTCAAATAAGTGTAGCATGCACGCCGGTTAGGATCTTTTGACGTTTTTACAAGCGGAATAGGACACACACCCTCAGGCAATGTGACTAAGTCAATGGGTGGCAGCTGGTCTGTGCTGTCGTCATCGTTTATACCAAATTGCGTCTTAAACGCAATTAGCACTTCAGGCGAATGATACTGTTTGAATAGTGACCTAAGATTTCCACCTTTGATACCACATACCCAGCAGTGATATTTCCAGGTTGTAATATTGACTGATAGTTTCTTTTTGTCGTCTGTCTTGCAATTTGGACAAGAAACTGCCGCATCATTTCCGTCGCGCGAGACTTGAATGTCTCGAAAAATCCCACGCAGAAAACGTATCTTCTCAGTCGAAGTGACAGGTATCATAACTTAATAGTAAGATGTGCCTAAACTTTGTTCAACCAGCCTGCTCGGGCGAGCACATATGCATCTGCCATATCATAACATGCTGTATTGACTTTGCCTGTCTTCTTCAGCGGCCAATCAATAATAATTTGAGGCTTAACAAACTCAAAAATCTGCTGCTTCGTCGGCACTTCTGATTTTCGATCAAGTTTAATGCCCAGCTTTGATCTTGCAGATATCGCATTTAGAAATAACGGTTTCAAATTATTGCAAACTTCATAAGCAACCAACGATGCTGCACCATTAAATCGTGCCAGCGTATTGATCGTCTTTGCAGACGACATGCCGGGCCGGAATGCTTGCAAGTTCTCTTCAATGCAGATCTTGTTGATGCTTGAGTGGCGATTATGAACTTCGGTGAGGGCACCTCGAAATGCGTCACACTTCTCAAAGAAATCATCGAAGTTATCAAGCTTAAAATAGCCGATCTCAATAAGTGCGCCCGTGTCTGCTGTTATAAGGGCGTAACCGGTGCAAGAAGTTGAAATGTCAAGCCCGAGGATGCTATCACATGTCGTATTTAAGACGGAAGAGAAATTCTTCATCAGGCCTCTTGAGCACTGGTTGTGCCAGGTTTGCTCTCATAATAACATTAAAATTGTCGTCGTGAATATTAATGCCCGTAATGTAGACGAAGCTATCTGCCGTTTCATTCTGTTCATTTGTGGGTGGGAATGATAGGTAACTCGGATTAGATGATGAATTGATCTCTCCAGCTGGACAGATAGCGTCTATGGTATATGTGTGGATATTCTGGTGACCATTAAATGAGACAGAAAAATTATCCTTACCGAAGTAGTAGAGATGCGGTGTCTTGATGATTGCAAGACCCTCATCATAGAAGAGATTACCGATAGTTGCCCATCGAGGAGCAGGAGTAACTGCATCAGCACGGTATAAACCACCATGACCGTTATCCCTTAGGGTCATATTGATCTTTCCGCCAGATCCTGTCAATGCTGTTGATGAAATCTCAAATGATTCTGGAAAAATCTGATTTCCGTAATAGAGGTTGCTAATCTGGTAAATTGTGGAAAGATTGCTTGATGTGTCTGCATAAGACGATGTTGTATTGAACGAGTTTAATGAAGTTACTGTTCCTAGCCTTCCTTTACTACCGTAATCATAGTAACTTGCACCAAATCCATCAAAATTATTAGGTGTTAAAAAATTATCAATACTATCAATAGAACCTGTTCCTAAGCTAGATCGATTAAGTGTTGTGTCTGTGTTTAATAGTGATATTGATGTTGTATCAATACTGCTGTTTAGAGAAAATTGTTGATAGTCACCAACAGAAGCGCTTACTAATAGTGAAAATGTAGGTGTGATAAACCCGTTGTCACATGGAAGTATTGTGTAAATTTGTTTTATAAATGATGGATCTCTAAACAAATGGTCAGAAGCATATTCATCCGATACAGCCGTGTTAACTGATCCTGTTAGTTTATAAAGTCTTGGTGCATAATTTGTACTGCTAGTTTTAGTTCTAGTAGGCGAGCTTGCAATTTGGTCATACAAGAAACTTTGCAGGTTAGGAGAAAAAACTTGAGTTGCGTGTGCAAGAAGTACGTTGAATGGTGTAAGAAACTTTGCTGCGCGCACGGCACCGGTAGGTATGGGTAAAAAATTACTCTTTGCGGTTGGAGTACAAAAATCTTGTTGGAAATTTTTTGTATAATTTGTGAAAAATGGAGGTACATAAAAAATTAGACCTGTG
>Ga0181346_1001137_pt1 | contig 11668 bp, 13 predicted proteins | sample Su13VDMM15DN_FD_130100 | JGI IMG/M metagenome (GOLD analysis project Ga0181346, IMG submission 130100) | Freshwater viral communities from Lake Michigan, USA - Su13.VD.MM15.D.N | ecosystem: Environmental > Aquatic > Freshwater > Lake | place: USA: Michigan | collected 2013-07-15 | reverse complement strand
CTATTTGGTTTATAAAATGATATCATATAAAAGATGATATATTAAATATATATGATTGTCAAATGTTTTTTGCTATATTTTTAATTTCACTTAATTTCATGTATATTTGATGATCTTGTATAGCAGCAAGATCGACAAACACGCAGTCATCCTTTTTAATACCTTTAAAAATAACTACATTATTTTCATCAAAGTTTTTATTATTATTTAATAATTTATTATTATCAATTTTATCATTAAACATCAATACTGTTAAATTGGCTGTTTCATCTGAGACTTTCATTCTAACATATTTAGTTTTCTTTTCGTTCTTAGAAACTCCAGAATAAAATTCTTTAACCTCTGCTACAAACGCTACTTTTGTATTTATTGGCATTCCAAGTACATCAGTCAAGGTGAGCAAATTTTCTCTTTTTTCGGCAAAGATATCTTTTAATGACTTTTCGTAGGTATATCCCAATAATCTTTTTTCATAATACCAATTAGCGAAACTTTCACTTTTGCTATTTTGATTGTATATTTTTAAATATGGTTCATATCGGCTTTTAATTGTATCAAGTCTTGTTGGTTTAATAATTACTTTACCTTTTTCATCTGTAAATGTATTTAAATGTTTTATAATTCTAATCAAATCATAATCAAATTTATCAGCAAATGAAATAGCGTACTTCTTTTCCTTGGAATTTAATATATTCCATAATTGAGCTTCTAGAACTACTTTGCTTCTACTTTGCTTAAATCCAGTTAATGCTCCAGCTTGGATTAAAGAGCAGAGTACTCCAATATTCAAATTAGCTTCTTCTGCCGCTTCAAAGATTTCAAATTTATTAGAATATTTATTACGAAAACTATTCAGTTTTTCAATTGATTTGTCTGAGATACCTTTTACTGATAATAATCCAAATCTAATATCATTATGTTCTATAGAAAAATCCATATGAGATTTGATAATATGAGGTTTTAACAATTTAATATTAAATGATGCCATTTCTTGTTGAATTTTAGAAATTTCACCAATTGAATCTGGCTCATGTCTTGTCATCTTTAATAATGATAAAAAGAATTGTTGTGGATAATTAAATTTAAGATAAATGGTACAAGCCGCGAGAGCTGCATAAGCCAATGAATGAGATTTATTAAATGAGTAATTCGCCGAATCTTCTAAAATTTTCCACAGAATTTCTCCGACTTCTTTTGGGAGTTTATTTTGTTTAATCTTGTCTTCGATTTTCTTTTTCCAAGCTTTGATTTCTTCTGTTTTCTTCTTACCGACTATTCTTCTTAAGATTTCTGCTTCATCTAAAGTAAATCCAATTTTATTAGCCATCTTCATTAATTGCTCTTGATAAAGAGCTACACCACCTGTTTCCTTTAAAATATCATCGAAAAATGGATGAATACTTTCAGATTGTTGATAATTTGTGTGAGCAGCATATTTATCGACAAATTGTAGTGCTCCAGGTCTAGCAAGAGCTAATACTCCGCTAAGTTCTTCTAAATTTTTTGGTTTTACTTTTTGACATACTCGAAAATTAGTTTCTGCTTCGATTTGAAAAAGTCCATGTGGATTTCTTAAGTCTTGTAGGTTACGATAAATTGATTCATCATTTAGATTAATATCTGTAATCTTTATTCCAATATTTTTGCAAACATCGTCTACAACAGAAACACTTCTTAACCCTAAAATATCAAGCTTAATATTAAATAAACTGACCCAATGCATATCAAAACTCGATACAGATTCTTTATCGCTAGAAAATTCTGTTGGACAACTATCTTCAAGATTTGCATAAGATAAGAGAACTCCAGATGGATGAACTCCTTTGTTCTTAATTAAACCTCTTAATTTTAAAGCTATTTGATAAATTTCTTTATTAGCATCACACCAATCTTTGAATTTAGGTACTTCTGCATAAGCTTCTTCAATATCTTTAACTTGTCCGAAAACTTTTGGTATTAAGCCAGAAACTTCTGTCATTTCTTGTTCTGTTTTTTCTTGTATAATTTTGCCACATTCTTTGATTAGCAATTTTCCACTTAATGTATTTAAGGTCAAAATTTTGCTTGTTTTACCTTTAAATTTGTTTTCAAGATAATCTAATACTCTTGTACGATTATAATAACAAATATCTAGATCAACGTCACACATTAAACTACCATCAAGATATGTTATACCCTCAATAACCTGCTTTTTAGCCCGAATCTTTGATATAAATCTTTCGAAATAGAGGTCATATTTTACTGGATCAATCCTAGTTACCCCAATTAGATATAAAATTAAAGAGCCTGCTGCTGACCCTCTACCAAGACCTACTGGAATATTATTTTCATTACAATAATTAATAACATCCCAAACTAATAAAATATAATCTACGAACTCTAATTCTTTTAGTGTTTCGAGTTCATGTTTTGCGCGGTCAATATATTTTTTATATAAATCTGAATCCTTTTTTAAATTCAAATCTTTAAATCCCTTTAAAGTTAATGCTCTTAGATATTCATAATTAGATACATCTTCGCTTAATCCAAGTTTATATTTATATACATTTTCTATTTTAAATTCTGGAAGCCTAACTCCATGTAAGGGTAGATTGATGTCTTGAAATTGATTATCTAAGTTATTCATCATCTTCCTTTTCATTTCTTATTTTATCTATCTCTTCACCAAATGAATCTAATCCTTGCTTTAGTACAGCTAAAGATTTGTCATCTGTTAAGCTAAAGAAAACATCTGCTTTACCTCTTTTTTGACCTTTTTGTATTACTACAAATAAATATTCAGTATTAGTCATGTCTAATTTTTGAATTATATCATAAATGTCGTCTAATGATGCCATATTATAATTCTATTTGCCATTTCAATTTATTCCATACTTTTAAATTTAAGTCAAGATCATTTATTGCATCATGAAGGTTTTCATAATCATGATCTATATTATACTCTTTGCCTAGAAATGTCAAACTGCTTTTAACGTCTTTTCTTCTGGTATGATAGATTTTATATTGATATTCTAGTAAATCTTGGTCTTTTTTATATGGTAAATTATATTTATTTCCTCTAGCTATACAATTCGTGTCAATAATCTTATTGATTATATGGTCATAATTACATCCCATAGTCTTGTATAACTCTATAATAAGATAAATATCAAAACCTAGAATATTATGCCCAATAATATAATCTGCATGATCTAACCAATCTTTTATTGTCGGAAAAATATCTTTGATATTTAAACCTTCTTTTTGAACTTTTTTATGATCATATCTTGTGATTCTAGCTGCATCATCACTTATTTTTAAAGTAGTATCCCAATGAATATAAAAGTTTTTACTATCTGTTTTGAAATCACCTTTAGCTTTTATCATTCCAATTTGCCAAGGAAGATTATGGCAAAAATTTAAACATAGATTAAATGTCTCGCAGTCTATCAAGACATAAGTTTTATTTTTATCGTATCTTAAAAGATGTTCGTCCATATTAAAAATCAAATGGGTCTGTTTTTTGTCCTAAATTTTGTAACCAATTAATATATTGATATTCATTATATTTTTCCCATCTATCTCCTTTAGATAAATTATATATCATATAGTAACTCAAATTCTTTAAAAAGGCAACTATAAATGCATCCACGCCAAGACAATTCGCTACATGTGTTATTGTATATTTTTGAGTATCTCTGGTTTCGAATCTATTTATAATTGCTTGGAAATAATTTGGTCCAGGAATTTGATCGTCATCTATACGAGTCATCTCTAAAACTGCAACTGGAATCATTTTTTTATCAATAACTCTCCATTCAATTTGATCTATATCTGTAGTATAAAGTTTATTTAGCTTGTACTTCCAAAGTCTATAATCTATTAATCTATCTTCCCGATCATTTCTTTGCCTGCTTTTACTACCAAAAGTATTTACTTTCTTTTCTAGTGTATTCATTTTATATTTTTCCAACTTTCGAAACAAAATTCATTGCTACTCATATGATTCAACTCTGGTTTATTTAAGGTGGTTCTATTATTGATGCATCTAAATGTCAGATAAGATTTAAAATCATTATAGTTTTTATAATAAATACTTTTAGTCTTTAAAAGTTCAATCCCATTCTCTTTTGCATATATTTCAATTTTATTTTTAATTAAAAGATCGAAAGGCAATGAATTATCTTCTATAAACATTCTTGGTTTTGTAAAATTTATATCTGGGATGCAAATGGTATTTTTCAATGTATTATTAAATATAAATGAATCATAAAATGGTATACATAATATTAAATCCTTTTCTGACCACAATGTTTTTAATGTTTTATAATCAATTCTAGGCTCGTAATAGAATCCTTGTTTAGCCGCGACTCCAAAAATTGTTATTAACTTCCTGTAACCATCTTGTGTTTTAAAGAATATTATGATCTTAGAGTTTTTAGATCTTGATTCTTCTGTTTTATCTTCAATATTATCTGTAATAGTTAATCTCAGACCATATCTTAAGTTAATATTATTTTTTTTAGTATTTGTATATGCCTCCAAAAATGAAGACATATTATCTTCCACAAGATATAAATCTTTAATTTTGTTGTCTTTAAGGATGCTCAATATCGAATCTGGATAGTTCTCTACTTGATCTTCATCTTCAATTGTAAGAATTGAACGTCCGATACTATAATGAGACTTAAATAATGGTATAACTTCCATACGAAAAGTATATTTTATATATATCTATTTGTCAATCTAAAAATTCATCTGTTCTACTAGAGCCAGTTGCTTTCTTAAATTTTGGACAACCTTCATATTTTCTAGTTTCAATAACGAAACCTTCTGTATTTTTAAAATCATTCTTCAAGCTTGATTCTATTTGATTACCATTTTTATCAAGTTTAACATAATATTTATAAGCATCTTTATAAGGACATTTCCAACTGCCAATTTGACACATCCATTTATTTTTTTGATTATCTATAGCAAAATTAGCTTGGGCTTCTTTGATGGTAAAATTATTAATATAATTATTTATATGCTCTAAATAATACTCGAAACCTTTAATTTCATCATCATTAAACGATAGTTCTTGAATTGGTTGTTTCGGAAATCTTAAGAACAAGAACTTCACAATTGGTTTCAATTTGGGCCACAATTTCTTACTAGCTAAACTATACATCATCGCTTGAATATTAGCTTGCAGTTCATCTCCTCGGAATTTATATTTGGAGCTCTTGTAGTCGATTATATGCATTTCTTTTTTGATTTTAATGGGTTTATCAATAAATCCACGAATATGATATTTAGGGTTATCATTTTCAATATTAAAGGCGTATTCGGGCTCTACTATCTTTCCATTTTCTCCAAAAAAATCCTCTTTAAGACCTACTAATATCATTTGATCTAATAATTCGTAATTAGATTCAGCAAGACCAACTTTTAATGATAGTTTTTCGACTAATTTAGATACGCCTTTGCTGCCATTAATTGAATTATTTTTAATTATAGTATCATAATGCCTCTTATGTCTTTCTTTTAATAGTAATTCAAAAACTGTATGGCAAATGGTGCCTCTCAAAGCTCCTTCATTCTGGGTCTGAGGAATTTTATCATGATAGTTATTCCAGTAGACCCATGAACAGGTTTCAAGAGTTTTAATCCTAGAGGCTGATAGAACTTTTAAAGAGCTTTTTTCCATTGAATTATTTCTTCCGTTGTCATTTCACCAAAATCTTTTTTAGTTGGTAGTTTTATAACTAATTGTCTTTTATCGAAATATCTTAATAGTTTATTAAAAGCTTTTTCTGCTGCATCATTACCAGCATTATTTTTTTCATTATCATTATTAAATGATATATAGATTTTATCTGGATCTAGTTTAAGTAAAAAATTTAATATAGACACGCTCACTTCAAGACCGAAAGTAACAATTGTATTTTTAATATCCGCTTGATGCAGAGCTAAACAATCGCCTATACTTTCAATAATAATGACTTCTTTTTGTTTTTTAATCTGTTCTACGTTTAAAAAGGATGGATAACACCAAGAACTTTTATCGCCCAAATGCTTCCACTTAATTTTACTTTTATTAGTAATATCTCTACCAGAGAATCCAATTATTTCATTTTTGCTATTAAAAATTGGAAAAACATATCTATCTTTCATTTTTCCAGCATAGGCTATTCCTCCCTTGAACGAATCCATTGTCTCTATATTGACTCCTCTTTTAACCCAATACTCATGATTTTTATTTAGCTTTAAAAGAAGGTCTTGATCGAATGTCTTTTTTTCTTTGATTTGAGGCTTTATATCCTTAGCTATAATTTGTTGATAATTTTTATCTTTAAGCCAAGTTTTAGCTTGTTCTTCGTTATCCATCTTTAAAGTCATTTTAACTAATGAAGTAAAATCTCCACTTATGTTTTCTTTAAAATCAACCCAAAAGCCAGTATCTTTATAAATTCTTAATACCGTGTCATTATCACTATCCCTATAAATAGGTTTAGTTCTGTATTCGCGACCACAATCTTTAAGGCTATAGCCCAGATTGGTTAATATTTGATGGATACTTATTCCTGTTTCCATGCTAATGCTTCTGACACGATAGGAAACTGATTGATAAATATATTTTTACATTCGTCAGCAATTAATCTATGTTCTTTTTGAGTATTTTTTTCTGTTCTTAAAGAAATATAATGAATCCAACTTCTTAAAGAGCCTTTCATGTACATTGTGGTTTCTGTTGTCAATGGAAGAATCATTCTAGCCACTTCTTTCGCTATTCCATTTTCAATCATTGTATCATAGCAATGTTGTGATATCGACATGCTTTCTGCTATTAATCCATTTAAATTATCATAAGCTGGATGGTCTTTGGATATTAATTGCTCTCCAACTTGTCTATTTTTATCTCCTTGTAATCGAAGCTCAATATCCTCAAACTCATTTGCGACACTATATCTTTGGCTGAATTCTTGAAAGCTAAATGATCTATGTCTTAAAATTTGTGCGGCAATAGCTCTACTGGTTTTAATTTCTACAGTCATATCAACCATTTCGAATGGACTCCAATGATTATGTTTAATTAAAAATGCAAGCAGTTTGGGAGACGTTTCAGAATTCATTTGATTTGATGGATTGCTAACTCTAGCGCAATAAGCTACTAACTCTTCTGATTTGTCTATTCCCTCTATATTAGGTTGAGTAACTGATATTAATTTTACGTTCATAGAATCCCTCCATCATTTTGATTTCTATCATCTAATTGATATTGTTCTCTTTGTCTTTCTGCGATATCCACTAAAGATCCATGTTCTGTAATATTGAAATTTTCTACTTGATAATTCAAATAGTTTTGCGCCCATACTTCTTTTCCAGTTTCATTTAATCTTCTTACGATATCTTGATGCCCTGCTGCGTCTTTTCCTTGGAATCTTGTTTTTGTTGGAATTAATTTATGAGTTCCAAATTGTTGAGTGTCTAGTGCTAGTTCGTCCATGGTTTTTCTTCTAAAAATTGCTACAAACGAAGCGAACCATTGGAGTCTATCGGATAAAGAAATTGCTGAAGCATCATCTACTACATCAGAAGATTTCCTATTAAAATTTTCTCCAGTTCTATTAAGTTGCATAGCGGTAATAATTGGAGCCTTTAGTTCTTCTGATATTCTTTTTAGTTTATCGATTTTATCTCCAATCGCTTGATGCTCTGCCCAGTTTTGACCAATTTTTTCGCCAGTTAATTTAATATAATCATATGCTATAACTGCTTGATTACCTCTTCCCACTTGAGAAAGATGCCATCTTCTAATCATAGAGCAGATTTGATCTATGCTCTTTGAGCCTACATGATAGTGATGATATTGATGATTTTTAATTAAAGGCCAAGCTGCTCTTACTTTTTTCACCATTTCTTCATTCTTTCTCCAATTTCCAGTTTCCAAATACCACATAGGAACTCCAGTTAAGGAAGAAATCATTCTGAATCTAATATCTGGTGCTTGCATTTCAGTATCAAGAATCAATGCTTTGACTTTATTTTTTGGATTTATTGCGGTTTTGAAACATATATCATTTATCCACGAAGATTTTCCTTGACCTGGCCGACTTACTATTGCATAAATATTACCATTCTTAAGTCCACCATACATTCTATTGAATTCTGGATATGGAGTAATCAAGCCAGTTTCTTCTCTAGGAGAATTTCCAATTTCTTCGATTATATCTTCTGCATTTTCGAAAATATTAATAGGTAAATCATTTGTCGTATATGCTGATATTTTATTATTATACATAGCATCTGCGTCAGCTAATAGTTCATCAATTGAAACTTCTGCATTTTTACCAATATAAGTTTTTATTTTATCGGCTGTTTCTGAAATTTCTCTACGAATTCTAAGCTTCAAAAGTTCTTGACATGCTTTAATTGTGGCATCTTCTGTGATTTGCGAAAATGAAAGATTATCAATGTAGTCATAAATATTAATATCATCTTTAAAAGATATTCCAAGATTTTTAATCTTTTCTGCTAAAAGTACTTTATCTACCTTTTCGCCTTTATGCTTAATATTCTTATAAATAGCATATATGGTTGAATGAACGTCATTATAAAAATCGTTTTCTGATATAAATGTATCCACATCAGCAAACAGATTCTCATACTTAATTAAACCGCTCAATACATGTCTTTCGACTTGAAGAGAATAAATCATCGTATAAGTATTGTACCAACAAATATTTTAAAAGTCAATGTTATTGTTCGTCTTCGTCTTCTACATCTAGGAAAGTATCATCACTGCTTTTATCTTCATTATTTTCTTGTAAAATGGCATCAGTCGTGGCATCTAAATTTAATTGATCAACGCTTTGGGACCAAGTATTAATATAATATAAAAGAGCCATGGCGTTCATTTGATTATCGAATTTAGTTATTACTTGAGGGTCATTATTTTCATTAAAATTGAATAGTATATATCCGCCAGAACTAAATTCATTAAGTTGCTTTAATAGACTTTTTGGAAAATTAAATTTTTTATTAGCCACTTATAATTTTTACACTATATAATATTAATTGCGAATTTATCTTCTATATATTGTGGTGATAAAGTCTTTAAATCTGATTCGTATAATTCTAAATATTTAAAATTATTAATATTAATCCATTTTGATTTAGCTACGTCTCTTTTTATGCTTTGAAGGTATTTTAATCTTGAATTATCATTAAAGATCTTATTAAAGCTTTCATGTTGATCGCCTTGTATTTCAACTGCTATCTTTTTCGTAGCATTAAAAAAATCTAATTTCATCATTGATCCATAAACTGGAAATTCTTCAAATACAATATGATTCTTCCAATAAGGGTAAAAAAATTGTTTAAATTTAAATTGTAATTTACTTCTGCTCTTATCTTCCCAGCCTATCCTATATTTATTTACATTTTTATTAACGAGAGATCCGTTAATATTCAATAATCTCATAGAGCAAGAGTATTAATAAATTTCTTGTAAAAATAATCTATAATTGGTTTATTATCTTCCAGATAAGCCCTTAGATTGTCTATGCCTTGATGTTGCTTTTTCAACTCCAAATTAGAGTTCTTAAGCTCTTCAATTACTTCGTCTGAGAATGTTACCCATGCGCCTTTAGCGGTAGCAAATTCCCATGCAATAATTTGATCAATAATTTCATATTCCCTCCAAACAGAAGATCCATCTTTACGGCCATATTTAATTGGATATTGTATTTTAGTATTTGTACTTTCATTAGTGGACTTTTTAATAATAATTTTTACATTATGACCAATGATTTTATTTTTGAGTGCATCGTATCTCTCATTTGGTTTCTCTAAAATTAAATCTTTATTAAACCTTGGTTCAAATTCAAGAATCCAATTCGCAAAATGTAATAATGCATTTCCACCAGTAGCAGTAGTTTGCCTTATGTCTTTGTTCGCTGAATATGGGTCTAGTTTAATTTCAGATCTAACTTGACTAATAAATATAGCGATATGTCCTCTTTTGCTTAGACCCAAAGATATCTTCTTCATTAAAGTAGATGAAATAACTGCTCCTCCAGCAACTTTTGTTGCTTCTGATAATGATTTCTGACTGTCTCCCCTTGTAATCAAACCATCTACTGAATCTAAAATAAACATATATCTATTTTCTTCTGGATTGCTCTGAATTAGTTCTTTGATTAATTCAGAAACTGTTTCGAAAATATTAGATTCAAATACGAAACAATTTCCATCATTCCACTCTTCCGCATTGGATACGAATTGTATTCCAGAACGATTTTTAATTTCTTTACTTAGTCTTCCTTCTGCTTTGATTAAAATTCCTCTAGATTTTGGAACTGTTTTTAGAAAATTTTTCATTACTTCAAGTGCTTCGGAAGTTTTTCCACCTTCATTCATCCCAATAAATCGATGCAAACCTGGACATAGTCCTCCTCCAGTAGCAATATCTAAATTCAAACTTCCAGTCGAAACTTTATAAGTAACCTCTTCTTCAAAATTATAATGTTCGTCTTTATTATCCTTCAAAAATGAAGATAATAGACTCTTACTAGATGCTCCAGATGGAGCTTCTTCTTCTAATTGATCTTTTGGTTTTCTTCCCATGACTTTATAAATTCTACTAAAGATTTAGGTTTTTGGCAAACTTTTTTATCTTCTCCAATTTTATTTTCATTAAGCTTACTAGATTCTACTTTATTAAAGGATAAATCTAGTTTTTTATCTTCTATAGCTATAAACGCTTTACCGTCTTCAGTAAGAAACCAAGCTAATGATGGTAGTTTTAAATCTTTAAGATTACTCCAAAAAGAATAACTTTTATAGGTTTTAATTAAATTTTGTGCTATTTTTATTTCTCTAGCCCAATTTATATTGCTTTGTATGTATTTTTTAACTATAAATTGACAGAGTTTATGATTTGAAATTTTCAATATCCCATTCTACCATCTTTTTTACTAAATTGTCAAATGAAATTTTAGGCTTCCAATTTAATTCTTTTCTTGCTTTATTAGAGTCACCAAGAAGAAGTTCTACTTCTGCTGGCCGATAAAACTTAGAATTAATTTGAATTAAAATTTTCTTATCACTAGATATATACATGGTATGTTCGCCCTCACCAATCCATTCTCCTTTAATGCCAGCATGAGTAAAAGCTTTTTCAGCAAATTCTTTAATAGTATGAGTTTCATTTGAAGAAAATACATACTCTTTGGGCGTTCCATCATAGTTTAGATTATATTTATCTTGATTTAACATCATCCAAACGCCTTCTATGAAATCTTCTGAATCGCTCCAATCTCTTTTAGCTTCTATATTGCCAAGTTCTAAAGGGGCAAATTCTTGACTATTTTTAATTGCATTATAAATTCTTGCTGTATTTTTAGTTATTTTTCTAGTAACAAATTCTTCTCCTCTTCTTGTTCCTTCGTGATTGAATAACCAACCTTGAATTGCGTATAAATTATAAGAATCTCTATAAACTTTAACTAATTGTCTAGAAGCAGCTTTGCTTGCTCCATATGGACTTCTTGGGCGTAATGGATGATTTTCGTCTTGAGGAGTATACAGTACGTTGCCAAATTCTTCACTAGAACCAGCTTGGTATAGTCTACAAGATGGTTTATAAAGTCTTATTGCTTCCAAAATATCAAGAATTGCAGTAGAATTAGTCTCCCAAGTT
>Ga0181346_1001136_pt1 | contig 11676 bp, 16 predicted proteins | sample Su13VDMM15DN_FD_130100 | JGI IMG/M metagenome (GOLD analysis project Ga0181346, IMG submission 130100) | Freshwater viral communities from Lake Michigan, USA - Su13.VD.MM15.D.N | ecosystem: Environmental > Aquatic > Freshwater > Lake | place: USA: Michigan | collected 2013-07-15 | reverse complement strand
GTTTATGGAAACATTCGGATTAAATTGGGAGTACTACATTGATAAGGATGATTTTATTCAAGGAGTAATAGATACTGATGGATATGGACATACAATAAGTAGTTATGATGGAAATGCTGATGAAATATATGTTCAGGATAAATTATTTTATATCATCAGAATTGATTAACACCAATTAGAATATTATATTTGAAATATGGCAAGAAAAAAGAAAATGTTATTTAAACTTAATCCTGAATGGTTATTCAAAGAACCAGTTGATTTCGAATATAACAAATATACTTTATTAGATTACTTACAGAAGTGTGAGAAAGGGTTTGACAAACTTGAAATATATCCAGATTTTGTTGAATTATCATTGCATCTTGCCAATCTACAATCAATTGTTAAAGAGAATACTTTATTATTAACAAATAAAGTATTTGAATCTTGTGATGATGAAATTTTATTAAAAGAACTTTATCCTAAAAAGCCAAGAGACCTAAGTTCTGAGGAAGAATATGAATTAGATAAGACCATCAAATATTCGGGTGTTAAATTATTTGATGCATTCAACATGGCCAAATCTATTTGGAACATGGCATATGATTCACTATCTGTTTCCCTTAAAAAAAACAAACATAATTTATCAGGCGGAGTTGGTTATATATATTTTTATGACAAATATGACAACAAACTTTATGTATGGGAATATCAAATCAAAAAAGCAAAAGGGGATGATATTAACAGCAAGACTCACCTTAAATTAATATTCAATGATGAACCTAAAGATATTAACATGGTTAAAATTATTGATAACTATTCAACTTGGAAAGAATCAGGACAACACCACGAATTTCCTATATTTGAAATGAAAACATCACATAATTTTCCAATGAATGAGACATTGGTTCCTATAATGAAAAGGAAAATAATGGCATATGTATTTCAAATTGTTAACATAGAAAAGATAAAAAACTTTGACTCTGAAGAGTAATTTGTTTATTATTATACTATGGGATTTAATCAACGTTATGTGAGTTTTGAGAGATGATACAAGGCGTTAACCGATGGAGGTTATAAATGGAAACGATAATATAAATAGGTTCAAATAAAGGTCAAGATACTGAAAAATCAATTAAAAAAGATGGATTTTACATTTGGAATTATAACAGGCGGAAAACATAATCATCGAGAAACAAAAACTGATGAGGAGGTTATTAGTAGAATTTACGAAATTATTAATACAATTTTAATTCAAAACATACCAAACTACGAAATAATAATAGTTGGAGGTAAAAATAAATATGAACATTTTGATTTAGTAACGCATATCCCATTTGATGATGAAAAAGGTTTTATTACTGTAAAGAAAAATTTAATAACACAATATTCAAAATATGAAAACATTGTATTCATGCACGATTATTTTTCATTGGGTGAAAAATGGTACGAAAATATGTTGTTATTTGATGAGCCTTGGGATATTATGATGAATAGGATTATTGATATAAACGGTGATAGATTTCATGATTGGGCACTATATTGGAATAAACACGAATGTCTATATTCAAAGCAAACAGAAACTTTTTTACCATATAATATTAATAATTTAACTAAATATCAATACATTAGTGGTGGATATTGGATAGCAAAAAAACATGTTATGATAAATCACAAATTAGATGAGAGTATTGGGTGGGGACATGGCGAAGACGTCAGATGGTCTGAAAAAGTATTACCTATGTATAATTATAAAATGAATGTAAATTCAATTGTAAAATTAATAAAACCAAGATTTTCCAATGAATGGAGTTTAATTAGTGAAGAAAACTTAAACACATTATTAAATTCATTGAAAACTTTACGACCAAGTAAACTTGGAACCTTTACTACCCCTTCTCTTAACTTGTCTTACAAAGTCAAAAAGACAAATACTAACGGTTGGATTAAGGAATAATCTGATAAAAAACTTTGGAAAAAATCAAACTTTTTTGTAAGGGTTTTCAACAGGACAACTGAATTCGTTATTCTTCATTGAAAATGTGTTATTCACCCTAAATCACATCCAATTCTTAAAAAATGATATTAATCTCACATAGAGGAAACACAAACGGTAAATTACCGGAAAAAGAAAACAACCCTGAATATATTGATAATGCAATTCAATTAGGGTATGATGTTGAAGTGGACTTATGGTGGGTTGATAGTAAAATTTATTTGGGACACGATGTGCCACAATATGAAGTTAGTAATGAGTGGTTAGGTGAAAGAATTGATAAATTATGGGTTCATTGTAAAAATGTTGAATCTTTAAATTGGATTAGGAGTTCCTCATTACATTATTTTTGGCACGAACAAGATACCCTAACATTAACATCTAAAAATTATATGTGGACATATCCCGGTAAACAACCTATTATTGGGAGTATTGCCGTTACGCCTGAAATACATAATGACGTTGTTTCAAACTGTTTGGGTATTTGCTCAGATTTTATAGAAAGATATAATGATTAAAACAATAATATTTGATTTAGATGGAGTCTTAGTTGATGCCAAAGAAATTCATTATTTATCTTTAAATAAGGCATTAGGTAGTTATTCTATAACTTGGGATGAACACTTATCAATTTATGATGGTTTAAAAACCAATCAAAAATTAGATATGTTACACAAACGTAAAGGTTTACCTAAAGAACAATTCAAAGAAATTTGGGATAATAAACAAACTTACACCCTACAATCTTTAAGGAATTTGAAATATAATCCGGATTTAGTTACAACAATGACTATGTTAGTTAATGAAGGTTATAAGTTGTCTGTCTGCTCTAATAGTATTAAAAAAACTGTTTTAACGGCATTATCCAAGTTAGGAATTATTGAATTTTTTGATTTAATTTTATCTAATGAAGATGTTAAAAATTCGAAACCTCACCCAGAAATTTATTGGAAAGCAATGTCTATGGTTGGGTGTTTACCTGAGGAAACTTTAATTGTTGAAGATTCTCCATATGGTTTACTTGCAGCGTCGAGAAGTAAATCTCACGTGATAAGAGTAAAATCACCTCTTGAAGTTACTTACATTAACATAACTAAAAAAATATCAGAAATAAAATCAGGAAATATTATGATAACACCAAAATGGGAAGACCGTAAAATGAACATTCTTATTCCAATGGCAGGAGCTGGGTCAAGATTTCAATTGGATGGATATACATTTCCAAAACCACTTATTGATGTAAATAATAAACCAATGATTCAAGTTGTTGTTGACAATTTAAACATTGATGCCAACTACATTTACGTGGTTCAAAAATCACATCGTGAAAAATATAATTTAGATACTTTATTAAATTTAATAACTCCAAATTGTAAAATTATTGATGTTGATGGTGTAACTGAAGGAGCGGCTTGTACCGCACTATTATCTAAAGAATTCATTAATAACGATTCTCCATTATTTTTTGCCAATTCTGACCAATTTGTGGTGTGGGATTCAAATGAGTTTATGTATAAAATGAACGAAACAAATGCCGATGGAGGTATTGTTACGTTTAAATCTACTCACCCTAAATGGTCTTTTGCCAAAGTGGATGATAATGGTTATGTTACGGAAGTTGCAGAAAAAAACCCTATCTCCGATAACGCAACAGTTGGATTTTATTATTGGAAACACGGTTCTGATTTTGTCAGATATGCTGAAAAAATGATTGAAAAAAACGTAAGAGTTAATAATGAATTTTATGTTTGCCCTGTTTTTAACCAAGCGGTTCAAGATAATAAAAAAATAAGAGTTTATGAAGTGAAAAAAATGTGGGGTTTAGGAACGCCTGAAGATTTAAACCTTTATTTAGAAAAGATAAAAAACTTTGACTCTGAAGAGTAATTTGTTTATTATTATACTATGGGATTCAACAAGAGGACAATCAATTTAAAATATTGTATCAAAGCATTAGAAGATAATAATTTAAAAGGTTATTATGGAAAAAGTGATGTGTTATTTTTTGAAGATGACATTAGTTCACGTATCTATGATTTATTTTGTGAAGGGAAAACCGATAAAGAAATATTAATAACAATAAAAAAAAACATGGAGGAAACAACCAATGAAGTGTATTAAAGCAATTAGAGCAACAAAAGAAGTTGAACTTGGAGAAATTAAAAGAGTAGATGAAAAAACAGCCTATAACATGGTGGGGTCATCATGGGGTTATATTTCCAAAACAGAATGGAAATTATCAAGAGGTAAAAAAGTTGCTGAAGAAGTAACAGAACAATCAAGTGACCAACCAACTGAACAAGTTGAAAAGAAACCTTACAAGAAAGGTAATAAACCTGAAAAAAATTCTAAGTAATTTTGAAAAAATTTCTTAAAAAATTAGACTGGATAATTGATTATTACTTTGTATATTTTTTATACAACGGTAATAAAACAGACAGGTATATTGAGTACATGGAAAAAAAATGGGGAAAAAATGAGTAAAGAAATGGTAAATGGACCAAATCACTATGGTGGAGTAGATAATCCATACGAAGTAATAAAAGTCTGTGAAGCTTGGGCTTTAGACAAAGATGCTTACCTCTTTAATGTAGTAAAATATGTTGCAAGAGCTGGTAAGAAAGACCAAGCAAAAGAGTTGGAAGACCTTAAAAAAGCGGCATTTTATTTAAACCGTAAAATTAAAAATTTAGAAAAATGATTTATTGGCTTACAGGACAACCTGGTTCAGGAAAAACCACTTTAGGAAATTGGTTAATTGCGGCATTGGGAGGTGAGGCGGTTTTGGTTGATGGTGATGATATCAGAGAAATCTTTGAGAATAAAGACTACAGCGAACAAGGACGTAGAAAGAACATCGAGTTAGCACAGAACATTGCTCATTTTTTACATAAAAAAAATATGAACCCTGTAGTTTGTTTAGTTTCACCTTACAAAGACCAAAGAGACAGATTTAAACAAAAGATGGGAAAAGATATTGTTGAACTTTATATTCATACCAATGAGATAAGAGGGAGAGAATTGTTTCATGTTGAGGGATATGAAAAACCATTAGAAAACTTTATTGATGTTGATACAACCAATAAAAAAGTTTTTGACACCCTTCAAGAAATCAGAGTCAAATTAAAAATATAATGAAAAAAATTCACGTTGAAGGAGACCCTAAATTAAAAAACACTGAAGGTAAACAATACTCCATGGTTGTTGGACGATTTCAGCCTTTTCATGACGGGCATAAATGGTTGGTAAACCAATGTCTTGAAGATGGTAAGAATGTTCTCATTGTTATTAGAGACATTATACCTGACGAGAAAAATCCATTTGAAGCATCTGAAGTTAAAAATAATATCATGAAAGAATTATGGAAACTTATAGGTGAAGAGAGAGTTAAAGTTATAGTAATACCTGATATTGAATCAATAAACTTTGGAAGAGGAGTTGGTTATGATATTATTGAACATATACCACCACAAGAAGTTAGTGATATATCCGCAACAAAAATTAGAGAACAATTAAAACAAGAAGGTAAATTATAATGTTAGAAACAAATAAAATAATAAATGATAATTGTGTAGACGTTATGTCTAAAATGCCTAATGACTCGATTGATTTAATTGTTACATCACCACCTTATAACGTAGGCATTGATTATGATAGTTGTGATGATAGAATGTCCATGGAAGATTATTGGGAATGGACTAAAGAATGGTTAACAGAATCATTTAAAGTATTAAAAGATGATGGAAGAATTGCAGTTAATATTCCATATGAAGTCAATGTACAAGATAGAGGAGGTAGAGTATTGTTTATGTCTGAGTTTTGGGCAATTATGAAAAAAATCGGGTTTAATTTTTATGGTCTCGTTGACCTTGATGAGAACTCACCGCATAGAAGTAAGACCACAGCGTGGGGTTCATGGATGAGTCCATCAAGTCCTTACATATATAATCCAAAGGAGTGTGTTATATTGGCGTATAAGAAAGATCGTATTAAGAAGATTAAAGGTGAATCACAATGGACAGGAGAGATGACCGATATTGAACAGGAAGACGGGTCAATCAAAAAGAAGATGGTTTATCAAGATGAGGATAAAAAAGAGTTTATGAGTTTAGTTTATGGTCAATGGGAATACTTTGCAGATACCAAACAACAAACCAAAGCAACCTTCTCAATGGATATACCTATGAGAGCTCTTAAAATATTAACATATAAAAATGATATTATTCTTGACCCATTCATGGGTTCTGGTACGAGTTTAGTTGCCGCGGAAATTCTTGGACGAAGATGGATTGGAATTGAATTGAGTCCTAATTATTGTAAAGTTGCTCAAGAAAGAGTACAACATTTTATTGATAGAAATAAACAAATTAAGTTAGAATTATAATTAAAGGGTCTTATGACCCTTTTTTTTGTTTATAAGGATATTTATAAATAAAAGTATACATGGCTCAATTTGTAATTACAGAAGACCAACTAATGGTAATCAAAAAAAGTATCATTGTTGAAAAAAAATATGAGAATAAAGATTTGATTAAAGAGGCGTGGTATAATACCGTAAGGGACGTGTTAGGTATTTTCGACCCAACCCCAATAATGGACATCATTAATTCAACATCAGACTTTATTCAAGGGGACACTCTTTTTGGAGTTTTAACACTTGTTTCTGCTGTACCATATGCTGGTGATCTTGTTGCAAAACCTGTTTTGGGGGCACTAAAAATTGGAGGTACATCTGTCAAAGCTTTGGAGTCTGCAATAAAACTTTCTAAAGGGGCTGCTGTAGGTAGTAAAGAATATAAAGCTGCGACTGCAACTATAGAAAAATTAGCAAAAGAAAAAGGTGTTATAGGAAGTTTTCTACAGAAAATGGGAGGTTCTTTTGGAGACAAAGTTATTAAAACAATAGATGAAATTCCTACAGGACCATTCAAAGGAATGAAAAATACGATAAAAAGTTATTTCCAATTATTAAATAATGCTGGTAAGAAAGGTGCAATGTTCCAAAAAAGAGCTGGGGTTCTTGCAAAGAACTTTAAAAATAAAACTGCCACTGTCAAAGATGTTGAACTTCTAAAAAATTATCTTAAAACTCAAAAAGTATTTAATCCCGCCACTCTTACTAAACCAGGATTTTTTACAAATGTATTTTTTGGTGGAATTCCAAGATTATTTAGAAGTCCATCTCAAAGAAGATTAAGAATTTTAATGCAATCTACAAAATGGTGGTTAGGATTCCTTGATTATGTTGGTTTAGGTAATTGGGTAGGTGCTGAAGAATTGGCTGAAAAAATGGGAGATGAAAATTTCACAAAAAAAGTTGAAGAATATAATCAAACACCTGAAGCTAAACAAAACTTTGATGACCAATTTAGTCCCAAAAGAACGGTAATTAAAACAGATAATCAACAAAGTACGTCTTCATCCACAAGTTCAGAACCAAATCTTGACCCATTAGCTAAATTCTTAAGAGATACGTTTACGGGGAAAATGAATCCAATTCCTGGAATGTAAATTAAAATCAAATAATATAAAATGGTAAAGAAAATTATAAGATTAACTGAAGCTGATATAACAAGATTGGTTAAAAGAGTTATTAAAGAACAAAATCAAATGAGTGGTCAAGAAGTTTTTGAACTTCAAACAGCTCTTAATGATTATTTTAAAATGAAAAAGGTAATGGTTAAGGGAAAATTATTCCAAATTCCTGATGATTCATTATGGGGAACTGAAACGGTTAATGCTCTTAAAATGTTTCAAAAGGCCGAAAAAATAACTGACGATGGTATTGCAGGTCCTGCAACATACAAGGCGTTACACAAATTAGGATTAGACCAAGACGTTTTTGATAAACTTATTAGTTGGTTTGGTGAAAAACTTCGAGGATAATAGTGAAAAAACTCATATCAGAAACAGGATTAAGAAATATCAATGCTTTAAAAGATAGATATCCTAAAGCAGAAATTTATTTTCACCAAGACTTGGATGGAGTAACAACTGCAATTGCAATGAAGAAATATCTTGAAGATAATGGTATTGATGTAGTTGATTGTCATATTATTCAATATGGTGATAAAGAATTTTCAGTTAAAAAGAATGATGCAACAGGTGATACAATGCCTGTGTTAGTTGATTTTGCTCATGGTAAACCAATGTTTGTTATTCATACAGACCACCATGATAGACAAGTAGGTGTTGAAAAAGGAACTTCAAAACAATTTAGAGGAGCTCGTTCAAATGTTGAGACAATATCTCAAGTAGTATCACCGAAAGATTTATTTCCGTCTTCAGATATTCTTTTAATTAATACAGTTGACTCTGCCGATTTTGCAAAACATAATATAACACCAAACGAAGTAGTTAACTATCTTTATAGATATGATAAAGAAAAACCATTACAACAGAATAAAATGATGTTGGGGTTTGTTATTAATAAATTATTATTAGCATTTAAAAACAAACCAGAATTTCTTGAAGGATTAGTTATGGATTCTGAACCATCACTAATGTCTATTTTAAATAACATTAAGACTTGGATGACAAGAACAAATGCCGCAAAACCAGAAGAATTACAAAAAAATGCAGAAGATTACAAAACAAAAATGAAGGGATTTCCAAGAGTCAATGATAATATTATTTTTCAATATGGAGGAGGTAGTATGTTTAAACCTGGGTCTTATGATAGGTATACCCCATTTAGAAATAATCCTGAGGCAGACTTTCTTATTATGGCTTGGCCAATGGGATTGGTACAGGCATCGTGTAATCCTTTTAAGAAGGATAGAGAACTTAAGGGTGTTAATCTTGGGGAAATAGCTCAAGAGGTATTATCAAAATGGGAAGGACAATTGAAACAAAAAAATATACCATTATCTACAATGAAATGGGTGAGTGAGACAAGTGCAGGTCCTGAGAGTGTTGGGTTTACATTCAAAGATTTTGATGCGTTATATGGTGGAAAGTTTATGTTTATGGATGGAGGGGAGAACGCGTTAAATAAAGTTAAAGAGATGATGGAGAAGCCATTCAAAGATTTATCTGAGGAAGAAATTGCGATGATGGATAAGATTAATATTAATGCGTGGGATTTAATTCAAGCCAATTCAGGTGGACATAAATGTATTACCAATATATCTGGATTAAATTATTTAGGTAGAGGCAAAAGACCACCTCAAGGAAAGTATCAATATGACCCAAATAAAGAAGACCACCCTTATGTTAAATTTATAAAAATGATTGCTCATCAGTTTGAAACAATATTAAAAGAAAAGATTGTTGGGTCAAAATAAGTATTCAACAGAATCACCGGCTTCAATATTAAGTTTTTCACATAGACCACCTTTGACTTCCAATACAATATTTCCGTTACCGCAATAGCTTGGACAATCATTTCCATTACAAGGAGAACAGTCGTGATGGATATTAACAATTACATTATTTTTAATTATAATAATGTCTAAGGGGATTATACAATTCTTCATCCAAAAACATTGTTTATCTCCACCCATCAAAAAAAGTAGACCATTAAAAGTTTTATCAAATTTTTTACCCATCATACCCTTCGATTGGGATTTTTTATCAATTAATGTTTTGATTTTGAAAATATTATTATTAATTTTAACTATCATATAATATAAATACAATGGATACAAAAAGATACACAGGGGTCATCGTAAAATGTGGAGATAAAATCTTACTTTGTAAGAGAAATAACTTAGGTTCATTCCCAGGAATGTGGTCAATACCAGGAGGTAAACTCGACGAAGGTGAGACAACTCAAGAGGGAGCAAAGAGAGAATTCTTTGAAGAAACTGCGGTTGACATACAAGACCAAGAGTTAACCTTTGTTGGTATGATACCTCGACATACAAGGGACGGTAAAAAAATCAAAGGATTAATGTATGTGTATTTATTAAAAGTTGATACTCCAATTCATCCTAATTTGGTTAATGCTATTGATGGGGAAGAACACACAGAGTGTGGTTATTTTTCTATTGATGAAATAACAGAAGAGAAGTCAGGAGAGTATCTTCCTAAACTTGCTGAAATAGTTTTACAATGATAAATAATATAATATTTTTTGGACTCATGGTTGCGGTAGTTATTATCGGAATTTATGGTTGGTGGTCAATAAAGAGACAAATTAAAAAAAATATTGAAGATATGGACCTTTAATTGAAAAAAAGTGTTACTTTTGTAATACTTTGAAGGAAATGGAGATATTTATATGTCCACACCTGAAAAGGTGAACATCCCCAAAAAAAAAGTTTCATAAAAATTTGACGGTGTCAAAACCATTTGTTATCTTTGTGAAACAACCTGTCCCACAAGTGAAATTATTGAGAGATTTGATTAACTTGTGGGATTTTTATCGGATGTTGTTTAGCTCTTTAAAAATTTGATTACACCCGCTGGTACAACCAGCGCATGACGTGGATAGGTGACTATGGGGAAGTGGGATTGTAATCATTAAGATATATCGTGAGGTAGAGCAGAGGTAGCTCGGAAGGCTCATAACCTTTAGGTCGCGAGTTCGAATCTCGCCCTCGCAACAAAAAATAGTTTAACTATTTTTAAAAAAAGATTTGACGAATTGAAAAGTTCTTCATATCTTTGAAAAACAATCGGGTAAAACCGAAAGTTCTTTAACATAGAGATGAAGTTAACCTGTCCCATTACGAGTGGGAGGTGATTGGAGGTGAGTAACACATCTTCAACGAAGAATAACGGATTCAGTTATCTTGTTAAAAAAACTTACAAAAAAGTTTGATTGTTTCCCAAAACATTCTTACCTTTGTAAGACAAATGAAGGAAAGGGGTATTAAAGATTCCAAGTTTACTTGGTCATAAAGTTTCCCCTTTTCTTCATTCTCAAAAAAGTTCTTTGAATAAAAATATTGTCTGTTCATAATGTTTGATAATGAGACCTTCGGGTTTATTTTGAGTAACAAAATGATAAGATATATTGGGCGGTCTATAGTCCATAAAATAAACCATGAAAGTGGTATAAAGTGATTTGTTCTTGATTGGAACGGTTGCGGCTTCGGAAACGGAGCTCGAGTAGACAAACGAGATATCATTTAATCTTTAGTACTGAGGGTAACACTGTAGGGAAAGTGGTTGGATGACTAAGCGATGTGGGTCGTTTGGTTGAGGTGGGAACACCAATAAGAATAACTCGTAGAGCTGTTGTGAGAAGTATGGTCGTCCAACTATACAATTGCGGAGTTCAATGTTAGAGTAGATTTAAAACCGAAAGGTAAGAGTTCGTACAGGTGGTGCTGTTGTTCTCCTTATCAGAGACCTACCAAGGTTTCAGTTATGAAATAGACTCGAAGTATGGAGGTCGGGAGACTTCAAGGTGTAGTTCAGTATCGTCTTGTTCAAAAGATGGGATGGCTGGTTTAACGAACCGCTACATCTATTATCCACAAATCAACTTTTTACTTTCAAACGGTGAAAACTAAAAAAATAAAAGAAAAAGTGTTCGTTAGTCGTGGTAGACAGGTCACTACTTAGTCATGAGTTGTTCATGGCCGTAAAGGGTCCCAAACCCGATACGATTGTTTCGAAAGTTCTCTAATCCCGCAAGGATGAGTTTGGGTGGCAACCTAGAAGAGTGATGAGTAAGAATAGAGTATATTACGACTTTAGGATTGGTTAATCTAATTGACCGTGACTGAGAGGTACTTCTCAAAAGG
>Ga0181346_1001134_pt1 | contig 11696 bp, 16 predicted proteins | sample Su13VDMM15DN_FD_130100 | JGI IMG/M metagenome (GOLD analysis project Ga0181346, IMG submission 130100) | Freshwater viral communities from Lake Michigan, USA - Su13.VD.MM15.D.N | ecosystem: Environmental > Aquatic > Freshwater > Lake | place: USA: Michigan | collected 2013-07-15 | reverse complement strand
GTTGTGATGACTCGAGGGTCTTCTGCTGCTTCTAGCCATCGCGCCAGTCTGGGCGCTACTGGCTCGTAGTTGTCTAAGTTGAATGTCATGTAGGGGCTCTTTCTGTTATTGGGATGATTTAGTTCCCCAGGGTCGCCATCCGTAGAGCTTCCACAGCTCGAGTCCGACCTTAAGGTTTTGGTGTCTTTTGGTTAAGTCGTCTCGGCTTTTAATAAAGCCTTCACGCTTTGCCCAGCCGACATTACTTGCATTTATTTGTAGTAGTCCGAAAGATCCGCCGTAAGGGTCTTTGCGGTTGATGCTGGTGGTCTGACAACGCGACTCGCGCCACATAATCTTCATAAGCATCTTTTTCTCCTTTTTGGGCCAGCCGAGTTGCACTGCTTTCGTTGCGTAGTATTCGCATCGGAAGGGCAGAGCCTCGGCACTTGCTGGAGATGGGTGGAAAGCGGCAATAAGTAGCACGGCTGCCGCGAGTCGCTTAACGACGATCCTTTGATCGAGTGAACATAATTCCTCCTAATCAAGAGCTGCTAAGCCCTCTGGGGTTATGGCACAGATCATCTGTGCTGAGCCAGCGGATCCGATCCGCGTCTTTCCTGTGTTCACGATATACCCAGCTGAGCGAAGATCCGAGCATCTTTTCCAGTAGCACCGTGAACGCCTAATGAGTCCTGATCGGGCTCCTGCTTCTTCATCGGTAAGGTCGTGCAGCTTGTACTCAATGAGCAGAAGCATCGCCTGGGATGTTCGGCGGTGTTTGACGTCTTTAGCGCCTTGGACGCTTGTGGGCTGGTCGGGCTCTCGATGCAATGGTGCATGGAACAGAGTGCCTGGTTCCCAGTCGTCGGGTCGGTTGATTTTGCCTGCCATTATTGCCTCCGTAGTAGGGATAGAAGGTGACGGTATAGAACTTACACGATCGGTGTGACGAAAGTGTGGATCGTGTTTTTCCAAGCCTGGACAATGAGGCGAGGGTTCTGGGCGAACGTCGGCGAAACTTCTACATGGATCCAGTATCCGCCTGGGCCTCCGTTGTTTTCGGCGTCCCATTCTTTCCAGCCTGGCTTGCCGTCACGGTTGCAGCGAAAACCGCGTCCGTGTGTCCCCCAAACGTACTGATGGATCTCTTCGATGCCGAGGGCGACGTGGTTGTTGGCAAGCCAGTCACAGATCTCGGTAACGAGTTCTTGCTGGGATTGTTTGTAGCCAGCGTCAAAAGCGCGTCCTGTGCCGTGTACTGAGAGCATGGTTGATCCGCGCATCGGACGATAGGCATAGATCCCGAGGTTTTTGAAGCCCCATTTAATGCCGAGAATGTCGAGGAGTTTGTGCGCGCCTGGAGTGGCTTTGCCGTTTGCGGTGGCGTCTTTGTTGCCGGTGTACGGCATGGCGTTACTTTTTGGAGCTGCTTTAGGCGTTGTCATCTTTGTCTTTCGTGTGTTTCAGGCCGTTTGAGGCAAGTACGCCAGCGAGTGATCCTGTGAGGAACATCATCATCGGGGAAAGCAGGCTCCAGGCACTCTTATCATTATCCGAGACTTCAAGAGGCTGCGTTACAAAAAGGAGTCCGTAGAGAAGAGCTGCTGTGGAAATGAAGAACGTGATCGAGAGCGTGATGCCGACGATGAGGATGAGTCGCGCTTTGATTTCGTCGTTGTTCATCCGTGGGCGTAGTGGTGGGATTTTCATGGGCAACGGTTCTCTAATGCTCGCGTCGAGCCGACCGAGGCGGTATCGACTGTGATGGTGGTTGATCGGAGCGCTTTGTTTTTGGTGAGTGGTGGGCAGTTGACGCGTTCACGGTCTCCGCACGCGGTGAGAATTGACGCAAACAAAAGCGCCACGAAACTAGCTCGCCAAATCATCGCCGTATAGTCCTTTGCTGCCTTCAATGGCAAACAGATATTGTGCGTATTCTTCTTCTGTCATTTCGCGTACTTCGTCGTCTATTTGTATGTTTGGTCGTGTCATTGTTTAAGCCTTTCGGTATCCGTAAACATAAATAATCCCGCCAGTTATGTTTCCTGCAACAGCCAAGATGAAAGATGTGTAAGCAGTTGCGGTTTTATGCACACCGTATGCAAAACCACCCGAACCACCGCCGACATAGGAGCCTTGTATCGTGGTGTATTTAGCAACGTTGGGGTTCAAAACGTCTAGGCATACGTTGTTGTTATTGGTATTTGCTTCGCCTGCGTAGTCAAAAGCACCAGATGAAGCGTTAGTTAAAACGGTTGCTGCTCCACCTGCATACGCATAAATGACTGTTGAATAAGCATAAGTGGTAACAGATGCGCCCAATTTGAGCGTGATTGCTTGTGCTGTATTTGCAGTCCCGCCAGCATAAATAATCTTATAGTTGTCATATGTGCTTGAAAACGCGTCAGAAACAGTCACGCTAGAAACGCCAGCACCTACAGTTTGTTCTTTGACATATACGAGCCCGCTGTTTGCTAAGTACGTGTTGGTGTCTGAAGCGGTCAGCACTTCGCCAGTAGTAAAAGTTTTTATAGCCATTAGAAACCCAGTCTATTCTCGTTAAGTTTGCCGTAAATAGCATTATCTAGAATTAAATACGCGTTATTGTCTTGAGCCGACATATACAACGTGACGCGAGTTTGCTGAGGAGTCGCGCTGATGTTGACGCCCTCAAAAATTGTGTTAAACGTCCCAGACCTGAAACTGACTCTGCCGTTTGTGTTAATTGGCGCTTTGCATAACTCGATGACGGCTGTGTTGAAAAGTCCCCCAGGTCGGGGAACCTGCTGGACGTCGGTGAAAGTGATCGCTGCAAGAGTCGAGTCGGTGTCTTGGAAGTTGTTGAGCACCCATTGGGCATGGCTCAACGCTTGGCTCGTTGTGTAGTCAATGGTGTCTTTTTGCCAGCCGTACAGCGGTGTCGTTGCAAGTGTGGCGGTCTGAGCTGCGAGACCTGCTGGGGTGATCGTGACGGAGTTGTAATAGTTGTCGGCTGATGACCTGAACTCGATTTGCTCATATTTCATTTGCAGGTCATAGGCCGTCCCTGTGCCGTCGTTGAAGACGTAGGTCGTGGCGAGTGGCGCGTTGCGACCGAACCACCAAAGGTAAAAGTCTCCTTGGTGGGTGTAGTTGTCGGCCCACATTCGCGCCTCTTCAGTGCGCGTGATTGTGTTAACTAACTCGAAAGCGTTTCCTGTGTACGTTTGCGCGGAGCCAGTTGAACGTCCAAAGTTTTGTACCGTGTCAAGTCCGACGGTCGCGCCAACGTAAAGAACTTGGTCGTCTGTGGGGTTTTCGGCTAGCGCGTAGTTTGTGAGCTGTGCGCGTCCCCAGTCCGCTTGGATGCCTTCACATTCAATAGTGACGCGATCCTCGTTAGTGACAAAGCCATAGTTAATCTTTACGTCTCGGATCCGACCAATAAAGCAGTCAAAGTCATCCGTCCCGACAACGACGCCAGGCTTGTTGATGTACCCAATGATCGGGTCGCCGAGTTTTGGGGTTGTTGTCCATGACGAAGGAAACTCCGATTCAACTGTCATTGTGTCGATTGAGTAGTCGTCTATTTGTAGTCGGCGTCCCTTAAAGATGTTTATCGCCATTACTGATGGGAGCGTTACCCATGACGCGCCAGACTTAAAGTCAACTTTCCAGACAAAAGGGATAGCCATTAGGCAACTCTTACTGGTATAGGGCCGTTGCTGCGGTTGTACCTACGCAAAGCGTCCACGATGGCATTGGGGTCGCCACCGTTGACATAGACGTTAAAGGTGTTGCCCATATTCGGCATATTGCGCCCAGAAAGAGGAATCACGGCTTCTGGGCCTGCCTCGCCGATCATCGCAAGGGTCGGGCCTGTGACGATGCCACCTTCCGCAAGCATTGGGATCCGAGGTATGTCTGGCGGGTTGATTGTCAATTTTGGCCCTGGGCCTGGAGGGTCAATAGTGAACTCAAGCAGCTTGTTAATACGGTCGATGATCTGAGTGTTTACGACTGAGATGATGCCGTTGGCGAAGGCTTTGCCGAGTTCCAGACCAAACTTGCCGAGGTCTGAGAACGCTCCGAGAACAGCAGTAACGAGAGATCTTGCCAACTCGAGCGCAAAGCCTGCGAGCCCTTTAATTAGATCTGGCCCGATATCGACTAGCCATTTCAGGAGCGCGACTGAGAGCTTTGCTGTGGCTTTAATTAAGAGCGGTATGCCGTCGTTGATGATCCATTTGATCATGTCGCCGATGAACTTGCCGAGAGCGGTTAGGGCTTCTGGGCCTGATTCTTTGATCCAGGCTGTGAGCTTGTCTTTGAGAAGGGTTAGTTTTGCGCCCAGTAATGGCAGGCCTTCATCGACGATCCAGTTGCCCATTTTGACTAGCAGGTTCTTCAGTGCTTCAAGAGCGATCGGGATGCCTTCTTTGAGCTTGTCGCCGAGTAACTTAAGAACTCCGCCAAGACCTTTCTCGTCAAACACTTTTGAGACAGTTTCAAAGGCTGGGATCAAAGTCGTGGTGGCAAAGCCGACGATCTTTTCAAACGCTGGGAGGAGTGCTGTGCCGAGTGTTTCGGATGCTTCGCCGAAAGCGTTTTTAAGTCTGTCAAAGCGTCCGACCGCGCTATTGGAAAGTGCTTCCTGGCTTCCTCCAAAAGTGTCGTTTACTGCTTCCATTGCGCCAGCAAAGTCTTTTGACTTGATGATGCTTGCATCGAGTGGGACGCCGAGCTTCTTTAACGCGCCCATCTGACCTAGGAAGCCTTTTGCTAATGCGGAAGTAGTTGCCTCGAGCGGCTTGCCTGTCGCCGCGCTAATATCCATGGCACTTTTGAGTAGGTCAAAGGCTTTCGTAGAGCTTCCCGTGGCTCTGACGAGTGTGCCGAGTCCGCTTCTCAGATCGTCGTCTGCCACTCCTGTAGCGAGGGTCATTGAAGAAATGAGATCCTCAATGGAAGAGATCTGATCGTCGGTCGCGCCAGAAGAGTTCTTGAGAGTCTTTGCAAGGACGGCTTGCCCTTGAGCATCTTCTGCAGCTGCTTTGACTGACGCCCCAAGACCTGCTGCTATTGCTGCTCCCCCAATGGCTGCAAACTTGGCGACGTTCTTAAATACTTTTGTCGCTGAACCGCCGAAGCCTCCGATGGCTGAGTTAGCGAGGTCAATGCCTTTGCCGTTGAAGTCGGTAATGATCGGGATGTTGATAGCCATTACTGCATTTCCTTCTCAACTTTGTCCATGACGTCCTCTACAAGTTTGACTATGCCGCGCTGCACGTCTGGAAGATGTTTGTCCGCTGTAGGCCATAAGACGAAACTGTTTTTGGCGCGTAGGTTTTTGTTGAATGTTTTGCCAGGGTTCGCTTTACCTGCTACTTCAAAAATTGCGCCTGCTGGGTTCGCCTGGGTTATGTAGATGACACTTGAGGCGTTTTTGCGCGTAGAGGTTTTTAGTTTGACGCCGGAGCGAACTTTGCTTACTGACCACGGCAGCAACTCGCGCCCGTTGTTTGTCCACAGTTGCGCCATGCCGGAAAGAGGTATCTCTGGGTAAGCTGCTTTTGCGTCGGCGACGAGTGGCGCTGCAATGTTCTTGGCTTCACGATTAAAGTCTTTGCGATACTCAGGATCTATTTTCCGTAGCGAGATGATTGCCTGCTTCGCGCCTTTGATCTCTGATTTCATTTCAATCATCGTTAATCCTTTCGGCGTCTATTAAGCACATCTATCACAGTATTTAGATCCGTGTAAGTGAACTCGATTAGTGGGGGCCAGTAGCCAGTCTCGACAAGTAACTCGGCGAGACTGCGCCCTACTGATCCCCTTGTGTGGGGTTTGCTGACTCTGTTTCCAAAACTTCAAGATTGACTAACTTTTTGAGGAAGTCATCCAAAACGACTGGAGGATTATGTCCTTGCTGTTTGGCTGCTTCGTGAGCGAGGTAGCCGAGCATCTCGATAGAGATACCGTTTGCCAGGTCAGACGCTTTGACTTTGTATTTCCGCTCTAGCTGCACAAGATGAAAAAGATTAGTTTCGACAACGTAATCTTCTTCTCCTGTGTTGATCTTGATAGATAATTTCATGGGGTTTCCTTTGCACGGTAGGGAATTGGTTTAGGGGGTAATGTCGCGAACCCAGGTGCCTCCCGAGAAGCTCACTTCAAAAACTTGAAGCTCTCCGACGGTGTAGGAGTAGGCGTTGTTTGCGATCATGGTGTTACTAATCGTCCATTCTGGATTGCTTGCACTAATTGCGCCTGAGTCTTTTTTGACGACAATAGTGGTCGTTCCGAGTCCGACTTGAGCTGCAAGAGTTGCTTCTACTTCTCCTGCTCCGTATGAAGCGTAAAGAGTGAGCGTGCCTTCTACTGTCTGTAATCCTGGAACCATGCGCTCGCCGAGGTCTCCGAAGGCTGTGCTGGTTAATGGGTTACTGCCTAGGGTAAAACTAATACTTGAGGCCTGATCCGTTAGATCAACTGTCGCCAAAAGTAATGAGCTTGGCTGGGATAGGTAAGTGGTTGTTGCCATGATTTCTCCTATGGGTTTCTAGAGGTTCCTACACGTACCGTGAGGTCGTATGAGGGTATGTCTTGTGATCCGATTGTCGTGACAGAAGGACTCCCTGAGATGAGGGAGATCGCGCTGTTCATGATCGTGTCGGCTGTAGTGATGAGGTAGTCGCTGGCGTCGCTGTTGCCTGGGGGCGCTGCGAGGATCCTCACTCCGAAAGTAATTTCGGCGATGTTGCTGTTAAAGCAGCTGAACGTAGGTGGCTCGACAAAGACTGTCATTGGGCGAGCGTTGCGCGCATCGGTGACAACTGCCAGCCCGAGTCCCGTGAGCGAGGCTACAAGGGTGCTCTGGGCGCTTGCAAAGATGCCTGATGCACTCATGCGACTTGACTCCTATTAACGCCGAGGAGACGGTTGATCTGTCCCATTGAACCGACGGATCCTGGGATGTTCATTGCTTCAAAACTGGCAAACGAGTCAACGCTTCCGCGTTCACGGTATAGAGTTCCGGCGAGCATTGTTGTCCCGAGTTTGACGTCCGCGCCTGGCGAAGAAGTAAGCGAGTCAAAATAACCTGCTTCTTTCCGTCGCCGAAACGCGAACGCGTTAGCTGCATCCGTGCATGAGCCAACGAAGGCTGTGTCGTTGGCGGTTGCGACCGATATGCCGAGCCAAGCGAGCACGTCCGAACTAGCGATCCATGTGCAGGTCTGAGTCCAGGTGAGCGTCCCGTTAGGTAATGCTGCACTACGTTCTAGATCGTCGCCAGCGTCATAAAAGATGACTTGGTTGCCGATGTAAACGTCGTAATCAAAAACTAGATCGCCTTCAACATCTACGCCTTCAAAATAATAAGGGTTGACGGCATAGACGGTATGAGTGCCGTTTAATCCGTGACCTAAGCCTGCGAGCGTGATGCTTTGACCGATGCCAATGTCCGTATCCTCGAGAGTTTGCACCACGGCATAGTCATCTAGTCGCTGATGAAAAGTGACTGCGTAAACTGCCATGATGCAAACTTTCTCGGGCGGTGCTTAAGGTTTAGGACTGTGGGATCTTCATGAACTGGTTAGCGTCGATCATCTTCGGAGCAAAGTAGCCACGGAAAGCGATCGTGCGCGACAAGGTTGAAGGATTGTCAAGGCTGATAGCGCCCTTCTGCTGCTCGTAGCAACGGAAAGCACCGGTAGCTGCTGCGCCGACGATCGTGGTCTTTGCTGCGAAGTTGGTGTCAACTATCAAACGAAGTCCAAACACAACTGCTTCGCGTGAACCTGCGTTCATTGTGCCGAAAGCGTTCATTGGGCCGACCTGTGGGAATAACGGCCTGCCCTGGTCGTCGCTCAAAGTTCCAAGCTGTGCGAATACGTCGCCAGAGACGAAGAGGTGATCTGGGAGGTAGTTGCCGTTAGCGAGGATGGTGTTTGCACAAGCGTAAACCTTTTGCACCCAGTCTGAAGGGTCTGTCGGTGCGACGTTGCCTGTTGTCTGTGATGTGCCAGCGAGAAGCGCGTCGGCTGCTGCGTTGTCGGTTGCGAGGGCGTATTTTTTGCCCATGTCCTCAAGGAGACCTTGCAGGACTTCTGGCGAAGTCCAGTCGATTGAAGCTTCGGAAACTTCAACGTATCCGCCGTAGATGTCTTTTGTGATTTGGATGTCATCGACAACAAACTGTCCAGCGGTGATGGTGGTGTTTTGTGTTTGTGGGCCACCGATTGAAGTGTGTGTCGTGATTTTTGGAACGATGAACACTTTGCCACCTTGAGGCATTTGGCGTGAGCCGATTGCATCGACCACCGGACGAAGCCCTTGGATCCCAGAATAGATCGGGGAGATGATAGGCAATGGAAGGATGCCGTCAAGATCTGCGGTCGTCACGTCTGGGGCTGCAGCGCGAAGTCGAGCGTTGAACTCGGCAGCGACAGCGCCACCTTGCATCTGGGCGGAGATCCATTCGCCAGCCGAAGGAAGTTTGAACTCTTTTTTGGCTTGTGCGTAGATGATTGGGTTTGTTGGGGTTGTTGCCGACTCTGCTGACTCGGCCTTGATTTCTTCTGACACGTTGTCCTCCTGAGGGGTGTCTATGGGTTGGGTATTTTCTTCAACATCCTCAGGATCGGCCGAGGCTGCGATTTCTGTGATTACTGCCTCCGAAAAAGCAGGAACCGCGACAAGCGAGAGCTCGATCATCTGTGCTTTTGACACGATCATGACTCCTGCTTTGTCAAACTTAAACTGGACTGGATTAGCGCCGACGCTAACTGAGTCATACGCGCCAGCCTGGAGCAAGGCAACAACATCTGCCGATGCTCTTGTCTGGGCGAGCGTTGCTTCAAACTCAAGACCTGCATCACTATCGGAAATAGAAGTTACTACTCCGCGAAGTTGGCTCATGTCATGGTTCTCCAGCAGTTTTGCTGGTTTTTGATTTAGGTCAAACGCGCCACGTAAAAACTTTACGCGCTGACCTCCTGAGACAGTTGCAACAACATCCCAGGGGACGGCGATACCGGCGATACGCGCTGGGCGGTTCTCGTCGCCTGCCTCGGCGATGAGTAGATCAAGGTCTGCATGAAAATGGATCATTATTACTCCAGATTATTCGTGTCGGAAAGTGGATTGACTTCTGGCTCTTGCATGACTGGCTCTGCCATGTCTGGGGCGTAGAGACCGATGTATTCCTCAAGATCAAATTGGGTGTGGCGTCCTCGAGGAAGTACGTCGTCCATAGACAAGCGTTCCTCTATGGCGTGAAGAAGTGGACGCGCTCCAAAAAGAATTAAGTCTTGGCGAGCTTGTTGCGCGTTTGAGTAAGTCATTCCGCTTTGATCAATAGCGAGCAAGTAGGCAGGAATGTCCATAAGGCGAGAGAGTTCTTTTGTCTGATACTCGCGTCCCTCTACGAGCTGTAGTTTGCTCGGGTCTTGGTCAAAAGATTGAAAAGTCACAAACTCATTAAGAGCGCCGATCGCATTGGAGCGACGATTAGCAGCCCAGGCTGCAGCCATTTCTCCGAGCTCTTCTCCCGACATGGGCTCTCCGCCTTTTTGCTGAAGATAGCCAGCAGCTATTTCATTTGAAGCAAAGCGCTCTGCTGACTGATCTAGTTTGAGCGAGATCTGTATGGCGCGACGGCCCGAGTAAACTACGCCGAGGTTGCCGTTGAGGAACTGGATCACGTTGCTCGTGTCGAGTGGGAGACCGTTGAACTCAAGTTCGTCTGCTGGCCCGAACCATTCCGGTGGCTGATTTTGAGGACTTTGAACGAGGTTTGCTGGGAGCCATTGAAAAGTAGCAGGAAAGCCTGTGCTGTAACGCGAAGTCACGGCCCAGAAAGCGCGCCCATATAGGATCAGGTCTTTTGCGGTTTTTGTCATGATGAAGTTGCGAGTGACCTTAGGGTCGGGCCGTGTCATCCATGACTCGCCCTCGACGTAAATCTTTTCGTATTCTTCGCCGTTCCATTGAAGGACGTAGGACTTCATGTCGAGGGTTCCCACCACCGTCGACAGCAGTGAAACCGCGCGAGTGATGGTGGGTACAGATAGTGCAGCTTCTTCGAACGCCCCTACGGTGTACGAATAAAACTGGCCTATCTGCGACGCGCCAGAAGCAGCTCCTAGTGGGGCGGAGTTATACGCTGGCGCGGTGATCTTTTTACCGAAGAGAGGCATTACCTGGAGTCTCTACCCAGCGTGTAACAAAAGCAAGCACCACGGCAAAAGATAGAAAGTGATCACCTACCGAAGGCGATGGCTGCTCTTGCCTTTTGGGTCGGCTTCGCTACGAGTGCAGCTGCAAAGATCATGCACCTCGCCATTGTGATCGGGCCGCTGCTTTTCTGGCTGCTGATCGTGTAGCCAGACTGTGTCTTGACGCCGACCGCTCTGTTGACGTGCTCGAGGAGCATTTGCTCACCGGTATGCACAAGCCGACCCTCGTTAATGAGCTGACGGATGGTGCTCGTGTGGGTGACAAGTTCGCCATAGCCGACGTCTATTTTTTTCTTGTCAAGATCCATCGGGGCCATCTGGAATAGCGAAGGCGTGAGCGCAATCTGTCGGCAAGTCTTGGCGGACTCATGCACCTTCTCCCAGCAAGCGCCGAGAGTGTCTGTCACAAACTCAACAGTCACCGCGATCTGTCCCTCGTCGTTGAGCTGTGCGCGTACCCCACAGTAGAGGGACTCATCGATTGAACTGTCCACGCTGAGGACGCCCCCCTCAGGCATCACCGAAGTTGTCAACTTGTCAAAGACCCCAGGGTTCAACCACGAGTTAGCGCTCGAGATCCACAAGTTTAATGAGGCGCGCATGAAAGCTGCTTTGTCCACCTGCTCGGACTCATCAACCAAGATCTCGGGATCTAAGGTGTAGCCAATCGCTGGGTTCGCCATCGCCCAGTAGCCCTTTTCAACCATCGGGTCAACGCCTGGGGGAACGCTCCACTCGGCAAAAAACAATTTAGAGAACTTCTTTTCGTCAATAGCGCGGAGCGCTTCCTCTCTGAGTTTGAGCATCGCGTGTGAGTCCTCGGTGCCAGCGGTGCTCCAGCACGACAGCAGAGGAGACTGCATTGCGCGTTGAGATGGGAGAGCGCCATTAAAGAGAACGTCCGCGGAGATGTTCCAGACTTCGTCGGCGACAATGTACGTCGGCGAGAAACCGTGAAACGCTTTCGGTGTTGCAGCTTGGACTAGCCAGCGCGACTCATCAGGCATGACAACCTCGTTACGACCGTATGACCAGTAAGCCTTTGCGCCAAACTTCGCTTCAAGTAGCGGAGCAAGTTGCTCAAAGATCTCAACAGCAAGATCCAACTGGTGAGCAGTAGAGATCACGAGCACGGGCTTGCCACGTCGGATCGGTTCTTTTACCAAGGCCCACAAGATGAAAGCCTTTAGCGCGACGGTCTTGCCATTTTGCCGTGCGACCGAAACCAGAGACCGCCGACGGACTAGATCCCCGTTTTCATCGTGCTCCAGTTGGCCTGAAATTGCCAATTTTTGCCATGGCATTAGGTCGATGTTCATCACGTCATGCGCGAGAGCTGCAACTTCGTCTCCGTAACTGCCACATCCCAACAACCCAGACATCAGCCGAGGAGCAATAAGCCCAGGCCCAGGAGCATCGGACACCATACGCCGAGATCCAGCGACTTGAGGCTCGTTCTCTGCTTTCTGGGATAGATGCATGGAAGGGGTCGGG
>Ga0181346_1001132_pt1 | contig 11717 bp, 31 predicted proteins | sample Su13VDMM15DN_FD_130100 | JGI IMG/M metagenome (GOLD analysis project Ga0181346, IMG submission 130100) | Freshwater viral communities from Lake Michigan, USA - Su13.VD.MM15.D.N | ecosystem: Environmental > Aquatic > Freshwater > Lake | place: USA: Michigan | collected 2013-07-15 | reverse complement strand
TAAATAATTTTGCTAAATTGCGTAAAAATATATATTAAATGTTGTTACAGATAGAATTAGTTGAAGGGTTGTTTTCTTCAAACCATATTAGTGGTGGTATTGTTGCGTTATTAGTTGTGTATCTGTACATTAGATTTGTAATTGACAAAGATATGAAGCAGATTAAAGACGATATAGCTACATTATTCAAAAAAACAAATGAATTTCATGAGTTTAATACAGAAATGAAATTATTGAAAAGAGATGTTGATTATTTAAAAAAATCTGCCGACAATCAAGAAAAAGCGATTGATGAAATACGTAAATATTTTCATGAAATAAAGGGAGCGATGACGGGTATTAATTCATATTTTAAAGGGTTAAATAAAGATGAACAATGAAAATATTACCAATTATATTAATCGTATTTATTGCTGTATTTGGATTTTTAAAATACAATTTTAAAATTGCAACGGTTACTTTTGTAAATAAAAAAGATAGTGTAATAACAAAAAGTTGGATTGTTCCCAAATACGCAATTTTTCACGTTTGGAACGGACGTTTACAATACACAAAATCAAACGGTTGGCATGAGACTGTACAATATAACGTAAAAAGTATTAAATAATGAAAGACTTAACAGTAGATACAATTAAAGAAATTTGTCCTTCGGCACAAAAAATAAACATTATTAAATACTTGTCATTTTTAAATAACGCAATGAAGCGTTACGATATAAACACAGCACAAAGAGTTGCTTCTTTTTTAGCTCAATTACTACATGAAAGTGGTGGGTTTATGTATGTAAAAGAATTGGCAAGTGGCGAAGCTTATGAAGGTAGAAAAGATTTAGGTAATACAGAGATTGGAGATGGAAGACGTTATAAAGGTAGAGGTTTAATTCAACTTACTGGACGTGCAAATTACAAACAGGTTGGAAAAGATTTTGGTATTGATTTAATTGGCCAACCTGAATTACTAGAAGAGCCTAAATGGGCAGTTGAATCGGCTTGTCATTTTTGGAAATCTCATGGGCTGAATGAGATTTGCGAAAAATATGATGTTGTAAAAGTTACTAAGATAATTAACGGCGGTCGCAATGGACTTGCAGAAAGAACTCATTACTCCGAAAAAGCAAAACAAGCAATAGCATGACATACTGGATAATAATCGGAATAATAGTAATACTTGAATTTGCATTTGGGTATTTATTTGATGCAAACGGATGGTTTGTAGTTGGAGCGGTCGGATTGACTATATTCTCGCCTTTGATTATATCATTATTTAAAAAAATAAAATGATAGTAGCAATACTTGGATTAATTGGTAGTTGGCTATTGTTTATTATATTTATGGTAAATGAAAACTATATTACGATTAAATATGACCAAATAGTTAATCATGCTCATAATGCAATAATGACTAGTTTTATGGCTACGATATTATCGTTATTTTATGTGTTTTATTTCGATAGTCAAACGATAATACAGCTAGCTTATGTTTTGTTATGGTTATTATTATCTTATTGGATAGTCTTTGATATTTGGTTGAATTTAAAGCGTAAATTACCAATTCAGTATTTAGGTAAAGGAGCAAAATTAGATAGGTTCTTGCGTAAATATAGCTTCGGTCAACCTATTGCGTTTAAATTGATTTGTATAACAGTGTTAAATATTGTGTATTATGGATATTGTAGCTTGGTAATATGAAAAAGATAATTGAAAGAATTAAGGCAGAAGAAACAAAATTAGGTAAATGGTTAGCTTATTACATACCAATTGCTTTAGGTTCTACTGCGAGTATTGTAGAAGTACTTGAAATGATGCAAACAATGCCATTTGAAATACCTTTTGACACTAAAAAAGTGATTGGTATTTGTACGTTGGTAGGTTTTATTTACGGTAAATTTACAAAGAAATGAAATACTTATTACTAGGAATTGCAATCGGACTACTGATTGGATTCTATACTTCACGTATTTACTACAAATGTGAAGAAACTAAGCAATACGTAATAGCAAAACCATATAAGCCAAATTACACCAAAATAGACTCAGCAAAAAAAGTGGAAATAAAAATAAGAGAAGATATAAGCAAAATCGTTTTAGTGCCTACTGTTAAGCTAAAACAGGAGATTAAGCTATTAAGTGTAATAGATACAACTTGTATTCCGTTAGTTGCTAGATTAACAGAGCAAATTGATAAAAGGGACTCGATAATAGCGTTACAAAATCAAGAAATAGCCAATCAACAATTTCAATTAGCAGAAGCTTTTTCAAAGATTGATACGTTGCAAGAAAAGCTAGATAGTTGTGGATTGGATTTCAATAACCTATATTCTGAATCGAGAAATAAAGATGAAAAGATTGCCAAACAAAAAAGCAACAAATTAATATTTGGTATGGGCGGTAGTTTGTTAGGTTTAGTTGTTGGATTAATAATATTATTCTAATCGTTTCGTTATTATCAACAAAACGATAAAATATAAAAGCCTCGTTATTGATTTAACGAGGCTTTGTTTATTTCTAGTTCTTTGTTGTACGTTTCGTAATGTATATTTTGCAGTTTGTGAAGGTATTTTAATGTTTTATCATAAGCATGGAAATAGAATTCATTATCAAATACAATATACTCACATTTATCAAAATCAAGCTTATCCAATATTTCTTCTGTAAGTTCGATTGGTTGAAGTAAACTATTGGCAATATAGTATTGTCGATTTTGTCTAAACCTTCAATTTTACAAATGCCAACATTATTAACATTTACTAAGTTGTTTATTCTCAAATCTTGTGCGAGTATCATATTTCTGTTTCGTTAATATAGTCATCTAATGTATTATCTTCACTTTTCCAAGCATCTCGAATAATTGGCTCAAGTGGTTGTGATTCTTTGATAACTCTATTAATAGTAGCTAGGCTAGTTTCATATATTGCTTTTTGAAATAATCCAGCAGTTTTAATAAATTCCTCATGTGCCAATTTCCATTTTTCTAAATCAGATTTAGAAACAACTAATCCTTCTTTAATTTTCATAAGTACACTTTTACGATTTTATTGTTTTCAATTTCAACTTCTAAGCCTTCTGAGGGGAGTATATTTAACCAATTAATAAGACTATAATCAATCTGTACGTTATTCTGATAACACATATCTATTACTTTTTTAAAGTCTTCAATAGTGTACTTGCGAGGGGAGTTTTTGAGAGACTGAAATATTATACTTCTAACAAAATCATCATCACCAATAATACTTTTACATATATTATCTACATCTTTCCAAATCTTTTCATCCTCCCACATTTCTTTTAGTTCTGGTAAAGTGGTGGTGCAATTATGAAATAACTCATCATTTACGAATATTTCACCGCATACTTCTGTTACTTTTACTTTCATTGTTATATCTTTTTACAAGCTTCACGAAATCTTTTCCTAATTGCATCCGCACCACCTTTTTGTTTTAGTTCAATAGGGTAATAATATTTAGTAATCGTGACCGCTATTTTTTTTATTTTTTCTCTAGGCCTTCCGACTGGTTTTTTATTTTCATCCATATATTTTATATTTAACTGATGCAAATGTATTATTAAATTTTGAATTAAAAAATATTTTAAAAATAATTTAATAATATTTTTTTATATCAAATAAGGTCGTACATTTGTGATGTCGTTAAGCGAATGACAAAAGAAACTAGCTAAGTAACATTAAGAGTCAGTCAATCTTTTTGTGAAGTATTAGCGAATATGTATGGATAGCCGAGCCAATTTGAGTAAGTAGGAAATGATTAAAGGTTTAGCGGACTGCTCAAGTTTACTTTAATTGTGAAAAATCACACACCGCTCTTATGAATGAGTGTGTGGTTCGACAAATCCAACACGGTAAATCTGGACAGTAATGTCTGCGGTTAATTGTCTAACAGACCGTCGTGCAATGGTTGCTAGTAGGTAAGCTACTGTTTATAACCTCCTTGTTAGTAAAATGTAGGTACTAAGTTTGAGAATCTTAGTCGGGTGATTTGGTCACACTTGTAAAAATGTAATCTGAAAGCATTAAAAAATCTCCTTACATTAACTAACTCGGAGGTTTTAATTTAAAAAGAAAAGATATGTCATACTCATTTACATTAATTATAAAGAAATACGAGAGGATATCACCCACTTTAGATGATATGTCTTCAATACATAATCATAATACTTGTTTAGTATCTAAAAATACAAAACATGGCGGTGTATATATTCATAAAACAGGTAAAATAATAAAAGGTAAATTCTTGAACTCGTCTGGAAGTGTTAGATATCCAATTTTATTTAACAAAACAGAAGAGGTTCATATAAGATATGAGAATTTTCTATACAATCCTGACAATATAAGAAGTAATCAATTTCAAAAACAAGATATAATATCAGTAATTGATATTATTAAAACCTAACAACCCACATAAATCAATCACTAACAAATATTTGGCTTGTATTTCGTGTTTGATAGTGGGTTGTTTATGCTAACTACAACAATGTCGTGAGCATACTTTAAAGCATTAAAAACTAAACACTTAATGTTTGATGATTTCGGTAATATATTTTCACAACCACAACAGTATTTAGGAGAATCAAAAGGGCATTATTTAAATAATGGATTACAGAAAATCATCTCAGGCTTACCAAACCAAAAGCCGATTGATTTTAATGGATTTGAAAAAGAACTTGGTTATATTGATGTTGAAAAGTTGGCTAATGATAAATACCCAAAACTATCGGTAAATAACATTACTGATAAAACAGTTAATAAAATATTTATCGAAGGATTCAACACTCACAAACAACTAAGCGATAAAGATTTTAGTGAAAGTGATATGATTGAGTTTGGTAATTATGTTAGACATATAATTCCTGATGATTCTATAATTGAAAAGGAACATATTTTTGATTGGTGGTCAAAACACCAACCCAAACAATTCCAAATAGAAGTAGAAGAAACTGAAAACTCGTTTAAAATTATAAAGATATGTCAGTAACGCCAACTAATCATATACAATCAGCATTGAATTTTTTACTAACAAGTAGATTGCTTAATAAGTTCAGTGATTACGATAAATTAGTTATGAAAAATAAAATACAACAGTTGAAAACTCGTTTAAAATCGTGAAAGTGTTATGATAGGCAAAATAAATAATATACTTGACGTTGTTAGCTATATATTAAGTTTTATAGCCAACGTGTTATTATTCCCAATAAAAGTAATTATAGTTATTGTTGTATTATTTTGGGAGATAATAAAATATGCTTTTGGAGTAACGAGTTTATTTAAGTTTGTTCCAAAAAAGAATCATTATAGAAATAAGCTAGGATTACAAATCTTAAAAGACTAACTACACACCACCTAAAAAGAAAAGGAAATGACACTACAAGAAATAAAAGCAAAAGTTTTGGAGCAGTATCCGAGTGTGTTATGAGTCAAAAATTCACAATAAATAAGCAAGAGTACGAAGTATTAGAAGTAAAAAACGGGTTTACTTATTTGCAAAATATAAGAACAAAAATAGTAATTCCGTTTAGTGATAACGATTTGAAAAATTATAAATTAGTAAAATAAACATGTCAGAATTAGCAATTAAAGGAAAGGTAGTAAACATATTACCAGAAACAAGTGGAACAAGTGGAGCTGGTAAAGCTTGGGTTAAACAGGATTTTGTAATTGAAACCTCAGACAAATATCCTAAGCAAGTATGCTTTACAGCTTTTGGAGAAAAGATAGTACCTGTTGTGAAAACACTTACAGTTGGTCAAGAGGTCGAAGTATCATTTAATGCGGAAAGTCGTGAGCATAATGAGAAATTCTACACTCAATTGAATTGTTGGCAAATAAGGAAGAATGGCATTACTAATACGCCACAGCCGACACCGACAAATAATGAGGCTATAGGTAATGATATTCATTTCTGATAACTAATTAAAAATAAGCGACTTGTAAATATTTCGCTTATTTTTTTATTAAACATTTGGATAATATTATCTTTTTACTTAATATTGTGAACACTTAAACAAAAAAGAAATGGAGAAAATTTATCAGATTAATACTAGCTTATATAAGCTAGATATTAAAGAAATAGAAATATCAAAAAAAACTAAAAGTTTTTATTGGGTTGCTAATTCTAATTATCGTTGTGCTTTAGATACTAATTACTATAAATCATTTGAATCGATTGAAAAAGCTAAATCTCATTTAGAATATTTGATTAAAAAGCAAATAGAAGAAAATCAAACAAGATTAAATAAAGCAAATGATACTTTATTAAAATTTGAATCTTTATATAAAACAAAATAACATGAATGCACCCATTGTATAATCAAATAATTGAAAAATTAAAGCCTAGAGATGTGAGGCTTGATTTAATAGAAACAGAGTTAGTTATCCCTAAACGCACTTTATCAAAAGCGGTTCGGGGTCACGCTCCAATACCAAAAAAACACATTGAAAAACTTATCAAACACCTTAAAATTGAGTAAAAATGAAAACACCTTTCAGAAAGAATTTAGATACAAGGTACATTTCAGGAGAAGATTTAAAAAACGGAATTGAACTTGGTAAAGGTTTAAAGCCTGAAATGATTGTAACATTAGCAAAGTGGGAAGATGCACCAGCTTTTGACCAAAAAAAACAAGCCGAAGTAGATAAAACAGCTATTTGGCTAAAAGAATATCAAACAGGTAAAATGCTGTATAAGCCTTGTTTACTTGGAGTAAACAGAGCTTCATTTCTTAGTAAAGAATTAGCGAATGGTTCAATGTTTATTGATGATTGCGACTTTACAAAACCATTTGTAATATATGCACAATCAGATAGAAGACACGGACACGTAGTTGCATTTAAAAAGTATTTTGCACCTGCTACGGTTACTGATACAAACGCATTAGCTATTTTAGATAAATCTGAAAACTTAGAAGATTTGAGGGTTAAATATCAATCTTTATCTAAAGCAGAGCAAGCATTACCAACTGTAGTCGCAAAAAAAGACCAACTAAAAACAAAATTTGAAAATGATAGCAAGGTTTGATATAGTTCAAGGAACAGAAGAATGGCATCAAGTCAGATACGGTAAAGTAGGCGGAACATTGAGTAAAGGTTTATTTGTTAAGTCAGATACATTGCTTCTTAATTTATTGGCAGAACATATTGAAGATTACGAACCTGATTATGACTCATATCAAAGTGCAGATATGATTAGAGGGCAAGAACTAGAGCCACAAGCTAGAAAAGAATTATCACAATATATTGGGGTTAAATTACTAGAATGCGGATGGCTTCAAAGTGAAGTCAATAAGTTGCTTGGAATTAGTGTTGATGGAATTAGTGAAAACTTTGAGATTTGTGCTGAAATAAAATGCCCTGCCAAAGAGAAACACACTCGCACTATATTTAACAATGCAATACCTTCTGATAATATTAATCAATGTTTGCATTATTTTGTAGTAAATGACAAGTGTAAAAAAGTTTATTTCTGTTCTTATCGTCCTGAATGTAAAGTGAAGCCTTTATTTGTTAAAGAACTTACATTGGATTCTGAAATAGATTTAGGAACAAAAGCAAAGCCTGTTATTAAAACCGTTAGAGAATGGGTTGAAATTGCAAGAGCCGAAGCCGATAAGCTAGAAATAGACTTACAAAATGCAATTGAAAAAATATCGTTTTAATGAAACTAAAATAACTATGAAAACAATACTAGCATTATCACTATTTGTAGAATTTACGGCGTTTGTATTTTATTTAATTCTAGTGCCTGGCAAAGTAAAAGATTATTATAACGAAATATTTGAAAAAGATGGATACGAATAAACCACAACTAACAGACTACCATGTAATGCTATTTAATGCACTTACATTAACTATGCTTGCTGAATCAGCTACTATTGATGTTTATGATTATAAACAAGCTATTCATGAACAACAAGCAAAAGCAAAATATATTGAGATTGAAAATGAAGCGATTCTTTTAGGTCAACAATACAATAAAGACCTTAAATTGTTGAAAAAACAAATTTTCAATGATAATGGGAATCTAAAAATAGCCAAATCTTGTAAAATACTACTTAATAATGCTAGAGTAAATTTAACAAAAGCAAGTGAACAGCAAACAAGGGATTTGAGCATAAGAAGTTTCGACGTAGTAAATTCGATGCTTCATAAAGTTCCTGAAATATACAATGCTTTAATATTGCTTACTGATGAGCAAAAAACAGTAATTGCTAGTAATGTGGCTAAATTCACCAAGCTAAATATGGAAAGACAATGATTAAACCAACAACATTCATACTCCTAATTATCGGCTGTATAGTCGCAGTATTAGCAATAAACAAGAGCTTAGACGAAAACCAAAAGTTACACCAACCACAATTTAAGCTAATTGAAGAGGTCAAGGCAATCGATACAACGCAAAGCATGGATATGCACCCTGATGACATTAAAATGTTATTAAACAGCTAGATTATGGACATTACAAATATTGACAAATTAGATGTTGCATTGCGACTTATTAACATTCAAGTTCACAAAACTTTATTAAATAAAATAATCACAGTTTATAAAGCTGTTGAAGAAAAAGGAGACATTACAATGAAAGATATAATGGATTTAAAATTATGACAATCGAAATCGTTGAAAACAAAGAGCTAAAAGGCACATTTAATGTAATATTTGAGAATTGATTAAAGTATTAGCTTTGCGAGATTATCAAATTCACGACTTAAAAGAGTTGTTCCATGAAATATACGAAGCTGGAAGCAGACAAAACGGTTTAATTATTAAAGAATAAAAATTATGACAGAAGAAAAATTAAACACAACTAAAACTGGCATTCAAAATAATATGATTGATGCTAGGGTTGAACAATGGATTAAGGACGAAAAAATCCCTGATACTGAAAGCGTTGAACTTCATATTAAAATGTGGGAACAAGAGCCACAAAGCGAATTAAAAGATAGAGTATTAATAGGTTTAAAAGAAGAATTACAATTTAGATTAATTAGTTAACATGGCAGAAATAGACAAAGAATTTAGAGACATTATAGTAGAAGTCATTAATTGTGGCGTTGAATATAATAATGAAAGACGTGGTGTAAAGAGGCTACAAATACCTAGTTACACTTTTAGGCACAGTTTTAATCATGGATTTCCAGCATTAAGCTTAAAGAAATTAGCGTGGAAAAGTGTAGTAAGCGAACTGATTTGGTTCTTACGTGGAGATAATGATATTAAGTTTTTGAACCAAAATGGAAATAAAACTTGGAATAAGGATGCCTATAATTATCACGTTAAAAATACAGAAACCCCACTTACAGAATTAGAATTTAATTATAATGGTGTTGGTTCAGTTGGTCAGAATTATTCTGTACAATGGAGAAACTATGGCGGCAAGGTTGACCAAATAGCAAACCTTATTAAAGATATGAAAGCCGACATAATGGGTAGTAGATTAATTGTTGAAGCTTGGAATCCTTTAGAACTTGATAAAACTGCCTTGCCGCCATGCCATACTCAATTCCAAATTATTGGAGTACCTTTAGAAAATGGAGCGTTTGGATTTGAGTTGCATTGGTATCAGAGAAGTGTAGATTTATTCTTAGGGCTACCGTTCAATATAGCTTCTTACGCTTTACTTGCAAAAATAATAGAACGCATAACTGGATATAAAGCATTGGCTATCCAAGGCGATTTAAAATGCGTTCATTTGTATGATAATCAAATTCAAGAGTCTATGTCATTACTTGATAAACCGATTTATAAACATCAAGATTGTGAAGTAGAAATTGAATCATACATTGACCATGTTTATGATATTGCAACAATGGAAGTAAAAGATTTTAATTTGATTGGTTATACTTCATTCGATGCGGTTAAGGTCGAAATGATTGCACCGAAAAGTATTTAAAATTATTTAACCCACGCAAAAGCCGTTCTAATTAACTTTAGGGCGGTTTTTTGTTTTATTGTAAAAATAAATATAATAATATATTTTTATATTAATAATTTATTATTATATTTGTGTATAATAATTAACACAATGAATATAAATTGTATATTAAACAAAAAGCAAATGACTGAAAGAACAAAGAAATCAATTGAAGAAAACATCTTAGAGCATTTGATTCTTGGAGGGTATAAACTTACTGTTATATCTGAAAAATCAAAAATTGACTATCAAAGATTATGTAGAATTGCAAAAGGTAGTAAAATGAGAGAAATAGAAATGGAAGCATTAATCAAAACTCTAAATTTACAGATATGGCAGTAGAACTTGACCCACAAATAGGCACTTCAATTACTGCTGATTTTGACGATAATACTTGGACTTTTGAAATGCAAAAAGGATTCACAGTAACATCAGGTAAGTTTATTATAATGCCAGCCGATAGGTTGGTATTAATGATGAAATACGAGTATATTTTATCTAAAGTAAATGATTACACTCTCGAAGAAATAGAAAACAAACTACCATGAAACAAACAATCCCAAACAGGTACGAATGTTGTTATTTGCTAGAAGGTGGAGTAATTGAAATTCCAGCTTTTGCAAAAACAAGTAAATTAAAAAGTGCGAAATTCGCTTGCAATGTCGAGAACAGACCAACCGTTATTATTGACAAATGCCGATACGATAAACAGATAAAGCCTTGATGAGTAACGCTAAATGTATGAGCCGTTTTTTCAATGGCTTATACATAGTGTTATCGGCTGCCCTTCCTTCGGAATTAATATTAACAATTTAAAATAAAAACAAAATGACAGGACAATGTATTTGCTGCGGTAGAACGCAAGATTTAAGATTAGGTACTTGCTGGGATTGTGCAGAAGCAGAAAGTGTAATTGAAGACGGAATTGATATGAGAGATGTTGCACCACCAAAAATAGAAGGACTATCAACGTCAATGAGTAAGTTGCAATACATACTTAGAAAGTATATGAAGATAACAACTACACCACCGTCAAAATTAGGGTAGCCGTCTTAGGGTTGACGCTAACGGTTCGGGCTTGTAGCAGTAGGGGATTTATAGCACTACTATTGAATATAGGCACCACAGCCCAATAGAAGTAAAAGGTTCAAAACTTGCACTTCTGCCCCTATTGCTACAAACCCTTGTTAGCGGTTCGGGCTTGATTTCACAAGGGTATCAAATTTTAAATAAATAAAAAATGAAAGCAGTAAAAGTTACTTACAGTAGACTAATTTCAAAAGGCAATTATGAGAATGCCAAAATTGAAATTGAATTAGAAGTAGAGGAAGGCGAAAAAGCATCCGAAGTTTTTGAAGCAGCAAAAGCATTTGTTGAAAAACGTGTAGCAGTTGAAAAATTGTCAAGCTACGAAGTTGAGAAAGCTCAAAAAGTTATTGACGATAAACGCAACCATACTTTAGCACAAATTGAAGAAGCCGAAGAAATTTTGGCAAAGGTTAAGGTTCAAGACGATTTGCCTTTTTAGGTGGTCGTCTTAGCCTGACCGCTAACATCTTTATATACGCAATATTATTTACAAAAATAAATACTAAACAGCTATTGTTTAGTATTTATTTTTAACTATATTTGTAAATGAAGAAAATAACACACGGAATCACTCATAACGGAATTACTTATGGATGGCTTGAAAAAGAATTATACAGATTGCCTATTCATATTGGTAATAGATATTTCTGTTTGAAAAAATTAACAAAAGTACCTATTGGTAATCAATTTGGGTACAGGTTAAGCCAAAAG
>Ga0181346_1001130_pt1 | contig 11769 bp, 8 predicted proteins | sample Su13VDMM15DN_FD_130100 | JGI IMG/M metagenome (GOLD analysis project Ga0181346, IMG submission 130100) | Freshwater viral communities from Lake Michigan, USA - Su13.VD.MM15.D.N | ecosystem: Environmental > Aquatic > Freshwater > Lake | place: USA: Michigan | collected 2013-07-15 | reverse complement strand
GGTCTGCGGCTTCGCGCATTCTCTCGAGCACGCTGCGATGAATGAGCATACACCCAGTTCCACAAGCGTCAATCTCGAAAACCGCGTTACGCTGGTAGTCGTTGATTGGTGTCAACCCTTTTGGAGTGTCCTTGAATATTAGCGGCAAAGGCATCGGGTAGATGCTTGGGTTCACGTCCCAAGACCCAAAGTACAAGCCCGCAACAACTGGACGCTCTTTGTCATGCGCCGTGTTTACAAGCTGGTCGAATGTTTCTGCCGACAGTTGTTCGTCGGTGTCTATCAATAAAAGCCAATCTGAAGTGGTGTCATCTAGAAAAGACTTGACCACTCTGTTGCGCAACTTGCTGAGCAAACCCGAACCCTGGGCGCGAATAAACGGCCCAAGCCTAGAGCTGCGCGACTGCGTGAGCTGAACTATGCGAAGTGCAAAGTCGCCGTTGACCATTCCAGGGTCACAGACACCGATTGACACTTTGTGACTTACTTTCATACTTCCCCCTTATGGGCGCAGAGCAGACAAGTCGGGGGAGTCTCGTCTGCTCTGCGCTTGTACTAAAGACCTTCGACTAGAAGGTTGGAGCTACCAAACCAGTGCCTGAGATAATCGAGGCAGCTAGAGGGTAACGACCTGCTGAGAAGGCTGCGTAGCCATACACAACAGACTTGATTGTCAAACTGCCAGCACTAGTCGCGTCAAAGTTGAGCGCGAATGGTGAACCTGGTTGCTCCCAAAGGTGCATTTCAGGTGCGGCAACGCAGTATATCTTGTCTTGGTTGGTTGCTGCGCCAAAAGTTGTTCCAACGTTTGCATCAGTAACGATTGGGAGACCCATCAACGAATAACCTGAGTTACCGTATGATGAAGCTCCTGCTCCTGCTGCCATTGTGTTCATTGGACCGCTGGCGTTTGGTACAACCAAAGGACGGTTGTTTGAATCGACCGCAGCCAATAGATAAGCTAAGCGGCGTGGGTGCATAACCCAGTGTGATGGATTCTGGAATGCGTTTGTCTGAATCTGCTGTACAGCGTCTGCTAGCTTTGGGTAAAGAAGCTGAACTGTTGGTGCAGTTGATGTGTAAGTGATTGCGTTTCCACCTGAACCATCAAGGCCAAGGATTGTGCCTGATGTGCCAGCACCGTTGATGCACTGGTTGTCAAGTGTTGTGTGCCATGAGCGAATGAGGTCTGCAAGAATGAATGAATCGATTCCTGTTCCACGTTCAATTGCTTGGCGCGAGATGTCCTGTTGTCCAGCCACGGTGCGCACGTTGATAGTGAGCAGTGTATCGTCAGCGTCAGTTTCAGAAACTGCAGCGTTCTCTGTTGCCTGGATTGCAGTTGATGTACCAGTCGTCATACGGCTGATATTAAGCGTCATGCCTGAAGCAGGCAAGGTGTGCTTGTTTGTTGCAGCGTCTAAGAATGGACGTCCTGCGCGAGCTAGCGGTGCGGCTAGGTCTGTGAGATATTGAGGTACTACCAAGCCTTCAAAAGCAGCTGTACCGACATCGCGTCGCTCCAGTGCCTCTTCTTTCATGTGGCGTGCAAGACGCTCGTTTGCTGCATAATCGTTCTTGAATTGTGCGTTGTACGCGTCCTTCACGAATGATGCTTCAGCCTGTGGTGTGTATGTGCGAGCTTCAGAGATAACGCGAGCGCCACCTACTGCTGGAGTTGCAACTGGTGCAACTGCTGCGCGGATTTCTGCAGCCTTGACATCGGCATCAGCCTGTGTCTTTAGCTTTTCGATTTTTGTATCGAGTGAACGTGACTCTTCTACAAGAGCGTCAACCTTCTCGGTCTCCTCTGCAGTAAGGTCGGTGCGGTTCTCTTCAGCTACTGCTTCAAGAACTGCATCCATTTCTGCCTTTACTGCATCACGGCGCTCGATTACTTTGTCAAGATATGACATTGTATTCTGCTCCTTATGTGTTTGGATTCGAGGTGGTGGCGATTTCGCTCACGGCGCTTTTGGGGTGTGAGTCTCGCTCCGACTTCGGTATCTGCGGGCTATTTGCCAGCAGAATGCTACTTTGTGCTGTTGATTATCGCTTTTGCAAGGCGAAGTGAGATAGAGCGCGGTGTCGCGGCTTCTTCTTCCATTTCGTCCTCATGAACTGCAGCTACGTCTTCAACAGGCGCTTCTTGTGCGCCCATCAATGCGGCCATCATCTCGACGGCTTCCATGACGTATTCGTGCCCTTCAGACATCTTCTCAAAGACGGTCTGCAAGACTATGAGCGACTCGCCCGAGACCTCGCGGCCCTCTTTCACAGCTTGAATCGCACTGGCCAAAGCCTCGCGGGCTTCGACCGAGGTGGTTGGGTACGCGGGGTAAGTGACTACTGATACATCGCCGTCGGCCAGTGACACTTCGGTCAGAGTGCGGACTGTGCGGTCTGTGTTGTACTTTTGGCGTATGACGCGGAATGCAAAGCTCATCTGGTCAACGTCGCCGCGTTCAATGAGTGTGTACAAGTCGCGTGCTTCGCTGGTGTCTGGTAGTTCTGCATCGAATCTTAGGCCGAACTCGTCTTCAGTGAGTCGAAGGGTGTCGTTTTTGGTGCGTGCGAGAGGCAATCCTTCATGGTTGATAAGAAGGCGCACATCAGGTGTCTCGCTTAATGTCTTGCGGAAAGCGCCAGGTGCGATGTACTCTGTGAATGGAAGCGGCACGCTTGCGTCGTTAAAGACTGCAGCATAGCCAGACAGGCGCATTACACCGTCGTCCTCTTGGCGCGTTTCTACTTTGCGCACTGTGAAGGTGCGGCGTTCAATCTTTTTCATCTTGCTCCTGTCTTCCCCGACGGAATCTCGCTTGGCAACTTCTCCACCAGGTTCCATATCCTCAGAGATGGAAACTGCGACCATTTGGTCGATTGCGTCTTGCTTAGTGTCGTGACAGGCGAGCGTTGTGTAACTGCCGTCCGATTCTTGCTTTACTGTCGCCCAGCTCGAGCAGTCGCTTTGCTGGTCGGAAACGAAATATGGCATTAGTTGACCTCGTAAACTGATGATGGGTTTTCGGGGTCAATCGTTGAGACCTGCTGCAACTGACCTGTTGGAACACCAGTGTGATTCATCGGTGGCAGACCCACTGCAGCAAGAACTGATTTGGGGTCAAAGCCGACTTGAATCAAGTTGGTGGCGATTTCTGTTCTGAGCTTCATACCGACGTCTTTTGCATCCTTTGAGTCGATGTTCTGCAACGGAACTCTGTATTGGTCGCCAGACTCGCCAAGAGGCGCTAGGTCTTCAACCGAGCGGACGTCGTTGAGTGACAAGAAGCCCTCATTGAGTCCCTTTGTATAAGCGTCGTAACGCTCAAGTGTAGTACCACGAAGCAAAGCATCGAGGTTGAACTTGATAAAGCCGTCAGACTCTGGCAATAGTGCTGAAAGTGCTTGCTCCAGGCGCTCCAACAGTGGGCGCAGCGAGTGCTGCACGAAACTGAGGTTCTGGGCCTCAACGCTGGCAAAAGACATCGCTCCAGCCACTGGGTGTCCGAGTAGCGAAATCGGAACGCGGAAAAGGCGTGCGATTTCTTCGACTCCAAAACGACGCACTTCGAGAAGTTGTGCATCGGCGGCGTTGAGTGTTAGCGGCTTGAATGAAGCGCCACCAGTCAAAACGCCGAGCTTGCCTGCGCGGTATGGGCCAGTGTGGCTCATGTTCCAGTTGCGGGCGATGTCCGAAATCTGCTCTTCAGTCAGTTCGCCTGGAGACTCAATAACGCCGCCTGGGTTCGCTGCATTACCAAAGTAACTCGCGGCGTAAACCTCTGCTGCCATCGCAGAGCCCAAAGTGATGCGAGCGGCCGCGATTGGACCAAGGCCCAGAAGCTGGCCTGGAAGCCTAAACATCGGAATGTGCAGTATCTCGTTCTTTGTGAGCACCATCGTCTTTGTGGACATCGGGTCAAAAGGCTGTGCGTTGTCGTAGAACTGGTTGACTGGGTCTTGTGCGTTCTGACCAAGAGTGACTATGTATTGAATCTCGCCCATTGGGTCTGGGCGGCGAATGCGGACTTGGAGTGGGTTGATGCAGTAGAGCTCTTTAACATCGCCCATGTCGTCGCGCACTGTCAAAACGAAGGCGTTGCCGTGCAGGTTTAAAGACGAAATGACTTGCTCGTAGAACTCCAAACGCGTAGCTTCAGGGTTCGGTTTTGTCACCCACTCTGGCATTTCGCCGTACACTGACGCGTATGAGATTCGAGCGCGACCTCTCCGCACGTAAGCAGAGAGAGGTAAAGAACTAATTGTATCACCTAAAAGGCGCACACAAGCATAAACGGTGGACATGCGGATTGCCGTGTCGGAATTGACGTCAACGCCAGCTGGGGTTGCATACAAAGCACGACCAGGCAAAAACGGCTCTAAGAACTGATTGTTCGACCGTTGTTCGCCTGCTTTACGCAGTCTGTTCGATAGGCTCATTTAGTGACCTTTTCTATTTCGAGTTGGTGTTGATTCTTGCGGCTGACCCAAACCATGCCGACGTCAGCGGTTGGTCTTAGCATTGAAGATTTCCAGCCGTCTGTCTCCCAGTGATGCGCATTCGAGGTGCGCCAACTGCGAAAATCGAAGTCGGAAAGGTCGAACCACTCACTTGGTTGTTGTAGGTGGTGCTCGATAAACTGGGGCGCCACGTCCGTGTAGCCTAAACCAGCCAGGTACTGCAGCTGCTTTTGGTGCTCGTCCAGTGTGGCCAAAGTCCACTCGAAAGCCAATACCCCATAAGCTCGAGTCATGCCTTTCAGAACGTTCCACTCTGCGCCCTCAACGTCTATCTTGATGAGGTCGGGGTGCCCGTACTTTGCGGCTAGCGCGTCGATAGTGACCGTGCTTGCGGAAGTTGTGGTGTAAGGCTTGCCGTTGTAGGGCATTCGGTCTGACGTGAGCCAGTCCTTGTTCAGGGTGCTCAAGCCGTCTTCTTCAGCCTCATAAAACTCGACCAACTGGTCGTTGGTGTCCGAAACCGCACACCTGAGCGGTGTAACGCGAGAGTCGTAGATGAAGCTCTTGACCAACTGGGCAAAAACGCGAGACGGTTCAACCGCCACGACTGTGTAGCCCAACTGTAGCCCTGCAACTACCGCGTCGCCTCGGTTGGCGCCGATATCAAACAGAATCAAGATTCGACTCTATTGCTTTGCGGTAGTGCGGCGCTAAGTCTTTGCGTTTGATTAGCGACTGAAACAGCTGCTTGGACTCTGCAGCGCGACCAATCCACCAACCACTGACGGCTTTTTCAAACTGCAAGCGGTAGTCGTCTGGTTCTAGACCGAGACCGATTGCCGCAAAGGTGTAGCACTCTTGCCAGTTCTTTTGGCGTTCATGAAACTCCGATAAAAGAAAATATCCTTCTGCTTTGTGCGGCTGGTAGGCCACGGCTTGCAGAAGCGCGTTTGACACGGTTGCGAGTCGGTCGTTTTGGTCGTTAAAGCAGGTCGCGAGCCTGAGCAGCGAAAGGTAAACCAGGTCTTGGTGCGATTCGTAGCCGTACTCTGCAGTGCGCAAGTAAAAAGAAACTGCACTCGCGGTTTGTCTGAGCTTTTCGTACTCGGCCGCAACTTGAAAGTTGAGTTCTGGGTTGAACGGGTCACGTGACAGACTGACGATGAGTGATTCAATGAGCATCAAGCGCCTCAACAATCATGTCCTCAACAATGGCTCTCGGTGTGCGCAACACAAAAGCTGCGTTGTCCTGAAATCCAAATGAAATAAGAAGGTCGCCCTCAAAAACTGCAGCGCCAACGCAAAACTCGATGTGCCCGTCTAAGAAACTAAACGGCTTGCCAAGACCGACCAAGTTGAGCTGGTCGTCCCAGATGCACAAGCGGTGACGGTAAAGGCCGTCCTTCTGCTCGAGGTAATTCTTGAATAAGTCTACTTCGTGTGTGATGCTGATATAAACGTTGCCCCAGCGAATAAGCTGTGACCCGCCTCGTTGGTCTTTGTTGGGCTGTATGCCCTGCTTGACTGCGAGTTGAACGCACTCATTATCTTGAAGCTCTACAACCTCGACTGGGCTGGTCCACTTGATGAACTGATTTGGTCTGTCCAAGACTGGCATCCAGTTTTTCTCGCAGTACGAATCGCCTGGTGCTGGTGCTGGAATGCGCGTGCGCTTGGTTTCTTTTGCGCTCCAGTTTGATTTGTCAATCTTGATGACCGACTTCTCCATGCGACCGACACCGCTTGTGGTTGTATCTCTACGAACCCCAATAATGCAGTATTCGCCGTCCCACTGCACCAGTCTGGCATCTTCAAGCCCTACAAAGTCCCAAATCGGTGCGTGCAGTTCAAGCATCTCAACCTTGGCGTGGTCGGTTATTTCAAGGTCTGGGTTCAACTTGCAGATGTAATTCTCTGTGACCAGTCGCTGGTCTTTTTCTGGATGTAGGTAGCCAAGGGGACCCCACCGAGATGGAAATCGCTGGCTAGCTTCTGCGTGGTAAAGCGTGTAATTCACGTGACGCAGATTGACAAGTATGTCGCCGTCAGAGTCCACAAAAACTGATGGGTTCATCAAGCCTGTGCCCGACGTAAGCCCCTCTGAAATAACAAGCGGCGCTAGCTTGCCGCCATGCTCCACTGCCTTCTGCACTAAGTTCATTGGTCCCCCGACCTTTGGTACTTTACTCGGCTGCTGGTAGTGCTGCCAATTCACCCTGGTGGGTTGTAATTGCAGCTTCAAGAATTGTCAGTGACTTTTGCGCGTTTGCAACGCCTTCTTCATCATCTAGTGATGCGCAAGTTGTCTCGTTGAGTGTGTGCTGGTATGCCTCTGATGCAAACTGCGCAATGCGTTGTTCTAGGATACTGCGCTTTTGCTCATCTGTTAGTAGTGCTGCGTAATCTATTGCCATTTTATTCTGCCCCCTCTTGGGTTTGTTCGGTTGGTGGTTCGGTGGTGATTGGAATCATCGGTGTGAAGTGTTCCGCTTCAGGATTTAACCAAGCCTGATATTGAGAATCATCCTCTGTGCAGGTGTAGCGAATTAACCCATCTTCATCAACTCGAGCAAAGATTTTTTGACCGCGTGGGTCTGTGTCATACTCAATAAATTGAATCATAGTTCTGCGCTCCATCCAATATATCCATTTGTGTTGTTGTTAAGCAAAGCAGTCGCATTACCAGCAACCAAATTAGTAGAAACAGTTAAAATAACGCCTTGAGTGTTTGATGTAACCGAATAAAAAACCAAAACTGCAGTCAAATTATCAAGATTGGTATCTTTTCTTAAAGTTGCGTAATCCGCAGCCGTTCCAGATTGTTCTACCGCAGTTGGTCTTGTTCTCATCGTAACTGGATAAGGTATTGTAATTACTGCCTGTGTTGTTGAATATGCCATTCCAGAACCATATTGCCTAGTTGCTGCATCAGGTGTAATACGATAGTAGTACCGCTGGCACAATGCAAGTTCGCCACCAATACCAGTGCCAGCGCGAGAGAATTGCGTTGCTACTGAACCAGCCTCAACCTGTATTCCAGTAACTTCAAAGTAATCATTAGCACCAGCCGTACCCGTTGGTGTGTAGCCGAATTGGACTGCTAACTGAGTAATTGTTCCACCTAAAGTCACTGACGAGGTAAACCTTTGCCAAGTGGTTGTAAGAGTTACGCTTGAGTTTATAGGCGTAGCAACACCAGTAAAACCAGTTAGTGAATTTTGGTCTGTGCCAGTTCCAGTAATTAACTGAATTCCAAAAGCGTTAGAGGTAGCAGAAAAGTTTGCTCCTGCTCTAGCGTAAAAACTAAATACTACAGTTTTTCCAGCAAGAGGAATTGAGTTAGCGGACTCAAAAGGCTGTTGGATAAAAATTCCATTGGTTTGTGTATCTCCACTATTTCGTGCTGCTCGTAAACAGTATTGGATACTAGGTAGATTTGTCGTGTCGCCTGTTGTTTGGCGTGACCAAGTTCTACCTGTTGAAGTATTTGAATAAATTAAATACCTGTCAGCACCATAAGTGCTTGTAGAATTTCCATTAGTAAATGAAGTGCCACGCTGCCAAATATCCATCCCGCCGTTAATTACAAAATTCTTGCCTGCGTAAACTTGATTATCGCTCTTGATCGAGCCATTGACATCTAGCTTTGCAGCAGGTGTGGTGGTGCCAATGCCGACATCCCCAGCAGATGTAATGCGCATACGCTCTGCAGAGTTACTTGTAAGAACTGTCGGGTAAGCGCCGTCATTCCAAATTACGCGGCTATAACCACCAAAGCCATAATTTCCGCCAACAGAATTATCAATTCCAAGTTGAAATGACCCACCAGTATTTTGCATAAGCAAGCGTGTAAAGTTAGTTCCAGTTGTAGATGCAATTCCAATTTGACCTGTTGCATTAGAGACTTGCAATGGATATGCAGGTGTGCTTGTGCCAATGCCAACATTTCCGCCTGATGGATTTAAGGCAATATCATAGGCAGTTGCGGTTGCATCTGTTCTTTGAGATTGCAACCAAACAATGCCAGTTGAACTACTTACTCCAGCAAGCAAGCCATAAGCGGCATCAAGTCCAGTTACATAAAGCGCCCCTGATGCAGTACCCAAAGATGGCATTGCGGTTGAATTGGTTGCGGCAGATGTTTGAAGTCTAACTTTTGGACCTGTAGTGCCAACACCGACATTGCCTGATGAGTCAATACGCATACGCTCTGTGCCAGTATTTGCATTTGCAGTAATGAGAGCAGTTCCAGTTGAACCTGTATAAAACGCTAAAGCAGTTGGCATTGCAGAGTTGCTTGACCAAGTGCCGTCTGCCACGCCAATTATGAATGCTGAATAGATAACGCTTGCTGCAGTTGTTCCAGATGCGTTTCCACCGAATACAACACTTCCAAGAATTTGACCGTTTGCGCTTGCTGCATCAGTTCGAAGGTGCGCTAGTGCAATTGTTCCTGAAAAACACCGAGAGCCATTTCCATCAGCTCGCCGACCAACCGCTTCAACGGTTGCGCCGTCTGCACCTGCTGCGCTACCTGACAAAATGTAAATACCGCCAGTGCCAGTGCTGTCATTGCCAGTAGAAATTGAAAGACCGCGTTTTTGTGCAACGGCACTGCCGTTAGCAATAATCACACTGCCATCGCTGTCAACTTTTACAAGAGATGTGGCAGCACTCGTTTGGATTTGTAAGTAATCACCAGTCTGTGATGCTGCACCCTTAACAATTAAAACAGGGTTGCCAGTAGTAACGCTTGTGATTAAAAGTTGCGCTGCCCCTGATGATGAACCAATGCCAGTTACGCCGCTACCTAATACTTCAAATCGAGTTACACCATCAACAACAGTTTTGTAAGATTGCATTGTTGCCCATAGCGCATTACCTGAACTACCGTTAAAGACGAATCCGTTTGTAACAACATTTGTTGGGGTAAGGCGCACATTCGTGCCAGTAACATCAAGCGACACAGTCGGCGCCATTCCAATGCCAACATTGCCACCAAAATAACTTCTTGCAGTTCCATCAAAGTAAAGAGCATAATTGCCAGTGGCAGAATTGATTGTAGAACGATAACCAATTTCAACTGTAATTGCAGAACCTGCTCCAATAGTGGTAGGAGTTGCTCTAAAATGGTTCAACTCACTTACTGTGAACGCAGCCGCTTGAGTTGTAGGTACAGAATCATATATGACAACGGTTCCAGTAATGGCAGAACTTATTGTTGGAAAGGCTCGGGTAATGTTCAAGTTAGCACTTGCACTTATTGGTGTTCCTGCGACACTAAGCAGTGTCGTAGTGCCTGGAGTTGCTCCAATGCCAACGCGGCCAGCAGAGTCAATACGCATACGCTCTGTGCTTGCATTAGTGCCAAAAGAAAGATGACCCGTTGCAGATTGATTGTTAAACGCAATATCATTTGATGATGTGTATAAACTTAAAATTGTAGAAGCAACACTGTTACCCATACGAAAGTCAGATACAGTTGTTGATGAATTTATATGTAAATCTGCTAGTGGAGTAGTAATAGCGATACCAACATTTCCATCAGCATCAATAACAAACGGCGTGGTATCTGAAGCTACATCATTGACTCTAAATGAGTTGCCAGTGCCGTTGTTTTGAATTGTGATCGGTACAGATGTGCCGCTTGCAATTGTGAAAGTGTTTGCACCAGTGAAACTGTTATCAAGCCCGAGGATGCTGGCACCGCTAATGCCTTGCGTGCCAGTTGTGCCTTGCGTGCCAGTTAAGCCCTGAGTACCTGTAGCACCCTGAATACCCGTAAGTCCTTGGCTACCTGTGGCACCTTGTAATCCAATTAGACCTTGAGTACCTTGGGTTCCGTTTGTACCTTGACTGCCAGTTGTTCCTTGCAAACCTGTCAAACCTTGTGAGCCCGTTGTTCCCTGTGCGCCTGTTAATCCTTGCAATCCTGTTGTGCCTTGGATTCCTTGCACACCATTGGCACCAGTCGTGCCCTGTGTTCCGTTTGCACCCTGCGAACCAGTGATGCCTTGCAAACCGATTATGCCTTGCAAACCTCCAGTGCCTTGCGTTCCAATCGCACCTTGTGCGCCCACTGTGCCTTGAACGCCTTGGCTACCAGTTGTACCTTGATTTCCAAGAGCACCCTGAATGCCAGTCAGCCCCTGCAGTCCTGTTGTGCCTTGCGCTCCAACAATTCCCTGCGCACCAGTAGTTCCCTGAATGCCCAATGTCTGTGTGATAAGCAAAAGGTTGCTGTTATTGGCAAATCCTGTTGTGCCTGTTCCGCCACTAGATAGCAACGCTACTGGGAATGTGAAGTAATTATTGGGCACAGATGAAGGTGTGCCATTGACTTGCCACTCTTGAAAGTTAAGCGAGGAACTAGGGTCTTGGATGAATAAAATGTCATTGATTTTGATATTCGCAAGCAAAACGTCAATGTCTTGCACACCGCTAGTGCCACTATGAGTTAAATGTGAGATGTACAGATTGGTTGCGCTTGTCTGTGTAGCGTTATTCCAAACAATGTCACCGCTAGCAGGCGGCGGTGTCGTTGTGGATGTATCTGATTGATATGAAAAGATAGATGATGATGTACCGCTTGCGCCTGTAACACCCTGCGCACCCTGAGTACCAGTGACACCTTGGCTGCCAACAGTGCCCTGCAACCCCTGTGTTCCTTGGAGTCCGCTCAAACCCTGCGTCCCAGTTAAGCCTTGAGTCCCCTGGCTACCTGTAGTGCCTTGCGCACCGACTAACCCTTGCAGACCTTGTGAGCCTTGCAAACCAGTTACACCTTGTAATCCAGTGGTTCCCTGCGCGCCGATTGCACCTTGAGTACCAGTTAAACCTTGTAACCCAGTTAAACCTTGTAACCCAGTTGTTCCCTGAGCGCCAATGAGGCCTTGTGCACCCGTAGCTCCCTGGATGCCAGTTAAACCTTGTGTGCCAGTGCTCCCTTGTGACCCAGTAGTTCCTTGAACGCCCTGAGTACCCTGCGCACCTTGAAGCCCTTGGACTCCCTGAGTGCCTTGCACTCCTTGGATTCCCTGAGTGCCTTGCACTCCTTGGATTCCCTGTGTGCCTTGGTTTCCTTGGATTCCCTGCGTTCCTTGTACGCCCTGAGTTCCCTGAACCCCTTGGATGCCTGTAGTGCCTTGAACTCCTTGTAACCCTTGAACCCCTTGGGCACCCTGAGTTCCTTGTGCACCAGTTGTACCTTGGAGGCCTTGTGGTCCCTGCGCACCAGCATCAGAGACAAGGACGGTGTTGATGTCTTTGACAACGGTAACTTGATTCTGGTCATTAGACACGTGT